>OLQU01001059.1_pt1 | contig 20258 bp, 19 predicted proteins | sample 1672271 | NCBI WGS metagenome assembly OLQU01 (sample SAMEA3136666, study PRJEB25190) | human gut metagenome | biome: human gut; feature: human-associated habitat; material: faeces | place: Austria | collected 2013 | reverse complement strand
CTCTCAAATCTCTTTGGTGTTTCTTGACGTCTATTGGTTCTTTTCTTTGGCTTCTCACTGAGACTCCGGAAGTCATTCTTTTGTCTCAGCGCTTGGCGCTCAAGTATAATACCACATGCCCGCCCGTTTGGCAACCCCTTTTTTCAACTTTTTTGCCCTCTTTTTTCGCTTTGTCTCTTTTTGCTAGTTTTTTGTTTCTTTTTAGCTCTCTCTTTGACAAGCTTGGATACAAGGTCTTCTTCGGGGCTTTTCCTGCTGTTCTGTCCCTATATAATGTAATAATATAAGAGCTCCGTATAGATGCCAGCGGATATTACGAGCCGGAATGCGGATACTATCCCTGCACTGCTTGTCAAGACCTTTGCGTTCAAATTTTGCCCCGAAAATTTCTCCGTATTTTTGGTCAAACTTCCGAAACACAAAATGTAGTGGTCTATCCATTGACATATCACTAAATAGTGATATGATAGAAGCACATTCAAACGAATTGATTCTACGGCATTTTGCGGGCGGCTCTGGCAAAAAGGGGACGCCCGTTTGAACTGCGGCAAAGAGTGCAACCCGATAAAAAGATGGAGGAAAGCCATGAAGATCATCAAGCGCAACGGCTCGGAGGTTCCTTTCGATATTACCAAGATCATCACCGCTGTTACCAAAGCCAGCGATTCCGTAAGCGGCAAGAGCCGCCTGACCCGCGAGCAGATCACCCAGATCGCTGCGGAGGTCACGGACCAGTGCCAGTCCCTGAACCGCGCGGTCAGCGTGGAAGAGATTCAGGATATGGTGGAAAACAAGTTGATGGACATGAAGGCCCACGACATTGCCCGCCACTACATCACCTATCGGTATGTCCAGAGCCTGAAGCGCCAGACCAACACCACCGACGAGCGCATCCTGAGCCTGATCGAGTGCCAGAACGAAGAGGTCAAGCAGGAGAACGCCAACAAGAACCCCACCGTGAACAGCGTTCAGCGCGACTACATGGCCGGCGAGATCTCCAAGGACCTGACCGCCCGTCTGCTGCTGGACCCGGAGATCGTCAAGGCCCATCAGGAGGGCCTGATCCACTTCCACGATTCCGATTACTTTGCTCAGCACATGCACAACTGCGATCTGGTCAATCTGGAAGATATGCTCCAGAACGGCACCGTCATCTCCGGCACTTATATTGAAAAGCCCCACAGCTTTTCCACCGCCTGCAACATTGCGACCCAGATCATCGCACAGGTGGCGTCCAACCAGTACGGCGGCCAGAGCATCAGCCTGACGCACCTCGCCCCCTTCGTGGATGTCTCCCGCAAGAAGATCGCCGCCGAGGTCGAGACCGAGATGGAGGGCCTGAACGTCTCCGCCGAGCGGAAGAAGGCCATCGTCGAGCGCCGTCTGCGCAACGAGATCAACCGCGGCGTCCAGACCATCCAGTATCAGGTCGTCACCCTGATGACCACCAACGGTCAGGCTCCGTTCATCACCGTCTTCATGTATCTGGGAGAGGCCCGGAACGCGCAGGAGAAGGCCGACCTTGCCATCATCATCGAGGAGACCATCCGCCAACGGTATCAGGGCGTCAAGAATGAGGCGGGCGTCTGGATCACCCCGGCCTTCCCGAAGCTGATCTATGTGCTGGAAGAGGACAACATCCGCCCCGGCACCCCGTATTACTACCTGACCGAACTGGCCGCCAAGTGCACCGCCAAGCGGATGGTGCCCGACTACATCTCCGAGAAGAAAATGCTGGAGATGAAGATCGACAAAAATGGCGAGGGCCATTGCTATACCTGCATGGGCTGCCGCAGCTTCCTGACCCCGTATGTGGACCCGGAGACCGGCAAGCCCAAGTATTACGGCCGCTTCAATCAGGGCGTCGTCACCATCAACTTGGTGGATGTGGCCCTGTCCTCCGGTGGCAACTTTGAGAAGTTCTGGAAGATCTTCGACGAGCGGCTGGCCCTCTGCCATCGTGCCCTTCAGGCACGCCACAAGCGGCTGCTGGGCACCCCCAGCGACGCTGCCCCGATCCTGTGGCAGTACGGCGCGCTGGCCCGTCTGAAGAAGGGCGAGAAGATCGACAAGCTGCTCTTCGGCGGCTACTCCACCATCAGCCTCGGCTATGCCGGCCTGTATGAGTGCGTCAAGTATATGACCGGCCGCAGCCACACCGACGCCGGTGCCAAGCCCTTTGCCCTGAGCGTGATGCAGCACATGAACGACAAGTGCAATGAGTGGAAGAAGGCCGAGAACATTGACTACTCCCTCTACGGCACCCCGCTGGAATCCACGACGTACAAGTTCGCCAAGTGTCTCCAGAAGCGGTTTGGCATCGTGCCCGGCATCACCGACAAGAACTATATCACCAACAGCTACCATGTCCATGTGTCCGAGCCCATCGATGCCTTCACCAAGCTGAAGTTCGAGAGCGAGTTCCAGAGGCTGTCGCCGGGCGGCGCCATCAGCTATGTGGAAGTGCCCAACATGCAGGACAATCTGGAAGCCGTCATAAGCGTGCTACAGTTCATCTACGACAACATCATGTACGCCGAGTTGAACACCAAGTCTGACTACTGCCAGTGCTGCGGCTACGACGGCGAGATCAAGATCGTTGAGGACGACGGAAAGCTGGTGTGGGAGTGCCCCAAGTGCGGCAACCGCGACCAGAATAAGCTGAACGTCGCCCGCCGCACCTGCGGTTACATCGGCACTCAGTTCTGGAATCAGGGCCGCACGCAGGAGATCAAGGACCGCGTTTTACACCTGTGACCTTCTCAGGCGCATCGCGCAAGCGATGACGGAAGGAGTCAATTTTCTGATATTTACCATGAATTACGCTACCATTAAATACTATGACATCGCCAACGGCCCCGGCGTGCGGACGAGTGTGTTCGTCTCCGGGTGCCGCCACCACTGCCCCGGCTGCTTCAACGAGGTGGCATGGGATTTCGGCTACGGCAAGCCCTTCGACAAGGCCATCCGCAACGAGGTCTTCGCCTCCTGCCAGCCCGCCTACATCACCGGGCTGAGCCTTCTGGGCGGCGAGCCCATGGAGCCGGAAAACCAGCGGGAACTTCTCCCCTTCGTCCGGAATTTCAAAGCCCTCTACCCGAACAAGACCGTTTGGTGCTACTCCGGCTATACGTGGGGGCAGCTCACCGGCGAGGACCCTTGTCCCGCCCGGTGCGAAGTCACCGACGAGCTGTTGGCCCTGCTGGACGTCCTCGTAGACGGCCGCTTCGTCGAGGCAAAGCACGATATCTCCCTGCGCTTCCGCGGCAGCTCCAATCAGCGTCTGCTGGATGTGCCCAAGTCTCTTGCCGCCGGGCAGCCGGTCTGGTGGGAGGATGAGAAGGTCTTCGCCACGCATACGATGTAACAACAAAGCGTTCTGTTTTCCACCGCCCGGCAGGGCAATGTGGAAAACAGAACGCTTTTTCGTTTATCGTGACTCCACCGCGTCCTCGATGATGCGGAGGAAGTCCCGGCCATAGTGGGCGGCTTTCTTTTCGCCCACGCCGGTGATGTTCAGCAGCTCGTCGAGGCTGAGGGGCTTCTTCTGTGTCATCTCGCGGAGGGTGGCGTCGTTGAAGATCATATAGGCGGGCACCTTCTGCTTCGCGGCCAGCCGCTTGCGCAGGGCATACAGCCCGGCCAGCAGCTTTTCGTCGGCTTCGCTCAGCGGTTCGGCATCGGCTGCGCGGCGGCGGGCACCGGCCAGACGCTTGGCGCTGGCGGCGGCGCGCTCCTTGGCCTGTGCGGCTTGCTGCTGCACCTCCTCGGCGGCCTGTTCCGACATCCGGCAGTTGGAGCAGTTGCCGCATCTGGGGGCCGCAGCCTCGCCGAAGTAGTTGAGCAGAAAGCTCCGCAGACAGCGCGGCGTCGTGGAATAGAAGGTCATGTACTTGAGCCGTTCCTCGGCTTTGCGGGCCGCTTCGGCTTTGACGTCCGCCGGGAGGCCGTTGTCCGCTTCCATCTCCTTGTCGATGAAGAAGCGGATGGTCCGCACGTCGGTGCCGGAGTAGAGCAGGGTGCAGCGAGCCGGTTCCCCGTCGCGGCCCGCGCGGCCCGCCTCCTGATAGTAACTTTCCAGATCCTTGGGCATATTGTAATGAATGACGAACCGGACGTTGGGCTTGTCGATGCCCATACCAAAGGCGTTGGTGGCCACCATGATCTGCACCCGGTCGTAAAGGAAGTCGTCCTGATTTTTCCGCCGGGTCTCCGGGTCGAGCTTGGCGTGATACGCCGCCGCCCGGATGCCCCGGCTCTGGAGCAGACGGGTCGTCTCGTCCACCTGCTTGGTGGTGCTGCAATAGATGATGCCCGCGTTGTCCCGCTCTTTGAGCACCAAATCCAGCAGGACCCGCGGCTTTTCGCTGGGCAGGGCCCGGCGGGTGCCGAAGTAGAGATTCGGGCGGTCGAAGCTGGTGATGACCTCATAGGGGTCGTGGAGATCCAGATGGCTGCGGATGTCGTCCCGGACATGGGCGGTGGCCGTGGCCGTGAAGGCTCCGATGACCGGGCGCTTGGGCAGGGTCTCCACGAACTCTTTGATGCGGAGGTAGCTGGGGCGGAAGTCCTGCCCCCACTGGCTGATGCAGTGGGCCTCGTCCACTGTCACCATACTGATCTCCCGCTCCTGCGCAAACCGCTGGAAGCCCGGCATCTCCAACCGCTCCGGGGCCACATAGATGATCTTATACCAGCCCTCCCGCGCACGGTGGAGCATCAAGGCCTTCTGGTTATCGGTCAGGCTGTTGTTCAGGAACGCCGCCGCCACGCCGGCCTGTACCAGCGCCCCCACCTGATCTTTCATCAGGCTGACCAGCGGCGACACCACGATGGTGATGCCCGGCAGCAGCAGCGCAGGCACCTGATAGCAGATGGACTTGCCCGCACCGGTGGGCATCACGGCCAGAACGTCCTGCCCGGCCAGCAGCCGGGAGACGATCTGCTCCTGTCCGGGGCGGAAGCCGTCATAGCCGAATACTTTTTTTAAGATCGAATGCGGGTTTTCCATGAGTTCCTCCGTTATAATAGATGAGCACTGCCTTTGGAGCCTTACCAGTATACCACAAAAAACGCCGGTTTGCGCGCCGGACTGCCTCCTTTTTGGCAAAACGAACGAAATGTCACAAGGATTTTTTTACAATTGATAGCTTTTCAGGCGCGAAAATGATATAATGAGACTACATATCTCCATCCCGGCTGTTTTTTGTGCCGGACCCAACGAAAAAGGAGCATTTTAAACCATGCAGAAATTGATCACATTTGCAGTCCCCTGCTATAATTCTGCCGCTTATATGCGTCACTGCATCGAGACCCTGCTCTCCGCCGGAGAACAGGCCGAGATCATCCTCGTAGACGACGGTTCCGTCAAGGACGAGACCCCCGCCATCTGCGACGAATATGCCGAGAAGTACCCCACCATCGTCAAGGCCATCCATCAGGAGAACGGCGGCCACGGCGAGGGCGTCAATCAGGGCATCCGGAACGCCACCGGCCTGTACTACAAGGTCGTGGACAGCGACGACTGGCTCGACACCGCCGCCCTCAAGACCGTGCTGGCCAAGCTGCAGACCCTCGCGGCCCGCGGCACCGCCCCCGACCTGATGATCTGCAACTACGTGTACGAGCATGTGGAGGACAACACCAGCCACACCGTCCGCTACACCAACGTCTTCCCGGAGAACCGGCTCTTCACTTGGATGCACGTGGGCCATTTCCGCCCGGACCAGAACCTGCTGATGCACTCGGTCATCTACCGCACGCAGGTGCTGCGGGACTGCGGCATGGTGCTGCCCAAGCACACCTTCTACGTGGACAACATCTTCGTCTACCAGCCGCTGCCCTACGTCAAGAGCATGTACTACATGAACCTTGACCTCTACCGCTACTTCATCGGCCGCTCCGACCAGAGCGTGAACGAGAGCGTCATGGTCAAGCGTGTAGACCAGCAGCTCCGCGTCACCAAGCACATGATCGATTGTCAGGACCTCGACGCCCTCAAGAACGAGAAGCGTCTGCGCAGCTACATGCTGCACTACCTGTCCATGATGATGGCCGTCAGCGATATCTTCCTGCTGCTGGACGGCAGCGCCGAGGCCAAGGCCAAGAAGGCCGACCTGTGGAGCTACCTCAAGGCCCACACCAGCCCCGCCGTCTTCCACTCCATCCGCTACGGCTTCGGCGGCGTGACCAACCTCAACTTCCCCAAGGGGGATACCATCGTCATCGGCTGCTACCGCATCGCGCAGAAGCTCTTCAAATTCAACTAAAATAAAACTTGTTGTTTCTTTTGGAATAATGTTGCCGAACCGGGCAGCTGGGTCACATCCAGCAGCCCGGTTTTTATTTGGAAACAAGCTCGTTCATCTACCCGCCGTCACCGCCTATCTGGTGGCGGGTCTGCTGCTGGGGCCCTTCTTTCTGGGCAAGCTTGACCTGAGCGGCTGGGGCATCGGCTTCGGGAGCATCGTACAGGTCGAGGGCTACGGCATCATCACGCAGGTGGCGCTGGGCATGGCAGCCGAAGCCGCCGAGCTTTCCGACGGCCACATGGTGCGGAACGTCGTGCTTTTCTCGGTGCTCGTGTATGAGCTGGTCGGCCCGACCCTGACCAAGTTCAGCCTGACCGCCGCCGGTGAGATCGAACCGGAAGGCCGTACCAGCGCCCGTACCGCCAACAAACCGGAGGCACCCGTCACCTTGGACTGATCTCAAGAAACAAAAAGGGGCTGCTGCACATCGTTTAGCCGAATGTGCAGCAGCTCCTTTTGTTCTTAGTAGGTGTCCGAGCAGCCCAGTAATAATTTCATGTAGGCGAAGGTCCGCTCCTGCCCAAGGTCGCGCACCATTTTCAGCAGCTTTTCCAGCAGGGCGCGGGTCTCCGGGTGGAGCATGTAATGATCTTTGCTGTGCTCGTAGTATTCCCACGGGGAGGCATCGGTGTATTTTTCGCCCAGATAGATCTGGCTGGCCGCCACTCGATCGCAGATCATCTCGCAGACATACCGCAGCGGCATCTTCATGCCGGTCATGCCGGATTTATTGGTGCTGTAGTCGATCCAGTATTCGAGGTGGTGCTTGTTCCGGCCCTTATGATGGAGCCACGCCGAGGAGTAGCCCTTGGCGTCCCGCTCGGCCTCGTTGGGGCTGTGGTCGCCCTGATAGTAGATGCAGCCGGGGATGAACTCCGTGGGGCTGTATTTGCTCAGGTCGTGGGCCAAGCCCTGCTCGTACAGGCCGCATTCAAAGCAGTATTTCATCACCAGCAGCTTGTGGCGGGTGATGGTCTCAAAATGGCCTAGGATGTTCATGCTTCGCCTCCGCGAAAACGCACTGTCACCTTCCCCGCTTTCAGCCCGCGCAGATCGTCGCTCTCCGAAAAATCCTCCCGGTCGCGGGTCAGGTTGGGGTTGTAGTAGGGGTCGTCGAGGATGTTTTCCTTCCCGTGGATGGTATAGAGCCGCTGCTGCTCGGCGGCAAAGCGGGCCGCCTTGGCGGGATCCTTTTCGTCGCCGCCGCGGCTCTTGCTCTCGTAGTGGGTCAGCTCAGCGTAGGGGGTCCATGCGATGCGGTAGCCCGCATCCCGCACCCGCAGACAGAAGTCCACATCGTTGAACGCCACGGCGAACTGTTCATCCAGCCCGCCCACTTCGTCGTAGACGCTGGCCTTGACCAGCAGACAGGCCCCCGTCACCGCCGAGAAGTCCTGCACGGTGGCAATGCGGAACAGATAGCCGCTGCCGCCCTTCTGCTTGTACTTGTGGCTGTGGCCCGCGTAGCCCCCAAGGCCCGTAATGACGCCCGCATGCTGGAGCGTCTCGTCCGGGTAGTAGAGCATGGCCCCGCAGATGGCCGCACCGCCCTTGTGGGCGCACTGCCGCAGCAGCTCCGTCAGCCAGTCCCCATTGCGGACTTCCACATCGTTGTTCAGCAGCAGCAGGTAATCCCCCGCTGCCGCTTTCCGGCCAAAGTTGTTGATGCCGGAGAAGTTGAAGCCCTTTTCCGGGTAGGTGACCACCTTCAGGCCGTCGTATCGCTGTTTCGCCTTCTCGTAGTAGGCGAAGGTGGCCGGGTCAGTGGAGTTGTTCTCGATGACGATGATCTCGTAGTTGTCCCACGTCGTCTTTTTCCAGATGCTTTGCAGACACTTTTCGAGGTCATCGGTGTGGTCCTTGTTGGGGATGAGGATGCTCACCTTCGGGTCGCCCTCGATGTCCCACTTCACCCGGTAAGTGCTGGGGAAGAGGCCATCCTCCACCGTACCGGTGCGGCCGGTGCGGGCCAAGTGGTCGGCCAGCGCTTTTTTGGCTGCTGCTGCCACATAGGGCTTGGCCTCGGTGCCGCCGGAAGTAGACCCCGCATGGACCCGCCAATAATAGAGCACCTGCGGCACATGGGCCGCGCCGCCCACCTGCTCGATGAGCCGGAGGAAAAGGTCGTGGTCCTGACTGCCATCGCACTCCGGCCGCTCGCCGCCCACGGCATCCCACAAGGCCTTTTGGAACACGGCCAAATGGCAGATGTAGTTGCAGCAGAGCAGGTAATCCGGCGCATAGTCCGGCTTGAAGTGCGCTACGATGGGCCGCTGGATGCTCTTGGAGAAGAGCGCTTCATCGCTGTAAAGGAAGCCATCCGGCTCCCCCCGCTCCCGCAATTGCAGGATGGCCTTGCCCATCGTGTACATCGCGTGGGGCGCCAGAATGTCGTCGTGGTCCGCAAGGGCCAGATAGTCTCCGGTGGCAAGGGAAGCGGCGGCATTGGTGTTCGCCGCAATGCCCTTGTTTTCGATCTTTTTGTATACGATGCGTTGATTCTTCGCCTGATATTCCTCCACGATCCGTTTTACGGCATCGTGTTCCGCGTCGGACGCATCGGCAAGGCAGAGCTGGCCGTTGGGAGCTGTCTGATCCACAAAAGAATCCAGAAATTCCCGCAGGTATGGTTCCGGCGTATTGTACAGCGGGGTCAGGATCGAGATGGTGGGCAGACCGCAGGAGTCCGCCGTCTGCCCGGCCAGTTCGGCTCTTTGGGCTTCCAGCACCTTTTTCGTGGGCAGATACCGGGCCTTTTTGCCAAAGCACCGGCGCTTGACGAAGCCGGCCCCCCGCGCCAGCATGGTGCCAAGGCCCTCATCTTTCGTCAGCTGGACAGCATAGCCCGCCAGCTCCTTGGCGCGTTTCAGTCGTACATTCATCTCATGCCTCGCCGCGCTGGGTCGCCTTGTAAGCGTCACAGACCGTCTTGGTGTCGCCGTTCATCTTCAGGTGGCCGTGGCTCAGCCATGCCACCTTGCTGCACATCCGCTCGATCTGCTCGATGGAGTGGGACACCAGAATGACCGTAGTGCCGCCCGCCATCAGCTCCTGCATCCGCTTTTCGCACTTCTGCTGGAAGAGGAAGTCACCCACCGACAGCACCTCGTCCGCGATCAGGATGTCGGGCTTGGTGATGGTGGCAATGGCAAAGCCGATACGGGCCACCATGCCGGAGGAGTAGTTCTTGAGCGGGACGTCGAGGAAGTTCTGCAGTTCGCTGAACTCTACGATCTCGTCGAATTTTTCGTCGAGGTACTTGGGCGAGAAGCCCAGCACCGTGCCGTTCAGGTAGATGTTCTCGCGGGCAGTCAGGTCCATATCAAAGCCCGCGCCCAGCTCGATGAGCGGGGCGATGGTGCCGTTGACGGTCACCTTGCCCTTGGAGGGCTTGTACACGCCCGCAATGGTCTTGAGCAGGGTAGACTTGCCCGAACCGTTCAGGCCCACAAGGCCGTAAAAATCGCCGGGCATGATGTCAAGGCTGACATCTTTCAGGGCGTAGAACTCGTCGTATTGCAGACGGCCCTGCACCATGGCCAGCAGGTATTCTTTCAAGCTCTCGTGCTTTTCGGTGGAGAGGTTGAAGCACATGGAAACATTGTCCACTTTGATGATCGGTTCCATTTTGTCCCCTCCTTAAATGTGCAGCACGAAGCGATCCTGCGTTTTGCGGAACATCCAGACGCCCACCACCATGGACAGCACCGCGCAGATGCCGCAGACCGCGAACATATTGAAGTCCAGCGGGATGCCCCACATCAGGGTGCGGCGGAAACCGGTGATATACCAATACATCGGGTTCAGCTTGATGATCTGCTGCATGTTGAAGCCGCCGATGGAGAAGGTCATCTGGGTGGGGTCGTAGAAGATGGCGGAGAAGTAGAGCAGCGCCGTGGTGAAGACGCTCCAGATGTGCATGATATCCCGGAAGAAGACCGTTGCCGCCGCGAGGAAAAGCCCGACGCCGAGGCTGAAGAAGAAGAGGGTCACCAGCGGGTAAAGCGCCTCAAGGAGCGTCAGGTGGAACGGTGCCCCGGTGAAGATCATCACCAACAGCAGGGCCACAAAGCTGAACACGCAGTTCACCATGGCGAAGCAGCACTTTTCCAGCGGGAAGATATACTTGGGGATATACACTTTTTTCAGCAGGGGCGCGGCGCTGAGCACGCTGGACATGCTGGCTGAGGTGGCCTCGTTGAAGAAGTTGAACAGCAGCTGGCCGCACATCAGGAAGACCGGGAAGTTGTCGATGCCGCTGCCCCGCATATCCATCAGGCTGCTGAACACAGCCCAGTACACAAGGCACATCAGCAGCGGGTTCAGCACGCTCCACACCACGCCCAGCACGCTGCGGCGGTATTTGAGCTTGAAGTCACGGCTGACGAGGTTCCACAGCAGATAGCGATACCGCCAAAAGCCGTTGAGCATTCCTTTCAGTTTTGCCACAGGCGATCACCACTTTTCAAAGAATTCGAACTTCTGGGCTGCAAAGGACTCATGCAGCTTGTCCTTGGCGCTGGTCTTGTGCTCGCAGCCGCAGTCCGGCCACTGAACGTTGACGGTGGGGTCATCGTAGGGGATGCCGCCCTCGCTGGTGGGGTCGTAGACGTCGGTGCACTTGTAGCAGAATTCCGCCACATCGCTCAGCACGAGGAAGCCGTGGGCAAAGCCTTCGGGGATATAGAACATCTTCTTGTTCTCCTCGGACAGGGTCACGCCCACCCACTTGCCGAAGGTGGCGCTGTGGGGGCGGCAGTCCACGGCGACGTCATACACTTCGCCCTTGGTCACGCGGACCAGCTTGCCCTGCGTGTGGTTCTTCTGGAAGTGCAGACCGCGCAGCACGCCGCGGGTGGAGCGGCTCTGGTTGTCCTGCACGAACTCTTTGTCGATGCCGGCTTCTGCGAACTGATCCTTCTGATACGTCTCCATGAAATAGCCACGGTCATCGCCAAACACCTGCGGCTCAATGACCACAACACCGGGGATCTCGGTCTGCGTAAAAGTAAATTTGCCCATATTTCGTTTCCTCTCTGTTTTCTTTTAAGAATGATTTTCTTTTTGTTGTATATGAAAAGTCCCGAAGGACTTTTACGCAGGGTAGATAGCTCGCCCTCTCAGTCACGCTTCGCGTGCCAGCTCCCCCAAAGTGGGAGCCCTTGGCATATCGGGCAAGTCTGAGCGCATACCGGCAGCAGCCGGGCCTTGCGCTCTATCGTCAGTGCTTACTTCTCGGCTTACGTTTTCTCTTAGTCCGCAAACGGATCATGCCAAACACCACCACCGCCGCCAGCACCGTGGCACCGAGGGAGATGGCGAGCAAGCCGCCCGCGGTTTTCTTGATATTGCGGGAGGCGGGGAGCTGAACGTTCGCGTTGGCTGCGACGACCTCTTCCAGCCCCTCGATGTTCGCCTTGACCCGGACGGAGGTGGATTCCTGCACATTGCCGCCCTGAATGGTATACACCGCGTAAGCCTCCGGGTCAACCCCCAAAATATAGCGTTCGGGCAGTTCAAGGCTCACCGACACATTGTCGGCGGTCAGGCCGTCGGCCAACAGCAGCCGCACACCGGGGTCGCTGACGGTCACAGTACCCATGGCGCTGCCGCCGCCCACGACCTCCATCTGGGCCGTCACCCCCTGCGCGGGGATGTCGGTGTAGCCGGTAAAAGTCGCAAAGGCGTGATCCAGCAGGGTGCGGACGTCGTTGTACTTGTCGGTCTTCAGGTTGCTCTGCATGGTCACGCAGATGAGCCGGACGCCGTTCTGCTCCGCCAGACAGACGTAGCTGTAGCGGGCAATGTTGGTGTAGCCGATCTTCGAGCCCAAAATGGCCGGGATATAGTACCGGCTGGACCCCACCCGCATCTTATCCTGCTGGTGGAAGTACCGGGTCACGGGCTGGATGTTGGTGGGGGCCATCGTGTACATCTCGTTCCGGGTGAAAAGGGTCTCAAAGCCCGGCTGGGTCAGCGCCCAGCGCAGGATCTGCGCCATATCGTAGCAGCTGGTGTAGTGGTCCTCGTCGCTGATGCCGTGGGGGTTCGCGAAGTGGGTGTGCTGCAAGCCCAGCTCCGCTACCTGTGCGTTCATCGCGGCCACACCGTCGGCGATGGTGCCGCCGCCGAAATATTCCGCCAGCAGGTTCGCGCCGTCGTTGGCGCTGGCCATCATGGTGGCGTACAGCGCATCCGTCAGGGGAACTTCCTCCCCTTCCTGCAATGCGATGTGGCTGGAATCAGTACCCGCCAGCGAGTAAACGTCCTCGTGGCTGACGGCCAGCTTCACGCCGTCCCACTGGCCCTGCGCCTTTTCACAGGCAAGGCCCAGCGTCATCACCTTGGTGATCGACGCCGGGTGCAGTTCCTCGTCCATATTCTGCTGCGCCAGCACCAGCCCGGTGTCCGCGTCAATGATGCAGTAAGCTTCGGTGGTCGTCAGGGCCGGGGCCGCCGCCGCGCCGGGCGCAAAGGCCGCCAACAGGCACAGCAGGGCCGCGCACAGCACGGTGATCTGTTTTTTCATCTGGTATACTCCGTTGTTCCTTTAATCTGTTTTAGTATACCACACTTTGCCCCGCCTGAAAAGAGAAATGCGCCCCTTCACGCCCCGATCCTCTCCCGCAGCAGGGGCTGGATCTGCCGCCCGGCCAGCGCCGCTTCCAGCGCAGCGGGCAGCAGGGCGAAATCCGCCTTCAGGCTCTGCGGCTTCGCCGCCGGGTCATCCTGCCCGTAGGGCACAAAATAGTAATGTTTACGCTGGCGCAGCCGGGCGATGTTCTCCCCCGATGCCCCCAGCCCGTCGTTGGTGGAGACGGCGATCAAAACCGGGCACCCCACCCGCAGCAGACTTTTCGCCGCCAGCGTCACCGGCGTGTCGGAAAGGCCCACCGCCAGCCGGGCCAGTGTGGTTCCGGTGCAGGGCGCAATGACCAGCGCCTCAGCCAGCCGCTTCGGCCCCAGCGGCTCCACGGCTTGCAGGGTATCCAGCACCGGGTTCCCGGTCAGCTCCTCCAGCCGCGCCTTCCATTCCGCCGCCGTGCCGAACCGGGTGTCCAGCCGGGACGCTGCAAAGCTCATCACCGGCAGCAGCTCCCAGCCCTGCCGCACCAGCCGCCCGGCCTGTGCCGTGGCCGTGCCCAGCGTACAAAAGCTCCCGCAGACCGCAAACGCGATCCGCCCTCGCGGTGTGTTCATGCTCTCCCCTCCCGCTCCTGTATCATCGCGCAGACCGTCTGCGCCACAAACCCACCCGCCGTTTCCGGCGCACAGGCGGCGGGCAGACTCAGCGCATGGACCGCCGTATGGCCCAGCCGCTGCGCCGCCGCAAAGTCTGTTCCACCGGGCCGCGATGCCAGATCAACGATCAGGCTCCCCGGCCGCAGGGCTGCCAGCACCGGCTCGGTCAGCACCGGGGCGGGGACGGTGTTCACCACCGTATCAAATGCCGGGGCCGCCCCGGCCACCGCCGCCAGCGGAATGCTGCGCAGCCCCAGACTTTCGGCCAGCGCCCGCGGCCCGGCCCGCCGCGCGGCCACCGTCACCTGTGCGCCCAGCGCGGCCAGCCGCACCCCCAGTGCTTGCCCTACCGGCCCGAACCCGGCCAGCAGCACGCCGCTGCCCCAGAGCGTCTGGGACCGTCGCGCCAGCAAAATGCTGATGCACCCTTCCGCCGTGGGGATGGCGTTCCGCACGGTCAGCTCCTCCCGCGTGAAGTAATCCACCAGCTTTACCCCGGCCTCCCGCGCGATCTGCTGCGCCTCCGCCGACAGCTTCCCGCCCAGCGCCAGTGCCCCCGGCTTCGCAGCCCGCAGCAGCGCGGCAAGCGGCGTCCGCGCCTCGTCCAGCGGGAGCGGCAGCAGGATGTAATCCGCTCGTGCCACCTCTTCCGCGCCGCACACTTCGTACCCCGCCCGCGCCAGCGCCCGGCCCGCCGCCGCTTGCCGCGCGTCCCCGCCGATCACCGCAAACCGTTTCCGTTCCTCCATGCCCGCTCCCCCTCCCAAGGTTTACGACAGGCTATGCAGGGAGCCGCCAAGATGTGAAACCGCGCTTGACTTTTAGGCCCAAGTGCATATAATAGAATTAACGAATGTAAATAAGTCTCCATGGAGACACGTAAGCAAACAAGAAGCCCCCCGGTATCGCTACTACCGAGGGGCTTCCTGTTTTTAGTGCTTACCGCCCTTGAACTGGTCGTCAAGCCACTTGCAAATATAGTAAGCCACTATACCTGCTGCGACGGACAGAACGAATGTAAACACCATCTCCATGGGGATCACCTCCTTCCCATGAAAATGAGAGGAGTGGAGCGGCATTTACAGAATATCACATTACCAGCTAAATTTCAACAAAAAAGGCACTGCGCCCTAAACGCAGACGGCAGCCCCCTACCGGTTCCCTAGGCGCCGGGACGGGCGATTTTCTCTTGTTGTTGCGCTTCCCCGGACGCCAAAAGCGAAAGGGGGGGATTCCACCATGACATTTGAACAGGTCGTTCTCCTGCTCAGCCTGATCGGCGGGGCAGTCTACGTTACATTTCAGATCACATGGACCGTTTCTCACAGCGATGAACACAAGAAAAAATGACCGCCTCATAGTTCCAGCCGTGAGCGGTCATCTTTTTCTTGACTAAACCGGTAAGGAGCCAGCCGTTTGCGGGCCAGCGCCTTTTCTATTTGCAGTATAACCTTCCTACGTCCAATTGTCAAGCGTTCGGCTTGCTTTGGGCATTTCTTTTTGCGCAAAAAATCCCCGGAAGGAAACCGTGGGGCTCCTTCCGGGGAACGTCTCAATATCTTATTGCGTTCTGTCGATTTTTGTGCTATCCTGTAATTGCCATCTTGCGATGGCAGAAAGGCACTGCGCCCTAAACGCAGGCGGCAACTCCCTACCGGACGGTTTTGTTTTTCAAACACAACGCCGGGAGGGCGACTTTTGCAAGTTTTCCCTTCTCGGTCGTTTCTTACTTCCGAAAAGGGGGAATGTCACATGACATTATCTGAACTTTTGACTCTGCTGGCCCTTGGCATCAGTTTGCTGATGCTGATCGTCACAGTGATCTACGACACGATCGATATCGTGCTCCGCCTCAAAGAGCTTCAGACCAAAAATGAGCAAAAGAAATGACCGCCCTCGCTTAGCACCCGTTGGCGGTCATTTTCTTTTGACTTTCCGATAGGGAGCTAGCCGTTTGCGGGCCAGCGCCTTTTCTATTTGTAGTATAACCTTCCTACGTCCAATTGTCAAGCGTTCGGCTTGCTTTGGGCATTTCTTTTTGCGCAAAAATGCCCCGGAATGAAACCGCAATGTTCATTCCGGGGCTTCGTTGATTCAACGGGTCATTTGGTGCAGTTCAAAGGGTATATCCAGTGATGCAATGCCCAATTTGTTGTAGAAACTAATTACTTGGTTGCCTTCTTCTGCATATCAACCTTCATCACGACGATGGTATAGGTCTTACCATTGACAGTAACATCTTGGAAAGCCATCATACCAGTGCCCTTAGTCTCGTACTGTGCAAATTCAGAAGAGACATAAACGACCTTATTTTCACCAATATTATGAGCAATCTCCAGTGCATTAATACCCTCGTTCAGAGTATTAAACAGCTTGCTGTCATATTTCACCTTGGTAGCATAGCTCACGAGGTACATATTAGTATCCTTGCGATCCTTGCCAGCCAGAGCATCAAGAATAGCATTCCTCTTGGCCTTGTTCTGCAGGATGGTATCAATGGTATCCTTCTCGCCAATCTTTTCTTCAACGATGCCGGCAACAGCCTTCGTCTTATCCTTCAGCTCAGAATCAGCAGCCTTGAAAGTGATCTCCACGTTCTTTTCACCGGTCTCATCTTCCACGACTTTTGCCAAAGGAGACTTGATTGCGTCGTTAATAACAGCAATAACCTCTTTCTCATTCAGAGAAGAACCACAGCCGGTCAGGACTGCCATTGCCATAACGCCAGCGAGCGCAACGGCCATGAGTTTCTTAAACATTTTCATAATCGTATCCTCCAAAATAGTTTTCACACTGCACCCATTCAGGCGTTTTCTATTCGCCTGATTTGTTAAGCTCATATTACCATTTTGTCACCGTTTATTCAACACCTTTTTTGATTTTTGTTTTATTTGACAATTTCAGGTGGATTCTACTGGGCATTTTGCTGGGAATCAAAGGAAAATGGGCGGAATGGGCGGACAGAAAAAGCCCCTTGGCGGGGGTACAGCCAAGGGGCGAATGCCTTTTTCAATGCCTTTTGCAATCACACATATTGCGTGGGCCTCCGGTCTTATCGAATGCCAAATTCTTTTATCAACTGATCGCGGTACACTTCATCTTCAGAAGCCCGCTTGACATCATCAATACGGCCTTGATCGAGAAGTTTCTTGACAAGGAGCGCCATTTGATTTTTGCCTTCAATTTCACCCTCGGCCTTACCTTTCGCAACGCCTTTTGCAATGCCTTTTGCAATGCCTCTGCTTTCCACTTTATCAAGCACATCACACATATTGCGTGGGCCTCCTTTCCTGTCATCGGTACTGGTATTATATGCGTCTTCAAATCGGTGGTCATTCGTCATGATGCTCAACAACTGAAGCGTTTCCTGCACATGCGTCAGATCCTGTGAACTTGGCACATAATCGCCATTCTCTCTTTTCTGCACAAAGTAGTCTGCAACCACCTTGAAATCGCTTTGGAACAGCTCTACTTGCTCACGGTTCAGATACGCGATCTGGAACAGGTTGATTTTATAATCGTTGACGTATGGCTCAAACTCGTTTGGAACGTTCAGCCGTTCTTTCAGAGAAAGCGGCCCGCTCCACGGTTTCTCATGACCAAAATAGAGCACCAGCGTCACGACTGGGTAGCGGCTCCCTATATCATGATCTCCCAGAAGCTGCGCCCGATACTCTGCACCATCATAGCCTATCACTCGGAGCGGCATATCCGGGTCAGAAGCTGTTTGGTTCTCAAATCCGATACACGCCACCCGGATATTACCGTTCTTCCATCGTTTGGCAACATCACGTTCAATTTCATGGAGTCTGCCATCCGCTTTATAATAGGTGCGCGGAGCCTGATCTTCCAATTCATCTGCACCTAAAACTTGCTTTCCGTTGAATAACAGCACGTTTACGATATCAGAGAACACATCATTGTAGGATTCCAGAATCTTTTCCGACGCGTCTTTTTCTGCCACAGACTCACCGCCTTTCTTTTTCTTATATTACCACAGCGCACAGATCGAATCAATCATATCCATGTAAACTTTTCAACACCTTTAAGCTGCACATTGCTGGCTGTTAGCGAATCATAGAGATGTTCAGCATGGTATCACCTCGCAGACGTGAGTCACTTATTATTATTGTACCTTCTTTCTGCTCACAAAACAAGACGCAAAAACCGCCCCGGCTTCCTATCACAGAAACCGGGGCGGTCATATACTTTATTGGTGCTTTCTCAAGCCCTCACGCAAAACCTTGCGGGGGGTCTTGATCGCCGTCTGGGCGGGTGCCAAAATTGCAGAGCGTTCGGAGTAGCGATGATACGTTATTTGTGAATTTCCAGTGTGTTTTACCCCATCTCCGCAATGATCTTCTCCAAATTTTCTTCCTGCAAATAGAATTCCGGCAGTTTTGCCTTGTTATATAGAACGAATGGGCGGCGTTTGCAAGGAGCAGTCATACACAAAACGCCCCCGGCTTCCTGTCATGGAAACCGGGGGCGCTGCGGTTTTATGGGAAACGCCTCAGGCGCTGCAAAGCCTCAGTGCAGCAGGGAGCTGACCCATGCCCGGGCGGCCGTCTTGGCCTTGAGCTTATTGTACATCTTCAGGGTGGTGTTGTACACCTTCTGGCTCATGGCATTGCTGGCGTTGGTGGCGGCAGCCTGCTTGGCCTCAAGCGTGTCGGCGGCGGCAACAGCGGCCTTCATATCGGCGTAGTCGGCCATGATCTCCTGCTGGAGCGCGGCATAGCTGGCCTTGGCTGCTGTCCGATCCTTTGCGGTGACCTGATTGCCATTGCTGCCGTAGGTCAGCAGGTTGGAGAGGGCGTCACGCACGCCGTAGAAGGAGTCGGTCCAGTCGTCCGGGTAGGTATAGTAGCGGCCCTTGGCATCCTGATACCAGACGCCCTCGGTGGGCTGCTCGTCGGAACGGGTGACCTTATGGACCGAGACCTTGTAGACATCTGCGGTGTCGGTGGTCAGCATCGGATAGTAAGGGACGAAGGCGTTGTACACGTCGTCGTCAAAAGCGGTCCACTCGGTAATGGCGGTGTTCAGATCGCCAGTGGCGCTCACCTGGAACAGATGAGTCTCCACATTGCCCGTCTTGCCGATGGGCTCGGTCTGAAAGAAGTGGATGGAATCCTCCACCGAGAACTTCTTGGTCAGCTGGATGTTGGAGTAGACCGGGACGATGGCACCGTTCTCGCCGACGTTGCTGATAGCAAAGTCGGTCTCGCTGTAGTTGTCCTTCGTAAAGGTATCGGTGCCGTACAGGTAGTTCAGGCCGGCTGCCATGCGGTCCGATGCGATGTCGCCGTTGTAGGAGGCATCCAGATCGATGACATTGGCAGCGGCGTCGCCCACAAAGGTACCGGCCTTCTGGGCCACGGAGATCAGGTTGGCGGAGGCCACCACGTTGTCGGTGTCATCCAGATCGATCTTGCCCATAGCGGCGATGTTGGGCTGCATGAAGACCACGCTGGAGGAGAGCTTCAGGGCAAGGTAGGTGTGGCCCGTCAGGTTCTCCACGAACCATGTCTCGTTCTGGTCGGCAATGAACACGCCGGAGCCGCCGGCTGCACCGGCGTTGTCGTAGATGGAGGTCAGCAGGGCAACACCCTCGCGGGCCGTGGAAGCTTCGCTCAGCAGCACCGTGGTGATCTCGGCTTCCTCAATGCCGTTGTCCACATAGGGGTCTACGCTCAGCACGGCGTCGGTGCCGTAGAGAGACTCGGTGGCAGAGACCATGACGCCCTTCTCGTTGGTGCCAGCCTCCTCATAGGGGGTGTGCTTGTGGGTGCTGTCGCAGTCCGGGCAGACACCCAGACCGTTGTCGTCCCGGCGGGCGGTGTAGCGGTAGCTGTCGTGGGTGAAGGTGTAGGTAAAGCCGTAGCAGCCCTCGTACACCTCGCCCGCGGTGTGCTTCCCGGCGGGGCTGATGTTGAACAGCTTGTTGGAATCGTTGGTACCCAGATCCTCGATCCGGCCAAACATGGTGGTGCCATCCTCGGTGAGGTCACTGCCGACATAGAGTGCCGTGCAGGCGAAGGCGGAAGGAACCACGGCAAGCGTCATCGCACAGGCGATGAAAGCCGCAGCAATTTTCTTCTTCAAAGACATAATAGTATCGATCCCTCTCTTGTTGATTGTCGGCATTTCGTCGGCAGGTGTCATAATACACCAGTTTTAATGAAAATGCAAGTATTTTCCCGAAATTTTAGCATATATTCATTTTTATATGGTATATATTCATGTTGCGTTCTTCATCTGCCCCTCCGTGAGCGCAAAAAACCGCCCCGGTTTCCTATCACAGAAACCGGGGCGGTCATATACTTTATTGGTGCTTTCTCAAGCCCTCACGCAATTACTTGCGGGGGTTCTTGATCGCAGCCTGAGCCGCAGCGAGGCGGGCGATGGGCACACGGAAGGGAGAGCAGCTGACGTAGTCCAGACCAACGTTGTGGCAGAACTCGACGCTCGTGGGATCGCCGCCGTGCTCGCCGCAGATGCCCAGACCCAGATCGGGGCGGGTCTCGCGGCCATCGTGGGCAGCCATCTTGACCAGCTTGCCGACGCCGACCTGATCGAGGTGCTGGAACGGATCGCTCTCGTAGATCTTGTTCTCGTAGTATGCACCGAGGAACTTGGCAGCATCGTCACGGCTGAAGCCGAAGGTCATCTGGGTCAGGTCGTTGGTGCCGAAGCTGAAGA
>OLQU01001057.1_pt1 | contig 20281 bp, 19 predicted proteins | sample 1672271 | NCBI WGS metagenome assembly OLQU01 (sample SAMEA3136666, study PRJEB25190) | human gut metagenome | biome: human gut; feature: human-associated habitat; material: faeces | place: Austria | collected 2013 | reverse complement strand
CAGTCGTTAAAACTACTACGCTATAAAAAGTCTAACTTTTGGGGGTCACATCAAACAGGGCTCTTTTTAAAAATACTACGGTTAGTTAAGACAAACTGCAAATGAGGAGTGATGTACGAAATATTTATTTTTTTTACAGGTAAGTTAGTTAAAACTAATCTAATAATCAACTAAAGCAGTGAGGTGATCAAGTGAACTTACGCAAAAAAATAATCGGAGTAATTGTAACTGTGTTGATTGTAATAACAAACATTGCTGTCTTTGCACAGACAGAGAAAAAACCGCAAACCACATTAGCGGTTGAACCAAAACGCACCGAAGCAGGGATAGAGTATAATTTATACTTAGAAAACACGAACTGTTTAAGTACGCTTTTCTTTGAGATGAATTTTGACGGTAAAAATGTCGGAAAAGCAACTCTTGAAAAAAACGAATGCTTTGACATATTGCATACAACTTGGAATACCGACAACAGGATTTCTGTAAAAGGATACCTCGGAAGAACCGGTAATAAAATGGGGTTTTCGTCAAACGAAAGAATTAAGGTTGCGAAAATCGTCATTCCGATTGATGTTTCCTCAACCGGGGAGTTTATTGCGGATATATCAAATGTGATATGTGCCGGAATTACCGAAACAGACGGTACTGCGGTAAAAGGAGAAGTAAAAGTTTACGAAACAAGTATAAAATATGCGGTAAATGAGTGCAGCGTTTTAGATTTTACTCAAAATGCTGTTGATATTCTTTCTTCTAAAGCTCAAAATGTCGATGTGATTTTTGCGGCATATGACGAAAACGGCAAATTGGTAAGCGCTCAGAAAGAAAATGTTACATTACAGCAAGGCAAAAATAAACTTGATGTCAGCGGAATTGATTTCACTAATTCCGAGTCTATATCAGTTATGATATGGGATAGTATGGCATCAATGCGTCCATTTGCGGATAAAGCAACGATAAATAAATAGAATGGAGATTATGCGATGAAAAATTTATTCAAAAAAACAATGATAACGATGTGTTCGGCAGTGATGCTGATGGGAATCGGCGCGGTCAGCGCCAATGCTGCCACTACAACGGTCGGAGATTTTACGGTTGATCGCTCAAAATCCGGCTACTCCTCGCCGTATGTGGTAAGCATTTCGGCATATAACGGCAAAGGCGGCGAAATCACTTTGCCGACAACCGCAGAAATCAACGGGAAGGAATATCAGATAACCTCTGTCGGCAATGCATTTGAGGGAAACGAAAGTATTACCGGCGTCACGATTCCGGACGGATATACGGAAATAGGACTCAGTGCGTTCAAGGATTGTACGGGATTGCAAAGCGTTGAAATCCCCGGATCTGTGGATATGATTTCAACAAACGCATTTTCCGGCTGCACAGCACTTAATACCGTAAATTTTGACGATGATACGGCAGCGTCGCTTACGATCAATTTAGGTGCATTTGCAAATTGTACCGCACTCACCTCTATTGAGCTTCCGGCAAGACTCAGCTCGACAAGATACAATTTTCTGTACGGCTGCGATGCATTGACATCAATCACAATGAAAGACGGTGCGCAAAAGTTTGCCACTGTTGATAATGTACTTTACAATGTCAGCGATGATGAGGCGGTAATGGTTGTATATCCCGGCGGAAAACCGGAAACGGAATACACCATTCCGACAGAAGTGAACGGAAAAGCAGTAACTTCCACTGCAATGCACCTTTTCAGAAACAACTCTGTTTTGAAAAAAGTTACCGTTCCGGCAAGCATTACAAGCTTGGGTGGCTACACATTTAACGGAATGAAAGCCATTGAGGAAATTGTCCTTGAGCATGAAACAGCTCCGTCAATCGGCTCGGAAATTTGCACCGAGATGAATACCAGCAGCAAGGTCATTGTGAAAAACGAAGAAGTTGCAAAGATTTTTGAATCCACATCTGCATATACCAAATATTATACACCCGAAAAAACAACTATAACTGTTGCGGGGCAAACTCCTGAAGTCAAGACGGTTTCCACAAGCTTTTCTGTTTCGGCAGAGCCGGAAATAAAGGATGGAAAAGCGGTTTACAGCATTTATTTTGATAACGCCGAAAATGTGAATGCGGTTCTTTTAAAGGTGTCATTCGATGCGGCACAGGTTAGTGAAGGTACGGTTACGGTTGCAAATGACAAATTCACAAGCGGAACATCAAACTGGACAGAAGAAAACGGAAAACTTATCTTAAAGGCATATGTCGGAATTACCGGAAATGTTTCGGGATTTTCTTCAGCAGAAAAAACAAAGCTTGCAGAAATTGCCGTTCCTTTAAAAGCTGATGCAAAGGGAAATATCACTGCAAAAATAACCGATGCGAAAGCGGCAGGCGTTGTCGGTGAAGATGAGTCGGCAATGACGGACTGATTGGTGCAAATATCAAAGACGGTCAGCTCCTCGGTTATTTCGGAGACGGCGGAGATATAAAAATTCCCGATACCGTCACCATTATTGCGGGAGAGGCATTTTTAAATAACGATAATATCACAAGCGTAACAATTCCAGGCAGCGTACAGGTAATCGGCTACCATGCATTTGACGGCTGTACCGAATTGGAACGGGTTATATTTGAAGACCCGACAGACGGAGCCGATTTGATTATACGATTGGATGCTTTTGCAAATTGCCCGAAACTTACGGAATGTGAAATTCCCGCAGTGGCAAGCTATGTGACGGCGAATGTATTCAAAGGTTGCAGCAGTATGGAAAAAATAAAGGTACATCCGCAAAACCCGTATTATTATACGGACGATAATGGCGTTATGTTCGGACCGCGGGTCAATGAGGGTGAGCCGCAGTATGACGATCCGAATTTGACATTGACGGCTTATCCGAGCGGTAGAGAGGGATTATACAGTATCCCCGAAAGCGTTCAAGGAAGAACCGTTGACGCATCTGGTCAGGGGCATTCAAAAATGCCGAAAAGCTGACGGATATAGAGATTCCCGAAACCGTAAAAATCATCGGAGGCAACGCTTTTGAGCATTCGGGATTAACCGATGTAACAGTACCCGATACGGTAGAGTCGCTGGGTTCCGGGGCGTTTGAAGATTGCACAAAGCTTACGCATATTCAGTTGCCGAAAAATCTGACAAGCATACCGCACAGCATTTTCAAAGGCTGTACAAGCCTTTCGTCAATCGAGTTCCCACAAGCGGCGACCAATATTGAAATGTATGCATTTGCCGATTGCAAATCGCTTACAAATCTAATTCTTCCGGACGGACTTGTGAATATTACACTGGCGGCATTTGAGGGCTGCACCAATCTGCAAAGAGTGGTGATTCCGGCAAGTGTCACGGGATTTCCGAATGATGATACGCTCGGAGCTTATGATATGTTCCCCGACAGTCCGAAAAGCCTTGTTGTATATGTAGAGAAAGGCTCAAACGGAGAGCGATGGGCGGTGAATAATGTTGCCGACTGGGGTTATCAATACAAAATTCTTGACAGTGTATCCAATCTTGACGGTGTTGATTTCGGAAGCTTTTACTTAATCAATCTCGACAAAAAAGTCAGGGTTGAGGGAAAGTTTTCAATCAATTCGCAGCTTGTTGTGAATGAGATAAATTCGGGCAACGAATATGATGCATTTCAGGCAAAATCGGAAAACGGAATTTTGAAAGTATATGAAGTATCCGCAACCCACGAAAGCGATACCTATACAATCAGTGTCGGACTTCCGGACGGCTGCTCCAAAAATGCAAAGCTGTATTATTATGAAAACGGCGAGGCGGTGGAAATTTCATCATCACAAGTAAGCAAGACCTTTACCGTACAGACGGACAGTTTGGGATATTTTGCAGTAATTGATTCTTCAATATCCGGTGGAGAAGATCACGAAGTAACGAAAGTAACGCTGAACAAAACCACCGCAGCTATGAAAAAGGGCGATAAACTACAATTATCGGCAACGGTACTGCCACAAACGGCAACGAATAAATCAATTCGTTGGGAGAGCTCAGACAACACGGTAGCGACCGTTGACAGCAAGGGCGTTATAACCGCCGTTTCGGCAGGTAGTGCAAAAATCACGGCAACGGCAGTGAACGGTGTAAATGCTACTTGCACAATCTCCGTTACGGATTCCGAAACCCCAAAACCGGCAGAGGAAAAAATCGAAACCAAAGTATCGCTTAAAGCGGATAAAGCGGTTTCCGAAAAAGGAAAATCGTATTTCACGCTTGCACTTTCCGAATCGTCAAGGATTGCAAATATTCAAATTACTTTTGAAACATTAACCAATGATGTAACAGTCAGCGGAATTAACGGATTTACCGTTATTGGCGACGCAGAGGACGGCAAAGTGGTTTTGGGTTATCTCAATGCAAACGGCGAACTGTTTTCCTCGGCTCAGTCCGCAGATATTGCAAAAATTACTGTCAACGCCGAAAATGCTACACTGAAAATCACCGATGTCAAGGTATCGGGTTGGGACGCCGATAAAACCGTAAAATACGGCAAAGTGAACGGAATCGACCCATCCGAGGCAACCTTTACGGATGCACTTTCCTATGACGTAAATCAAGACGGAACGATTGATCTTTTGGATATTACCGAAGCACAGCGTTACTATCGTGCAGATAAGAACAGTTCAAACTGGAATGATGCATCAAAATGCGATTTCAACGATGACGGCAGAATCGACATCGAGGATTATATGGAAATTTGGCTGAATTTTACAAAATAATGACGCATGATACAGGGCTGTATTCTACTATAGCCCTGTCATTTAAGTAGGAGGATATTATGAACAAAATAGCAAAAAAGCTGTTTTCGGCTGCTGTGATTGTTTGTTTGAGTATTTCGTCTGTTGCTGCCTATGCGGCACAAATCACGCCCTCAAGCACAAGCATCACGCTCGGTAAAAACGATAAAGAAATTTCGTTTGATATTTTTTTAGAAGCTGACAGTGCATATGCAGGGGCGGAATTTGGTATTAAACCATCACAAAGCGATGTAGAATTTAAATCACTTGTCTTGTCAGATGAATTGCAGAATGAGTCAAAGGTACAGACTATAAAAGACGGATGTCTGTATTTCGGATTTTTTTCAAACACCAACAAATACAGCACCGAAAAAAAGAAAATAGCTACATTAAACTATACTTACAGTGGCAGCGGAATAAGGACAATTTCCTTAGTTGAATCAAAAATAGTAATAGTTGATAAAACAGGTAAAACAAACGGAGATACCTCATCAAGCCCGTTTACCGTTTCAATAACCCGACAAGGAACATCCGGCGGCGGTGGTGGCAGTTCTTCAAGCGGAGGAAGTATAAAGGAACCGGATATAACCATACCCATTCCTGACACGTCAAAAACCTATTCAGACAAAAAATTTGCGGATATAAACGGTCATTGGGCGGAAAACGATATTTACAGCGGCGTAAAGAACGGCTTGTTCGCAGGCATATCGGATACGATTTTCGATCCCGACGGAACTGTTACAAGAGCAATGGCGGTTACCGTACTCGGAAGATTTTCAAAAGATGAAATTGTGGCTTCCAATACGGAATTTACCGATGTTACGGCAGATAAATACTATGCAAACTATGTTTCATGGGGTGCGGAAAACGGTGTTGTAAAAGGTATTTCCGAAACAGAATTTGCCCCCGAAAGTGCAGTTACTCGTGAACAGATGTCGGCAATGATTGTACGCTATCTGAATTACGAAGAGATCCCTTTACCGACCGGCAGCGAGAAAATAAAAGAACATAGCGATTATGAGCAAATTTCTAATTACGCAAAAGAAGATATGGCAATCTGTTATGAAATGGGACTGATAAAGGGGCATGACAGCGGACTTATCGAACCAAACGGAAATTTAACCCGTGCGCAGCTTGCTTCGATTATGGCAAGAATTTCAACTTATTTTAAAAATACAAAATAAAATTTAATAAAACTCTTGACAAAAAGATATAACACTGTTATTATGAATATAACAGTGTTATATTTTGCTTTGCGGAGGACTGAAAATGAATAGAAACGAAAATAATACGCTTGATGATATTCTGTCGGCTGCAAAAGCTGAATTTTCCGAAAAAGGCTTTCAATCGGCATCACTGCGCAGAATCGTAAAAAATGCCGGCGTGACAACGGGTGCATTTTACGGTTATTTTAAGAGCAAAGAAGAATTGTTTGACGCACTTGTCGGCGAGCAATATGACACGCTTATGGGTATGTTTTGTGAAACGCAAAATGCTTTTACAAGGCTTTCACCGAAGGAACAGGCACAGCAAATGGGCGAGCTTTCCGGCGAGGAAATGATAAAAATGATGAATTATTGCTATGCCAATAAAGATGAATTTAAACTTATTCTCTGCTCCTCTGACGGCACAAAATATGAAAATATAATTCACGATATGGCGGAAATCGAAGTTGACGCCACGCATAAGTTTGCAAAAACAATGGAACAGCTCGGCTATCCGAAATACAATGTTGACAAAACACTTGAGCATATATTGGCAAGCGGATTGTTTTCGGCATTTTTTGAAGTGATTATTCACGATATTCCGCACGAAAATGCGGCAGAATATCTTGAGGAGCTCAAAGCGTTCTATACTGCCGGCTGGAAAAAAATTATGGGATTTTAATCCCTATATTTTTTGAATATATGTTAGGTTAAACTAACTATAAGACAACTTAAAACAAATCAATGCAAGGAGGAATTGTTTTGAAAAAACAATCAAATTTATCACGGCTTTTATCTTATGCCGGCGGACACAAGTATTTTACTTATGTTTCGTGGATTTTATCTGCCGTAAGCGCACTGACTGCACTTGTGCCATTTTGGTACATTTGGAAAATTATCAACGAGGTATTGAAAGCCTCGCCGAATTTCGGCAGTGCGCAAAATCTTACGCATTACGGCATAATGGCAATGGCTTATGCGATTATATCGTATTTAATCTATATCGGCGCACTGCTCTGCTCTCACCTTGCGGCATTTCGCATTGCGGCAAATATGCGTATTGACATAACCGAGCATATTGCAAAGCTGCCCATCGGCTTTACCGACAGTTTCGGCAGCGGAAAGCTGCGCAAAATTATAAACGACTCCACTGCGGCGACCGAAAGCTATCTTGCACATCAGCTGCCGGATAAATATGCGGCAATGGCGACACCTGTCGGACTGCTTGCACTGCTGCTTGTTTTTGATTGGCGGCTCGGACTTTTGAGCTTGGTGCCTGTTGCAGTTGGATTTGCGGTTATGTCCGCAATGACCGGAAAACGAATGGAAGAAAAAATGCGGCAGTACGGCAATGCGCTTGCGGCAATGTCCAATGAGGCGGTTGAATATGTCAGAGGAATACCTGTTGTGAAAACCTTCGGACAGTCGGTATTTTCATTCAAAAAATTCAAAGCCACGATTGACGAATACAAGAAGTGGGTTCTTGCCTACACAAAGGATATGCGGCTGCCGATGATGCTCTACATTGCGGCGATAAACGGTGTGTTTGCGTTTTTAATACTCGGTGCGTTTTGGTTTACAAACGGCACTGTTACAAGCGAATTTTTCGTAAATCTATTGTTCTACATAATCATAACGCCTGTTATATCGGTCACGCTCACAAAAATTATGTATATGAGCGAGGAGGGCATGGTTATCAGCGACGCTATCGAAAGAATTGACAGCGTGCTTAATGCCGAGCCTATGAGCATCGGAAACTATCCGCAAAAGCCTAAAAGTGCATCTATTGAACTTGAAAATATTCATTTCAGCTATGACGGTAAAAAAGAGGTTATATCGGATATATCGCTGAAAATAAAAGACGGACAGACGGTTGCATTTGTCGGTCCGTCCGGCGGCGGAAAATCAACGCTTGCAAGCCTTATTTCAAGATTTTTTGATGTAAATTCGGGAAGTATCAAAATAGGGGGTGTTGATGTTCGTGATATTTCCAAGGACGAACTTATGAACACGGTTTCATTTGTGTTCCAAAACAGCAAGCTCATCAAAGCGTCCATTCTCGATAATGTTAAAATGGGCAAATCCAATGCCACGGATGAAGAAGTTTTAAATGCGCTTAGGGCTGCGCAGTGTATGGATATTATCGAAAAATTCCCCGACGGTGTCAATACCGTTATCGGAAGTCGAGGAGTTTATCTTTCCGGCGGTGAAATGCAGAGAATTGCCATTGCCCGTGCGGTGCTGAAAAACGCTCCGATTATCATTTTGGATGAGGCAACCGCCTTTGCGGATCCCGATAATGAGGTAAAGGTGCAGACAGCTTTCGCAAAGCTTTCCGAGGGTAAAACGGTTATTATGATTGCACACAGGCTTTCAACTGTTCGGAATGCGGATTGCATTTATGTAATTGCCGACGGAAAGATTGCGGAATACGGAAACAGAGCGGAACTCATAGAAAAGAAAGGTATGTTCTATAAAATGCAAAATGACTATCAATCATCCGTTAGCTGGAAAGTATCAAACGAAACGGAGGAATCGAGAAATGATTAAGCTTATACAAAAAGCCACGGCATCGTCAAAAGACGGTGCGGTAGGGTTAATAAAAGGCATTATCGCCTGCGCCTTTCAGAATATGGCATTTATGCTGCCGACAGGACTTTTATATTATTTGGTCAAAGATTTACTCGGCGGCGACATGGGCGGAAAAGCAGTTTTTTACACAGTCGGCTGCGTTATATGCTTTGCGCTTATATTAATTACAACTTGGTTTCAGTATAACAATACATTTTTTACGACATACGAGGAAAGCGGAAAACGTAGATTAAGCTTAGCCGAAAGGCTCAGAAAGCTCCCTCTTTCGTTTTTCGGCAAAAAAGACCTTGCCGACCTCACAAGTACAATTATGGCAGACTGCGAAGTTTTAGAAAAGGACTGCTCGCACTACATACCGGCGCTGTTCGGCTCGGTGATTTCCACGATAGTTATTGCACTCGGTTTGTTTGCGTTTGACAAGGCAATGGCGCTTGCGGCACTGTGGGTAATTCCCGTATCGGTGCTGATTATTGTGCTAAGTTACAAGGTTCAGGACAGATCGCAGCAAAGGAATATGTCGGTCAAAATGGCTTGTGCAGACGGAATACAGGAATACATAGAAACATTGCGTGACCTCAAGGCAAACAATGCGGAAAGCAGTTACCTTAAAGGTTTAAGAAGTAAAATTCGTTCCGTTGAAAAAGGGGCTTTCAAAACGGAAATAACCACCGCCGTTTTCGTAACCTCTGCCGGAATGGTGTTAAAATTCGGCATCGCAACCGTTGCGCTTGTCGGTGCGTCACGGCTTGTCAGCGGAAAAATAGATGTTTTAACGCTTTTTATGTTTTTGCTCGTTGCATCCCGTCTTTACGACCCGATGCAGGCGGCACTTCAAAACCTTGCGGCGGTTATTGCAATGCGGACAAATGTTGCACGAATGAACGAAATCTTAGACCACGAAATTCAGCAGGGCGGCGATACTCTCACAAACAAAGGCTGCGACATTACCTTCGACCATGTGGGCTTTGCCTACAAGAGCGGCGAAACGGTGCTTAATGATGTGTCGTTCACCGCAAAACAGGGCGAGGTTACGGCGCTTGTTGGTCCGTCCGGCGGCGGAAAGACAACAGTGTCACGGCTTGCGGTCAGATTTTGGGATAATCAAAAGGGCAAAATTACTGTCGGCGGTATGGATATTTCAAAAATCGATCCCGAAAAGCTGATGACGCTTTATTCTATCGTTTTTCAAGATGTAACGCTTTTTAATAACACCATTATGGAAAATATCCGACTCGGCAGAAAAGGCGCAACCGATGAGGAGGTTTTGGCGGCGGCACACCTTGCAAACTGTGATGAATTTGCCGAAAAACTCCCCGATAAATGGAATACTGATATCGGCGAAAACGGGTGCGAATTGTCGGGCGGCGAAAGACAGCGAATTTCAATCGCCAGAGCATTTTTGAAAGACGCACCGATTATACTTTTGGACGAGGCAACGGCAAGTCTTGACGTAGAAAACGAAACCGCTATACAGACGGCTCTTTCAAGACTTATCAGGAATAAAACGGTTCTTGTCATTGCGCACAGAATGAGAACAGTTGCCGGAGCTGATAAAATTGTTGTTTTGTCGGACGGCATTGTTGCCGAGCAAGGCGCACCGGAGGAACTTTTAAATAAAAACGGAATATTTAAGAGAATGGCTGATTTACAGCTTCAGGGACAGAATTGGACGGTGAGATAATGTCATTTTTTGAAAACACTCGTAAGCCTGTGGGATTCGGCGGGAAAGTTATGACCGCAATGATGAATATAGGACACAAACCTATGGCACATTGGGGACTTCAATTCTTGAAAGTTTCGTCAAATGCCAAGATATTGGACTGTGGCTGCGGTGGTGGAGCGAACATTAAAAAGCTTCTTAAGAAATATCCGCATAGCATTGTAAATGGTATTGACTATTCTATTGTCAGTGTGGAAAAATCTAAAAAAGTCAATAATAAGGCTGTTGCAGAAGGACGCTGCACGGTTCTGAAAGGTAATGTGATGAATATGCCGTATTCGGCAACTTGTTTCGATGCTGTTACGGCTTTTGAAACCATCTATTTTTGGCAGGATTTGCCGAAATGCTTTTGTGAGATCTATCGGGTACTGAAACCCGGCGGAACATTTCTAATATGTAATGAGGTTAGCGGTGATGAGGCTAAAGATGAGAAATGGACAAAAATCATTGAGGGAATGACCATATATAAAGATACAGAATTGAAAATATATCTCGGACAGGCAATGTTTCGCAATATTCAGATTCGGAAAAAGAATAATTGGTTGTGCGTTACGGCGGAAAAGTGAGGGATATTATGTCAAAAAAAGCAACGGAATTTCAGCGTGTGGCAATGAGCCGGATTTACCGCGGAAAAGAAATATTTAAGCCGCTTAACACCGGGTGGATTGATGAAAATGTCGCTTGCGTAAGAGAGTGGGTTGCAAATATATTTTTCTATCGCAGGGGTGAAACAACAATTATGATTGACGCAGGCTACAACTATGACAGGCTTGCGGAGAAAATGGGCTGGCTTGGGATTGACGCAAAATCAATACGGCATATTCTTATAACGCATCAGGACACCGACCACGTTGGGGCGGTTGAGGCAGACAGCTTGGGATTGTTCAAAAAGGCAAAACTTTATGTCGGAGAAATTGAAAATCGTTATCTTACGGGCGAGGTTCGCCGAAGGGTTATGCACCGCCTATATAAGTTGCCGCAGGTGACGATAAATAACAAAAAGCAACTGTTAAAGGACGGCGAAACCTTTAAAATAGGCAATATTAAAATCCACGCATTTCTTGTTCCGGGTCATACATGGGGACATATGGTATATTTGATTGATGATAAGTATCTGTTTACCGGAGATACGATTTGGTTTGGTGCAGACGGCGGTTACAGCTTTATTTCAGCACTTGCGGAAAGCAATAAGCTGGCGGTGAGATCGCTCGGGATTCTTGAGCAAAAACTGAATAAAATGTGTGTTAAGCCGCTGTTTATTACGGGACATACAGGTTTTACCGACAACTTTGAATTTGCATTTGCACATAAGGAAAAGCTGTGTTCACCGTTTAAAAAGAAAGTTCATGATCCGTCGGCACCGTACGATGCCTATGATGAGTCTGATGATACGGAGAGAAATGCAAAAAACGGATTTTTAAAGGTAGCAGGGAAATAGGAGAACTGAAATAACGGAGGCAAGCTATGTTTTGGGATAATGTTGCGTGTGTATATGACGTTTTTGCAAATGTTATCAACCGAAAAACAAATGAGGAACTTTGCTCTGTGGTGAAAAATCTGATTCTGCCCGAATATGAGGTTTTGGAATGTGCCTGCGGCACCGGATTACTCACAAAAGAAACAGCACAGCGGTGCAAAAGCCTTGTTGCAACGGATTTTTCCGAAAAAATGTTGGAGCGAGCAAAGAAAAAGTGCCGTAAATATGCCAACGTACATTTTGAAAAAGCGGACATCATGCACCTTGATTATCCTGATCATAGTTTTGATGCAGTAGTTGCTGCAAATGTGATTCACTTGCTGGACGAACCGTACAAGGCTCTGCACGAGCTTGAACGGGTATGCCGCCCGGGCGGAAAAATCATTATTCCGACACATATGAACCGTACTGAAAACAGCAAGATCAATGGTGCTTCAAAGGCAATCGAAAAAGCCGGAGCTGAATTTAAGAGAAAATTCACTCCGGAGACATACAGGGATTTTTTTGCTGCTGCGGGATATGCAGAAGCAAGCTATACTTTATGTGAAGGACGGATTCCTTGTGCGGTGGCGGTGTTGATAAAAAAGGAGCGTTACTATGAAATATAAAATTGAAAAGAACACTGTACAGGAAACGCTTATTATTCCGCTTTATGCACGGAAAATGTGTTCCGAACTGTATCCCACATTGTATTATGATGAAACAGCGTCCGAACTGATTGATAAAATTGATTATGACTTTTCGGATGTTGCGGAAAAATCAAAGAGCCTTATGCAAAGATTTGGATTTTTGGAGGTTGCGATGCGTCAAAACGACCTTGCGTGGGAGGTTCGGGATTATTTAAACGCACACCCGAACGCTGCAGTTGTAAACTTAGGCTGCGGACTTGATAATACAGGACGCTTTTGCGATAACGGAAAATGCAAAATCTACAACCTTGATTTTCCCGATGTTATAGCTGTGCGAAACCAACTACTTCCTGCCGGCGAGCGTGAAATAAACATTGCTACCGACTTGAATGATTTAAGTTGGCTTGAAAAAATCGACGCATCGGACGGTATTGTGCTTTTTGCGGCAGGTGTGTTTTACTACTTTCGCACCGAACAGGTTAAAAAGCTTGTTCAGGCTATGTCGAATGTGTTTGGCGGCGGCAGAATGGTGTTTGACGCCGCCGGGAAAACGGCCGTAAAAATGATTGTAAAGACCTGGCTTAAGGAATCAAAGATAAAAGATGTCAGCGCTTATTTTTCCGTTTCGGACGCAAAGAAAGAGCTTCCCTTATGGAGCAGAGATATGAGCATTTCAAGCAGAGGGTATATGCTCGGTTACGGCGACCTTAAAAATGCGCCTGTCGGCAGATTTTTTAAGTTTTTAGCAAGCGTAGGCGATAATATTATGAAAATGCAGATTGTGCGTCTTGATTTCGGAGGTGCAAAATGAAATATATAGGAATACCGCTTGGAATGTGGGTGCTGTTTGAAAAATCGTTCAGAAAAAATCTTGTTTCCGAATTCGGATATAATAAAATCACAGCCAAACAAATATCGAAAAACGCAAAAAGTAGATACAAAAGCATTATCCGTAATCTGCCCGAATTTGAAAAGGGAGATCAGTTTAAAACAAACATTGTCGGCTGTGCAATGCTGGGTGCTTTTGTACTCTCTATGCCCAAAAGACCGAGCGTTGACGAACTTACCGAATACTATTCAAAAGCGATGATGACAAGGTTTATGAGGTGGCTCTGCCGCCAAAGCGGAAAGAAAAAATTCACCGCCAAAGACATTGCAGAAATGAAAAAAACTGCCGAATTAAAAGCTGCCGACCGCAACCCGTACTCGTGGAATATGGATTTTTATGAATATTCGGACGGCAGCGGCTATGAGGGGCGATTTACAAAGTGCGGAATTTGCGTGCTGATGAAAGAGCTTGGACTGTTCGATTTGACGCCTGCAATGTGCCGCTTGGATTATACGATGAGCGAGGCAGGCAGAGCCACGAATTTTGTGCGCCGATATACCATTGCGTCCGGCGGCTCGTATTGCGATTGCGGCTATAAAAAGAAGATTTAACGGTTGTTCGTAAATCGAATTTAAAAGGAACTGTAAATAATGCCGTTTTTATTGCATTGTTGTATCTAAAACATTAACAACTTTAACATCCTTGCGATCGGCATAATCTATTGTGTTCTTTGTCCCACTTGGCTGACCGTTCCAAACGGCAATTACAAGGCTTGAACGGTCAACCATCCATTCATTGCGTTTTTGATAGCAAGCTCTATAATAGTGATCGCTGATTATGGTTACATAATCGGCATTTTTTAATATGCGGTTATACCGCCGTTCTTCAAAGAATCCACGCCGTTTCTCAAAGTCGGGGTGCGGTATGGCACAGATGGGGCGCAGAGCGTCATTCCGCTTTTTCTTTTCAAGCACAATTTCAGCTGCCCATATATCCGTACCTTTTGCCATACCCGTTATAAAAGTTACATATCCGTCCGCTATTGCATTGTCAATAGCCTTTTCCAAAAGATGTTTTACCTCATTTTCGGAAAGGCTTAATTTTTCCGGGCGATGTCCCGTAAAGCAGCACCTGTGTAATCGTTTTTCATTTTCCATAATAAATATTCCTGGTATAATGTAAAAAAGACTCATCTAACAGTCATTTACATTATACCTTTCTCCTTTCTATCAACCTTTTAATCCGTGGTTGATTACGGTGTGATACATTGGTATTATATAAACATGTGATGTGGATTTATATGTTATTCCTGTGGCTTTGACTACTTGAAGGAGGTTCTTACCACGCCTTGTTTCTTAGTAATGATTAGTTAGATGAGTCTTTGAATTCGTATCTTGTACCAGGTTTTACGGAACAAGTGTTGTGGATAAACACATTACATATTTTTTTGAAAGGAATGTATTATCATGATTTTAGTCGGAATTGACATTGGTAAAAACAAACACACTTTTTCCATAATTGATAAAAACTCTGGAGAAATACTTTTATCTCCTTCTGATTTTTCTAATAATCTGAAAGGTTTCTTGTTCCTCATCCAAAAATTGAGCAGCTATACTAAATCGGAACTTCTTATCGGCATGGAAGATACAGGTCATTATCACTTTGCCTTACTTAAGTATCTTCTCGACAGACGATATACCGTTGCCCTGATTAATCCTACAACCACTGATCTTACAAGAAAATTACAAGGCGGTATTACTAAAAACGACCCTCTTGATTCTCTCACCATCTGCGATGTGATTTCCTCTAATCACCGCAATAAACCTTATCGTGTTACAACGTTAAATCGTTTTGACCTCTACGAGCAGAAACAGTTAACCCGTCATCATCATAATCTGAAAGAAGAGTTAAACACATACAAAAATCGTCTTCAAAAATGTATTGATATTGTATTTCCCGAATTCAACTCTCTGTTTCATTCTAAATATGGGATTGTATATATGAATATTTTAAAAGCATTCTCTTCTGCCAAAGCGATTGCAAATGCTGATATACGAAGTATCCGTAAATGTTTTGAATTCAAAGGACAAGGAAAACGAATTTCTCTTTCTGCCGAGCAACTAAAACTTACTGCCAAGTCTTCTATTGGCATACCTTCTGTCGCTGAAGAAATTCAAATCAGACACCTTGTAAGCCAAATTGAATTATTGGAAAAACAACTTTCTGAGATAGACAAAAGGATAGAAGAGTTTTCCCTCAAAAACAACTCTCCTATCCTCACCATACCGGGAATATCACATTTTTCCGGTACTTCTATTATATCAGAACTAGGAGATATTTGCAATTATACAAAGGCATCTCAAATCATCAAATTTGCAGGTGTTGCTCCATATCACTACGAATCCAGTCAATTTACGGCACAGCATACAGCCATCACAAAGAAAGGCTCTAAATATCTTAGAAAAACTTTGTATCAGATTATTTTACCTGTTATCAGTAATAACGAAGTTTTCTATGCCTATTACACCAAAAAGTTAAATGAAGGCAAAGGTCACAGATGCGCTCAAGGCCATTGTATCAGAAAACTCTTAAGAGTTATTTATCATCTCTTAAGCACAAGACAACCATTTAATCCCAAACTTTTGGTATAACTAAACATTAAAATCCCCTTTTTCAAAACACCTCCCACAGATGGGTTATTTAGCGTGCCACAAAATCCACAATTATTTATATATTTTCAAGGTTCATTTTCAGTTAGCTAAATTTTATGTTTTTTCAAAAAACACTTGATTTTTATATAGTTAGCTGGTATGCCTTGATTATAGAGCGACTGTATAAATTGGTTGTGTGCCACCACGTGCATCAGTTTTCCGTCTATCATCATTTCGTGATAGGCAAATATTCCTCTGCCGTACATCAGTTCCCACGACGAGTGTTTTATCGTATTGAGCATTGAAAGCCATATATCCCCTCGTCCGGTTCCGTGGGATTTGATAATCTTTTGTATACTGAAACGCGATGAAACATCTTCGGGCAGAATCGGAATAACAACCGTCCACAGAATAACCGCCATGCCGATTGCCGTGCAAATTCCGATAATGCGCTGTTTTGTCCCCTTTGCGTTTATGAACACATACGACATTATCATAACCGCAAGCCCAAGCAACCCACCGCGCGAGCCGGATGTGAAAACCATATATGCTCCGAGAGCAAGCAATGCCGCGCATATAATAGTATAGATTTTGTTGTCTCTCAGCTTTTTTAAAGCGACTGCCATAAGCAAAAGAAAAAATCCGGAAAAGTAGTTCGGATTGCTTGTGGTTCCGAATATTATCATCGTGTTTCTGTCGCCGTACCAATCCGCACCGATAAATCCAAGCGTAATCAGTACGCCGAGCAGTGTAAGTTGTGTAATCTCAAACGCTTTAATTTCATTTTCAGCATATTTGCGCATGGTTATAAGAAACATCAGACCTATCGTTTCAAAATATCTGCGCACATATTGCAGCGCCACCAGGCTTCTGTCCGCAAACAACGTCATAACAACCGTTATCAGATACGCAAACGACAACAAATGAACGATGTTCAGCTCAAGTTTTTCACGATAGAAAAAACAGCTAACCGCAAAATATCCGGCAATAGGTATAGTCAGCAGTTTCAAAAAGGAATTTCCCGCAGCGTTGATTGTAATGGTAAGCGGCAATGCAAGAAAATACGCACAGGCAAGAATGCACGAAAGCCCAATATCCGCTTTCTTCAGACTGTTTATCAATCTCCTCACATCTCCGTTTCCTTCTGAATTTTATATCATACGTAAAAAGCGCCGCTACATCTGCCTTTTTGCAGCAAAAAAGCAATAGCTTCGTCTTTTGACGTAAGCAACGGCTTTTCTCCGTGGAAGTATTCTATTGCATCCCAAAGAACGGAAAGAGAATATTCTTCAAGCCTTATGAAGGTCAAGGCGTGCCTGACCTTGTCTCTGTCTCTGCCGAAACTCAAATCGGAAATATGCATGCAACCGACCCTGTCTTTTAATATCTCAAATAAATCTTTTTCCATAGTCAGCCATCCTTGATTACAAAGTATTACTCTGCCGATAACTTATTTTCAGTGTGTTTACAACATAATTGCGATTATGTTGTAAATGGGTGTTTGCCTTATGCAAACCATTGAAAAACATGAAGTTTTCTTGAATGTTTTTTGCATAAAAGCGCTTGCTAAACAGACCAATGATATTGCAAATATAACATTGGTCTGAATTTCCGTATCCTTTTTTTGTTGCATAGTGACGAAATTTTGGAGATAAATAGGAAAGAAATCGCAAACTATTGATAAATTCGACTTTTTCTGATAAAATTTATATAGATGTGTATATCTTTTTTTTGACAGGCACAACATAATCGCAATTATGTTGTTTTTTTAACATCGCAAAAGACCAAGCTTTTGCAACTGTTTCATATGCTCTGTTCCGCTTTCCGCAGTGTAAATTCTTGTAGTGTTAATATTGGAATGTCCGAGTATATCAGCGAGTCTTACAATATCTTTTTGCAGGGAATAATAAGTTCTTGCAAAAAGGTGGCGAAAGTTATGCGAAAACACTTTTTCTTTTGACACTCCCGCACTCTCACACAGCTCCTTTAACATTCTCCATATATTCGATCTGTCAAGAGGCGTACCCGTTCTCGTAACAAAGATGCTGCCACTTTTGATACCCTGTTTCAACGCATACTTTTGTAGGATAATACACAGCTTTTTGGGCAGAAAAACCTACCTTATTTTCCCCTTGAAGTTTATTATTGCCTATCTGCGTTTTATGGCCTCAAATGTTATAAATTTAATTTCCGATACCCGAAGTCCTGTGCTTGCAATCGTCTGTATCAAATAATACAGCTTTTCGTTTTTCCTGTCCTTTGCCGCCGTCAGCAGTCTTTTATACTCTGTTTTTGTCAGTTCCTTTGACTTGTCTGCAAAAATCTTGCACTGTGTTTTCAATGTTTTTACCTTCATTTTGTGCTAATCGGCATATTCAAAGAACATATTGAGCGAGAACAGTATCGAATTAACACTTGCGGTTTTATATTGCGCAATCAGGCGTTCTTTATATTGAATGACTCTTTCCTTGCGTGGAATTTCTCCGCCGAGCCATTTGACAAACGCCGTAACATCACGAATATATTTCTCGATGGTAGCGTTCGATTTTTCTTCGTTTACAAAATATTTTCTGAATTTTTGAATTTGTTTTTCGGTTATACTCTGTAATTTCATATTGACCGCTTCCTTTCTTTTCACCATATATATTGCACCACTCAGGCAAAATTTATAAATTGAAGCTGTCAACAGTTTGCTCCTTTATCTCCGATTTTGTCAAACTTGCCGTAAAACGAGTCTTACTATTGCCGAATTATATAAAATCCGCCCGACAATAAAGGCGTGTTGCCTCTATGCCGGGCGGATTTTTCTGCCGTCTGAAACCCTCGTTTTAAAAAGGCTTTGTTTTAATTTTTTTATTTATAACGATTACATACCATAAACCGATGCAGGATTTTTTATAGTATATTTGTACAGCATTATTTTAATAATATTTTCATTTCATATCGGCGGCAATACATTGGTCGATTAATGATTTCAGCTTCTCCATTTGTGATTTGCCGGTAACGGCGCCGACGATCGGTTCTCCGACGATGCTACCGCTGCGGTCAACCACATATGTTGTGGGATAGGCGTATACATTTTCGATAAACTTTCCCGCCTCGCTGTCAGAATCAAAGTATACATTCCGATAGGAGGCGTCTTTCTTTTTCAAAACTGCCTTTGCTTCGGATATTGCCGCCTCATCTCCGTCCAGCGTGAAAGAATTTATTCCGATTAGAGAACCGCCTTTCCCGGAAAGCTCCTTATTCAGCGCATCGAGTTCGGAAAGCTCATCCACGCAAGGAGAGCAGGTAGTGAACCAAAAGTTTACCACCGTGACAGCATTGCCTGAAAACAGCTCATCACTCTTTATTTCGTTCCCGTCCAGATCCTTTCCTTCAAAGGATGGAAAATTTCCCGTACTGCCGTTATTGGATGGCATACTCATATCATTATCCGACGATTTTTGCGCTGCATCCGGATATTTTTTTTCAATCATAGTCAGCTTATTTTCAATATCCCGGATTTTCTCAGCTTCACCCTTGAGCAATTTAAACTCGTCCTCCGTAAACTGTTCCTTGACGGTGTCAATGGTTTTGAGAAGAAAATCACCGTAGTTTTTACCGTCCTCCTGCAAAGTCATACCTTTGTCCGCCGCCGCAAAAACCTGTTCCCAAAGCTTTGTATTCTCCGTCAGAATCGCATTTTCACGTGCCATCAGTTCTTCATGCATTGCTACCGCTTCTTCGGCATTTTTCGGTTCATTTTCCATACCGTTCAATTTGTTTTTATCCGCCGTTGTGCAGGCTGCCGTAACCAACACCACCAGCACAAGCGTCAGCGCCGCTGTTAGAAGTTTTTTTATACTCATATTTATTCCTCCTGATTTTTTATTTATCATTTTCGGCATTTTCGCCGCTTTTATCTTTACCTTCTCCGAAGCCGTACCGAAAACGAACGGCGTTTGTCGGACATTCACGGACGCACATACCGCAGCGAATACATTCGGTATGATTAGGCGTTTTCGTCACGTCCACATCCATTTTGCAAGCTTTTGCGCATTTTCCGCAGGCTACACATTTGCCGGTATCCACTTTCATTTGAAACAGCGAAACCTTGTTCAAAAGGGCATAGAACGCACCAAGCGGACACAGCCATTTGCAGAACGGTCTGTAAAACAACACGCTTACCGCAATTACCGCAATCAAAACACTGAATTTCCAAGCAAACAATGCTCCGAGTGCAGATCGAATACCGGAATTGACAACGGATAGCGGAATTGCCCCCTCCAATACGCCCTGCGGACAAATATACTTGCAGAAAAAGGGGGCACCCATTCCGACATCGTCTACCGCCAACGCCGGCAACAAAAACACCGTTACCAAGAGAACAACGTATTTAATCCAAGTCAAACATTTCAGCTTTTTGGTTGAAAACTTTTTTGTCGGGATTTTATGCAGC
>OLQU01001052.1_pt1 | contig 20365 bp, 17 predicted proteins | sample 1672271 | NCBI WGS metagenome assembly OLQU01 (sample SAMEA3136666, study PRJEB25190) | human gut metagenome | biome: human gut; feature: human-associated habitat; material: faeces | place: Austria | collected 2013 | reverse complement strand
CGTTGACCAGCAGGTTCGGGAAGCGGCTGGGCAGCACGTTCGGCTGCATCAGCGTTTCGTCGAAGTTCGGGGAGAAATCGACGGTCTCCTTGTCGATGTCCGCCAGCATCTCCAGATTGATCTTGCTCATGCGTGCTTCGGTGTAACGCATGGCCGCCGCGCCGTCGCCGTCCACAGAGCCGAAGTTGCCCTGCCCATCGACGAGCGGATAGCGGGTCGCAAAATCCTGCCCCAGACGCACCAGCGCGCCGTACACGGAGGAATCGCCGTGCGGGTGATATTTGCCCAGAACGTCGCCGACGATACGCGCGCACTTGCGGTACGGCTTATCCGGCGTCACGCCGAGCTCGTGCATCGCGTAGAGGATGCGGCGGTGCACCGGCTTGAGGCCGTCGCGCACATCCGGCAGCGCGCGGGTGATGATGACCGCCATCGCATACGAAATGAACGATTTTTTCATCTCGTGCTCAAGGTCAATCGGGCGGATGCGCTCCAGGTCGGTCGTATTGCCGGGGAGATTATCCTTAAAATCCAACTTATTTTCCCCTTTCTCAGGAATGTTTGGGGGAACGTCGGGGTCTTGCCCCAAACCCCGCCCTTATTGATCGCTCTATGGCAGATTCACCCTGCCGCGAAGCGGAAGAAGGGAGTCTGAGGGACTCGTCCCTCAGGCGGGTTTGGGCGGCAGCCCAACGTCACTCTTATATATCCAAATCCAGCACCAGTTTGCTGTTCTGCTCGATAAATTCGCGGCGCGGCTCCACCTTTTCGCCCATCAGCAGGCTCATAATTTCGTCGGCGGCAATCGCGTCCTCGACGGATACGCGCAGCATGGTGCGCGTTTCGGGGTTCATCGTCGTCGTCCAGAGCTGCTCGGCGCTCATCTCGCCAAGGCCCTTGTAGCGCTGCACGTCCGGCTTCTTTTCGCGGCCGATTTCGGTCATCACCTTGTCAAGCTCCGCGTCGGAATAGCAGTAGCGCTCCGTCTTCTGGTAGGTCACCTTGTAGAGCGGCGGCTGAGCGGCGTAAACGTGCCCCTGCTCGATCAGCGGGCGCATGTAGCGATAGAAGAACGTCAGCATCAGGATGCGGATGTGGCTGCCGTCCACGTCGGCATCCGTCATGCAGACGATGCGGTCGTAGCGCAGCTTCGTGATGTCGAACTCGTCGCCCACGCCGCAGCCGAACGCCGTAATCATCGCCTTGATTTCTTCGTTGGCGAGCACGCGATCCAGCCGCGTCTTCTCGACGTTCAGAATCTTGCCGCGCAGCGGCAGAATCGCCTGGAAGTGGCGGTCGCGCCCCATCTTGGCGCTGCCGCCTGCGGAATCGCCCTCGACGAGGAAGATTTCGCACTTGCCCGGGTCGCGCTCGGAGCAGTCCGCCAGCTTGCCCGGCAGGCTCGCGCTCTCCAGCACCGTCTTGCGGCGGGTCAGGTCGCGCGCCTTTCGGGCGGCCTCACGCGCGCGGGACGCGGCCAGACAGCGATCCAGAATCAGCTTGGCGACCTGCGGGTTCTCCTCCAGATAGTCGGCGAGCTGCTTGCCCACGAGCGAATTGACGATGGTGCGCACCTCGCTGTTGCCCAGCTTGGATTTGGTCTGGCTCTCGAACTGCGGGTCCTCCAGCTTGACGGAGACAATCGCCGCCAAACCCTCGCGCGTATCCTCGCCGGAGAGGTTCGTGTCGTTGGCCTTGAGGATGTTGTGCTTGCGGCCGTAGTCGTTGATCACGCGGGTCAGCGCCATGTTGAAGCCCGCCAGATGCGTGCCGCCGTCCGGCGTGTGGATGTTGTTGACGAACGCGAAGATGTTCTCGGAGTAGGTATCGTTATACTGCATCGCCACCTCAACGCTCGTCGTGCCGACGAGGCCGCTGATGTAAATCGGCTCCGCAAAAAGAACCTCTTTGTTCTTGTTGATGAACTTGACAAACTCGCTGATGCCGCCTTCGTAGTGGAACACGTTCTCCTTCGGCTCTTCCGGACGCTCGTCGCGGAAGACGATGCGAATGCCGCGGTTGAGGAACGCCATCTCGCGGAAGCGGGTCTTGAGCACGTCGTACTGGAAATCGCCCGTCTCGAAAATGCCGTTCGGGTCGTCCTCGGCCTTGACGTCCGGCCAGAAGCGGATGGTCGTGCCGGTGCGCTCGGTCTCGCCGATCACCTTGAGGTCGTAGAGCACCTTGCCGCGCGCATACTCCTGCTGGTAGATCTTTCCTTCCTGATAGACGTTGACCTGCATGTGCTTGGAGAGCGCGTTGACCACCGACGCGCCGACGCCGTGCAGACCGCCGGAAACCTTGTAGCCGCCGCCGCCGAACTTGCCGCCCGCGTGCAGAATCGTCAGGCAGACCTCGACCGCGGGGCGGCCGATCTTCGGGTGAATGCCGACCGGGAAGCCGCGTCCGTTGTCCTGCACGGAGCAGGAGCCGTCCTTGTGCAGCGTGATGATGATCTCGTTGCAGAAGCCCGCCAGCGCCTCGTCCACCGCGTTGTCCACGATTTCATACACCAGATGGTGCAGGCCGCGCTCGTCCGTCGAGCCGATATACATGCCCGGCCTCTTGCGCACAGCCTCAAGCCCTTCGAGAACCTGAATTTGGTTCTCGTCATAAGCGCCGTCCGGCCGTTCAAGCTGATCAAGCTGCTGAATGTCTTGGTTTTCCATTTACTCTCCTCGTTTCTCGGCCCTCAAAGCTCGGGCTGCTCGCTTTCCTGCGCCGCTTCAAACAGCGAATCGGCGGCGGGATAGGCTCGCTCATGCGCGCGCTGCGCAAGGGTCACCGTGGAAATGGGCGACAGGTACACGCGCGCGTTTTCCGTCATGCCGCCCGCCCGCCTCGCGCCCGCGCAGATCACCGCGCTCTTGGCGACGACGCCCTGTCGGGCAAGGATACGGTTCTGGCGGCGGATCTCCGCCAGCATCGCCCCGGTCACGGGGTTTTGGCTTTGCGTCAAATCAATGATGGCTACGATATCGGCGCTGTGCACGCTCACGTCGTCGCCCAGATGAAGGATCATACAGCCTCCCGCGCGTGTTCTTTTCGCACATTTTATTTCTATTATAGTATACCAAATTCGGCCGTTTTTTTCAAACCTTGACACGCACTTTTTTAGCCGATTTCCGCCAAAATTGCACACAAAAAAAGGCACCTGAATTCGGTGCCTTTTTTAGTCGGTTTACTTCACCTGCGCCAGCGCATCCTTCACCGCCGCAATCAGCGCTTCGGAGGTCTTGGTCGCGCCCGCAACCACGTCCACATCCGCGCTCTGCTTCTCGATGATCGCCGCCGGGATCTGCTCGAACGCCGGGTCGGAGATGCCGCTGGTCTCGCTGTGGCTCAGCACGTCGATCTTCGCGATCTTGTCGCCGTCCATCGTGACCTTGACCTTCACCTCGCCGCCGATTTCGCTCACGCCCGTGCCGACGTACTCGTTCTCAGCCAGCGCGGCCTCGGCCTTCGGCTCCTCCGCCGGAGCCTCTTCGAAGCCGAAGTGAATGTTCAGCAGCTCGACGGCCTTCGCCGCGGTCTCGCCCGTGACAGCCGCGCAGCGCGCCTTGCGGCCCGGATCGCCCATCTCGTAGCCGGTCGCCTTCATGTAGTTGCCGACGGACACCGCGCACTCGATCGCGCCGGAAACCGTCGTGATGGATTCCATCTCCGGCTGGTAGCTCGGGAACGCATGATCCTTATACCAGGCGTAGAGCTGGTCGCGCAGCTCGCGCGCCTCGTTCGCCTCGCAGAACAGGCCGAAAATCGCGCACGCGCCGCCCAGAGAGCCGCACAGCGTGGCCGCGCCGTATCCGCCCGCGCCGTCCGCGAACATGCGCGCGTTCAACTGGTTGTACGGATAGCCGTATTCATCGGCCAGCAGCTCGACAACCGCCGCCACAGCGCCCGCGCAGCAGCCGCCGTGCGAGTAGAAGCACTCATAGCCATGCTTCATAACCGCATCCTTGTCCAGCTTCTTATACGCCCACGGCCAGGCCGGCGCTTCCACGCCCTCGGCCAGCGCCGGCAGCATCGCCGGAACGGTGCTCAGCGCTGCCGCGCCCAGCACGCCCTTGCCGGCCAGTTTCAAAAACTCACGACGAGACGTATTCTCACTCATTTTCGTGTTCCTCCTGTTTTCTCTCTCGCTTTAATCGGCGCTTGACCTGCGCCTTTGAGACTATTTTATCATTTTTATTCAGTTTGAACAAGTCATTTCATCGCATTTATACAAAAATTAACCCTAATTCCCGCAAAGGAATAGGGTTAATCGCGTAAATCCTTCTTTTCGCAAGCCTCACCATTCCGGCGGCGCGTAGAGCCGGATCGTCCCGCCTTTCAGCGTCGCGGGCATGTCGATCAGCCGCTGGTTTTTGCTGCCGCGGTACAGCAGATCGAGCGAACGCTCATGCGAACGGAAAGGCCCGTCCACCAGCACATCGACGGCAGAGAGCAGCCTCATGCGATCCGCGCGGTTCTCCCGCAGCAGCTCCTCCAGCGTGAAGCCCGTGTAGCACCAAACGTTCATGCCCTTTTCCTTCGCCGCCTTGGCGATCAGATACAGCGGCTCTGGCTGCATCATCGGCTCGCCGCCGGAGAGCGTCAGCCCGCGCACCAGCGGATTTTTTCCCAAATGCGCGATAACGTCGTCCGTGTCGGCGAGATGGCCGCCGGAAAAATCGTGCGTCTGCGGGTTGTGGCAGCCGGGGCAGTTGTGCGGACAGCCCTGCACGAACACCGTAAATCGATAGCCCGGCCCATCGACGATGGATTCGGGCTCAAGCCCTGCTAAGCGAATTTCCATGGTTTTTTTATACTCCTTCAGTCACGCCTTTCGGCGTGCCAGCTCCCTCTAAGAGGGAGCTCTTTGGGGCGCAGGATGCGACAGCGCGCAAATCAAGCCTCCCTCTTCGAGGGAGGTTTGATTTCCGTCCTGTCGTTTTGTGTCACAGAATTCCTTCTATCAGCTTCAGGAAGGAGGCTTTATTTTTGCATTGCTCTTTCTTATGCCAAAAGACCTCCCTCTTCGAGGGAGGTGTCTGCCGTAGGCAGACGGAAGGAGTTTTCTCCCCCTCACATCCCGTGCTTCACGCGGTCGTGCTCCTCCGCGCGCTTGCCGTTATTGAAGCGGTCAAGCGTGCCGACCAGATAGCCCGTGATGCGGCGGATGCGCTCAAAGTGCACCTCTTCCTCCTGTCGGCCGCACTTCGGGCAGCTATCCCCAATAATGCCGTTGTAGCCGCAGACCGGGTCGCGGTCAACCGGGTGGTTGATCGAGCCGTAGCCGATGCCCGCGTCGTGCATCGCGCGCACAACCGCTTCAAACGCATCCAGATTCTTGGTCGGGTCGCCGTCCATCTCGATGTAGGAGATGTGCCCCGCGTTCGTCAGCGCGTGATACGGCGCTTCCAGCCTGATCTTGTCAAACGCGCTGATCGGGCAATACACCGGGATGTGGAAGCTGTTGGTGTAATACTCGCGATCGGTCACGCCCGCGATTTTGCCGTAGCGCTTCTGGTCGAGCTTCACAAACCGGCCGGAAAGCCCCTCCGCCGGGGTCGCCAGCAGCGTGTAATTCAGCTTCTTTTCCGCGCTCCGCGCGTCGCAGCGCTCGCGCATGTGGCCGATGATCTTCAATCCCAGCTTCTGCGCGCGCTCGCTCTGGCCGTGGTGCTCGCCGATGAGCGCCACCAGCGTCTCCGCCAGACCGATGAAGCCGACGGACAGCGTGCCGTGCTTGAGCACCTCGCGCACCTCGTCGTCCCAGCCCAGCTTCTCGCTGTCCATCCAAACGCCCTCGCCCATCAGGAACGGATAGTTGCGCACCTTCTTGCGCGCCTGAATCTCAAAGCGCTCGTCGAGCTGCTCAAACACCAGATCCATCCGCTCGTCCAGCGTCTTGAAGAACAGCTCGACGTCGCCCTTGCTCTCGATGGCGATGCGCGGCAGGTTGATCGACGTGAAGGACAGGTTGCCGCGGCGGTTGCAGACCTCGCGCGACGGGTCGTACACGTTGCCGATCACGCGGGTGCGGCAGCCCATGTAGGCGATTTCCGTCTCGTGGTGGCCGGGCTTGTAATACTGGAGGTTGAACGGCGCATCCACAAACGAAAAATTCGGGAAGAGGCGCTTGGCGCTCACGCGAATCGCCAGCCGGAACAGGTCGTAGTTCGGGTCGCCGGGGTTGTAGCTCACGCCCTCCTTGACGCGGAAAATCTGAATCGGGAAAATCGGCGTTTCGCCGTTGCCCAAGCCGCTCTCCGTCGCCAGCAGCAGGTTGCGCATCACCATGCGCGCCTCCGGCGAGGTATCCATGCCGTAGTTGATGGAGGAGAACGGCGTCTGCGCGCCCGCGCGGGAGTGCATCGTGTTCAGGTTGTGGATGAACGCCTCCATCGCCTGATAGGTGCGGCGCTCCGTCTCGCGGTAGCCGCGCTCGGTTGCGTAGTGCAGCATGCGCTCGACGGTCGCCTCGTCCGTCATCGCCGTCAGGCGCTCGCGCAGCGCGTCGTCAAATTCCTTGTTCGGCTTGAGCGTCGGGGTCGCGCCCGTCTCGGCGCGAATCTGGCGGATGATGGCCTTCGCCTCGTCGTCGGCCGCGTCGTGGTTCAGCAGCAGATCCAGCGCGGCGCCGAGCGCGCGGCGGTATTCCTTGATGTAGGTCTTGGCCACGCCGGGCGCCATGTCGTAATCAAAGCTGGCGATGGCCTGACCGCCGTGCTGATCGTTCTGGTTGCTCTGGATGGCGATGCAGGCCAGCGCGGAATAGCTGCCGATGTCCTGCGGCTCGCGCAGCACGCCGTGGCCGGTCGAAAAACCGCCCTTAAACAGCTGCGTCAGGTCGATCTGGGTGCAGGTCGTCGTCAGCGTCAGGAAGTCGAGGTCGTGGATGTGGATGTCGCCCTCGCGGTGCGCGCGCGCGTGCTTCGGGTTGAGCACGTACATGTCGTAAAACTGCTTGGCGCTCTCCGAGCCGTACTTGAGCATCGTGCCCATCGCGGTATCGCCGTCGATGTTCGCGTTCTCGCGCTTCACATCGGATTCGGAGGCGTCCTTGAACGTGATATCCTCCAGAATGTGCATCAGGCGGGTTTTCGCCTCGCGGGTGCGGCTGCGCTCCGCGCGGTAGAGGATATATGCCTTCGCCGTCTTAGCGTAGCCCTCGGCAATCAGTACGCGCTCCACCTGATCCTGAATATCCTCGACGGAGGGCGTTTCGTTGTTCTCCTTCGCGTTCATCTCGCGGGTGACAATCTTCGCCAGGCGGTCGGCCTCGTCCTCTCCCTTTCCGCTCTCCGCGGCCACAAACGCGCGGTCGATGGCGGAGGCAATTTTGGCCTCGTCGTAGGGCACGAGCCGCCCGTCGCGCTTTTTGATGTACTCCGGCATATTCATTCTCTCCCCTGTTTATATCAAATTGATACCATATTTTGTAACGCAAGCTCTGCTATGATACAGCATCTTGTGTTCCGTGTCAATTTCGTGCGTTAAAGCACGAAGTCGCAAAAAACAAGGCGGCGCCACACGCACCGCCCTTTTCGGCCAAAAAATTTTATTTCATTTTCCTGCTGCTGCCAGCTTCTCCAGCATCAGCCCGATCAGCGCCGCCGCGCTGTCCGCGTTCTTCGTGTACATCGGGATGCAGAGCAGGCTGTTTTTCGGGTCGTTGCCGTATCGCGAAAGCCCCGTCAGCGTATCGGCGGGGATGGCGTAAACCGCCGTCGTGCCGTCGCCCCGGTCGAGCGTCCCGTTCTTCAAATCCATCCCGTTCGCATCGATCACGCCGCTATCCAGATATCCCGTCAGCTCCACCAGCGCTTCCTGCGCGCCGTCCGCCGTGATTCTGCGCATCTCGTCCCGCGAAATCAGGAACAGATCGCCCTGCTGCGCCGCCACATAGGTCGAAAACTGCATGGGCGCGTAGATGTTGCTGCTGTCCGTCAGGTTGATGTTGAGGACGGTCAGCTCCTCCTGTTCGGGCTTGCGCGCCTGCAATTCCGGCCAGAAATCCCGCTGAAAGGTCTCCGCGTCGATGTAGCCGTTGAGCACATACAGCTCGACCTTCTTTTCCGCCGGCGGGCGATATGCCGTCACCGCGAACACGATGCTCACCAGCATCGCGCTGACGGCCGCCGACAGGGCATACTTCCACCAGTTATACGCAAAATGGTTTTTCAGTCTTTTTTTCGTCAGTCGATTGTCTGCCATATGTCCTCCGCGCAAGTGATCTGCGCTCTATGATACACCCTTGCGCCGCGATTTGCAACCGGGTTTTGCGGCCGATTTTATGCGTTCCAGTCTGCGTTGATCGTCATGCCCGGTCGGATGGTTTCCAGATCCGCATCCGTAATCGGGCGAATCACGCGGCACGGCGTGCCGAAGGCGACGACGTTCTCCGGAATGTCGCGCGTCACGACGCTTCCCGCGCCGATGACGCTGTTTTTGCCGATGGTCACGCCCGGCATCACGACGACGTTCGCACCGATCCACACGCCGTCCTCAATGACGACCGGCAGGGAAAAGTGCGCGCCCCGCATCCGATAATACGGGTGAACCGGGTGCCCGGTCGTGCTGATGGTCACGTTCGGCCCGAACATCACGCTGTTTCCGATGCTCACGCGCCCGTCGTCCACAACCGTCAGGTTAAAATTCGAATAGAAATGGTCGCCGACCGTCGTGTGACAGCCGTAGGCAAAGTGGATGGGCGCTTCCAGCCACAGCGTTTTCCCCGTTCCGCCCAGCAGCTCGCGAACCAGCTTTTCGCGCCCTTCCTCGTCCATCGGATCGGTCTGGTTATACCGAAAACACAGTTGCTTGCTTTTGCGGCGCTGCGCTTCGATGATCTTTTCGTATTCCTGATCCTCCTGCGCGGTATGCCCGTACTCCGTGAAAACCTTTCCGCTTTCGATTTGTTCTTTTAAGCTCATGCTCTTCCCCCTTCCTCTCTCCGTTGTTTTCCCGCAGATGTACATGTATGATATCCACTCTCCTCACACGAGGGGAGACCGGCGCGGCGAACGCTGGCGACTACGGCGCGGTATTTCAATCCACTCATGCGAGGGGAGACAACAGCAGAACGCCGAGGGCGCGGTTGAACAGGAATTTCAATCCGCTCCCCTCATGCGAGGGGAGACCGTTGGAGACGTAGAACATGCACATCGCGTCGCGATTTCAATCCACTCCCCTCATGCGAGGGGAGACACCCTGACACGAGTGACAGACCCACAGAGCGCAAATTTCAATCCACTCCCCTCATGCGAGGGGAGACACAGGCGTACCAGATTGTCGTTCTCGTCCAGCACATTTCAATCCACTCCCCTCATACGAGGGGAGACGTATAAGGCATCCGTGCAAACATCCGCAGAACCGGATTTCAATCCACTCCCCTCATGCGAGGGGAGACGCGAGGAAAGCGCCGCTTCCATCACTGTAACCGCATTTCAATCCGCTCCCCTCATGCGAGGGGAGACCTGCTCCGGCTTGATGCGGATGTTGCCGTTGGCATTTCAATCCACTCCCCTCATGCGAGGGGAGACTTGCGAAAAGCGGTTTTAACTATGTTGCAACGTCATTTCAATCCACTCCCCTCACACGAGGGGAGACGCAACCAGATGCAGCAGGGCTTCTGCGCCATCCAATTTCAATCCACTCCCCTCACACGAGGGGAGACCTTAGTGACAATGGCATGCGTTCGCTCATTGGCCATTTCAATCCACTCCCCTCACACGAGGGGAGACAAACAGGTATTATTATGATTGCGGCTCTAAAGAATTTCAATCCACTCCCCTCACACGAGGGGAGACCCGGGAGTAGCGCGCAAATTCAACTGATGCAACAATTTCAATCCACTCCCCTCACACGAGGGGAGACAGTATAAGCCGCCAAAAATCCATCCGGATTTACGTCAGCTTACACAACAAAACCATGATACACCGCTTTTCGGAGCTTTACAAGCCCCTTTTTGCGGCGCAGAGCCCGATATTCGGGGTGCGAAGCCCACGGAAAAGCCGTGACAGCTTCACCTTCGCACGGCTTTCCTAGGGGCACGGTATCACTCCATGATTTGGCAGGTTACGCCCTGCGGCAGATGATCGGTATCGACGTGGAACTGATAATTCTCAAAGCTGCGCGGCACGGCGATTTCGGGTTTGCGCTGAACATCCACGAGCTTGAACAGCTTCCACGCGGGGGCGTTGCCCAGCTCGCTGTCATGCTTGAAGATAACCAGCTTGCGGACGGCCATCATGCCGCGCGCGGCGGAGCGGTCATTTTCAAACATATTCAGAATCGCTTTCCAGAGGAGCGCCAAATCATCCTCGTCGAATCCGGTCGTCTTGCGCGCCAGATTGGCGGAAACAAATCCCTCTGCGCGGTAGAGGCCATAGGGCACAATGAATTTGCGGCCCATCTCCGTGCCCTTCTTGGCCGCGTCTTCTTCCGTGGTGATGGCCACGCGGGTGATGGTCACCTCTTGCGGCATGATGGGGTCAACGCTTCTGGCGAAGCCAAGCTGCACGGGGCCGCGCACCTGTCCACAGTTGAGTGAGGCCTTGACGAACGTCGTCATCACCGCGCCGAACGTGCGGATATCGAAGTAATGGCCGCACATATACTGCATCAGCTTTTTGTCGATATCCGGATCGGATTTTTTCAGCACCTTCAAATCCGTTTCCTTGTGCCCCGCCGATTCGAGCGCGGTCTTGTCGCTGGCGTTGAGCGGCACACCGTCCTTGATGTAGATGCCAAAACGCGGGTCATTCTCCTTGACCGTCTCCACATAGTTGCGGATTTTGCGTTTGAGGCAGACGTCCGTCACCAATCCGCAGCCCGTCTCGGGATCGACGCGCGGCATGTTGCCCGCATCGGGGTCGCCGTTCGGGTTGCCGTTTTCCACATCGAAAAGAATCACGAAGTCATACCGATTGCGAATCACATCAGCCATTGTCCTTCTCCTCCTTCTTGGTGAACAGCTTTTGTTTCTGATGGTAGTAGCCGATTTGGAAAATGCCCTGATCTTGCAGGTTCAGGCGCGGCGGGTAGCTCTGCGTCACGTCACCGAGCAATTCGGTGATCATCTTGTCGTAATAGACCTCCGCACCGCCGCCGATTTTGCTAAGGTGGCTCTGCGCCAGACGCAGCAGCGTCGGGAATACGAGCGCCGGTGTTGCGCAGGCGGAATTGAAATAGCGATCTTTGATGGTCGTGTTGATATTCGGATTGGCTTTTTGCTGCACGGCCTCCAGCACCGCGAAAAGCCTGCCCAGCCGATAAGGCAGATAGGTCGATTGTTCGTTCAGCTCCACGTCCAAAACCTCCTTATAAACATGTGTTTGGTCTTTCTGCTGTTCAACGACGTTGCGCAGCAAATAGGCTTTGATGATCGCGGCCTTTCCGCGGTTGATCTCCTTCTCCGCGCGCAAACGGATTTCCGTCTGCGTATACAGCGCCGACGGATAGAGCGAACCCGTCAGCACCGCGCGCAGCATTTCGCCGACGAGCTGAGGCTGTGCCGATTTATCCCGGCTGTTCGGGTTGACGGTCTCCCGCAGCAACGCCCACATGGAAAGTGTCTCCCGCTCATCAAACGCGGGGCGGACAATGTTCAGCCGCTCCTGATGCTTCTGATAATGCTTCACAAATGCATCAAAGGAATCCTGCAAAAAGAAGCGCACCGACAAGCGGGATGCGTTCGGCGCAAGCCCCAGAATATAGAACCGGTTTTCGGGGTTCAGCGGCACGTTCGCCCATTTTACGGTGTGCCCCTGACAGAGCGCGGTCAACACGCCGCTCAATTCCTTTTGGGTGATTTCGTTCTTGTCTTCGCCGCCCATGCCCATCATCGCCATGAACGCGCTGCCGTAGGCGGGGTCAGCGCCCTCCGCCCAGTAAACGAGCGTCGTGTCGCCCAGCCGTCCGTGGAAATCCGCCTGCCCAACCATGTAATTGAGCGCCGCGCCGTAAGCAAAAGCGGCATATTTACCGACCGGCGCATTGCGTCCCTGTCCCTGATTGTCACGCGCACTTTCCTTGCCGTAGGATTCAAACGCGGGCGCGTTGAAGGAAACCAGCGACGCACCGGAGGACTGCGCCCCCATCACGCCCTTGATGCTCGGATGCAGAATGGCAATCGGCCCTTCCTCGCCCGTGACCAAACAACGTCCCATCACCGCGTCATCCGACTTGGCGTAGGCTTCATCCCACGCGCGGCGGATTTCCGGCACATCCTGCGCAAGCTGCAGCTCTCCCTCCGCATCATGCGTCACGAAGACGATGTTGCCGCCCTTGAGCAGCGTTTCCAGATTGGGCTGAATCGCCGGATGACAAGCCGCGTTTTCGGGCTTCCAGCGCTCAAAAAAATTCAAAATCGCCTTGGCCGTCGGATGCCGAACATCCTTCAAAACATCTTGATGTTTTCGCGCGCACGCCGCAAAGCATTCGCGCGTCCGTTCCGGCTTTCCCTTTGCGTCAATGCCCAGCACATAGGCGGAATTATCGCACAGAAAATTCGCCGCCACGCCGCTGGAACGCTTCACGGGGTCGGGCAGTTTCATCACCCGCGGAATCTGCTTGCCCTTTGCATCCGTGCCGCCCATCAGCAGCAGGCTTTTCACCTGTCCGTCCGCGTCCAGCTCCAAGCCCCAACTGACCTTCACCGGCGACCAGCCCTCTTTTTCCAGCTCGCCCCGCTCGGCCAGCGCCTCATAACAGCGAACCAACGCTTGCAGGATCATTTGACCACCTCACAATTCGTCAGGTCGATCACGCCGTTTTCCAGTTTAGCGCGGAAAAACATCGGCTGAATGTCGTTCGGATCTGAAAAGTCCATATCATACAGCATCAGGCCCAAATCTCGTGTTTCCGAAATCGTCGGAATCTTGCCGCCTTCCCACAGGCCGAAATGCGCCGTGCATTCACGCGTGCCCAAATACGGCTGAGAATAGGCTTGGCCCCTGCGCAGTCTGCGCGTGATGATATCCTGAAATTTGCCCGGGTTATCCGACGCGTTGGCCTGATCGGTCATCTCAAAATGCGCCTCGATGACATAGTGAACATCGCGGAGCATCGTCGTCGCCCGCTGCTGGATATCCTCGTTTCGGTCGATATACGAAGCCGCCTTTCCGTTGGCCTCCGACAGCATTGCGCTCGCCAGAACTTTGGATTTGACCTCGTTGCGCCGCAGATTGGTGAACCGAATCGGGTTCATCACATAAATCCGGTCGATGACATATCGAAGGCCGGGGTGCCAGAAGATGCTTTCAAGCATGCCGCGCGCGCCGCTCGGCGTCGGCACATCGTACGAATAACGCTCGGTTTTGAGTTCCGGACGGGACCAGCACGCATAGTCGCCCCAGACTTCCATTTTTACAGACATGTTTCTCACCTCCATATCAGTTGTCGTTCGGTATGGCTGTATTATATCGCTTCGCCATTTCTTTGTCAATTTATTTTTTTCGTTGATTTGTCTAATACATAAACAGCTTGAACATCCATGATTCTCCATCAACAAGTTTCTTGACCCTGTAATAAAATGATGATACAATGCCTTTGTCGGATCAATCCGTGGATTGAGACGTGGATTGAAATGTTGAATTGTCCAATAGTCAGCCGGTCGAGGATGCATGTCCGTGCATCCTCTATTTTTATTTTGAAAGAAACCCATCGCCAGCTTCTGTCGAAAGGCCGCATTTCGGCTTGTACGCATCCGGCTGAATCAAAATGCCGAATCCGTCCTCCTGATGATCTTCCACAATGCCCGCAAAAACAAGGTTCTTATATTCGTTCTGATACACGTTCACGGAGCTTCGCCCCAACCGGCGAATCAGCGCCCTGCTGTACAGCCCCGCGCGAAGCTGCGCGATGTCCTCCGCGTTCCCTTCATTCGGCACATACACCGTGCAGGTGTCGGCGTCAATCAGGCGAAATGCTTCCGCCGTCTTTCGGAATGTGCAGGCTCGTTCGCTGTTTAGAATCCGCTCTGCATCCAGCGCATCGTCGCCATTCACCCAAAGCAGCCGATTGAAATACGCCCGAATCGCGGGACGGGTGTTGATCTCCTCAAATTCCCCCATCACCTTCGTCGCGGCCTCGCGCTGCTGCATCATGGAGCGCGGAGGATCTCCTTCCGCGTCAAAGACATGCACGACGCTTTCCGCCGCGCTCCGCTTTCCCTCGCGGTTGCAGCGCCCCGCCGCCTGCAAGATGCTGTCCAAACCGGCCAGTTCGCGCCAGACCGACGGAAAATCGACGTCCACGCCTGCCTCCACCAGACTGGTCGAAACGACGCGGCAGACCTGCCCGTTTCGCAGCCGCGCACGAATGACGTTCAGCGTCTCTTCGCGATCTGTCGGAATCATCAGCGTGGAGAGATGGAAGCGCCCTTCCTCGGGCAGGCTTTCGTATACCTGCCGCGCGCGTTTCCTCGTGTTGACGATGCAGAGCACCTGCTCCGCCTCCGCCAGCCGCCCCGCCAGCTCCTCGGGCGTGAAAACGCCTTCTCGCTGAAACGAAACCCGGCGAAAATCATCGAACAACCCATCCGGATCGGGCGCGATTTCACGCTGAACGAGCGTCGGCGCAAGCTGCTTAAATACCCTGCCCAGCGCGGGCTGCGTCGCCGTACAAAGCACCGCGGTCACGCCGTAATGCTGCACCAGCTCCCCGATGGCCGAGACGCACGGCATCAGGAACGGCACCGGAATCGTCTGCGCCTCATCGAAAATGACGACGCTGTTTGCGATGTGGTGCAGTTTTCTGCATTTCGAGGTTTTCGCCGCGTACAGCGATTCAAAAAACTGTACCGCCGTCGTCACGACCACAGGCGCATCCCAATTTTCGCAGGCCAGCCGCTTGCGGTAAGCCTCGGGCGTTTCCTCGCCGTCATCCGCAAATTCGACCTGACTGTGATGCTCCAGCACGTTTTCCGCGCCCAGCACCTCGTCAAAAACGTCAGTGTTTTGAAGGATGATGCTGGTATACGGAACCACATAAATCACGCGCTTCAGGCCATGCTTTGCCGCGTGCGACAGCGCGAACGCCAGCGAAGAGAGCGTTTTGCCGCCGCCCGTCGGCACGGTCAGCGTATACAGCCCCCGCTCGTCCTCCCCGCCGCGCAGGCAGCGCGCCAGAATCGCGCTCCGCTTGGCGCAAAGCTCGTTGGCAGGTGCTTCCAGCCACGGCGCGACATGGGCGCTCAGCTTTTCCAGCAGGCGTTCCGGCGTTTCCCCCTCGCCGCGCGGCTGTCCGCCCTGAATCGCCGTCTCCGTATCCAGATAATCCGCGTCCACCAGGCACGAAAACAGCATGCGGGTGTACATCGCCAAGCGCCGCGCGTCCTTCTCAGCCGCCAGCCACGCAGGAAACCGGACTTTTGCCGGAATTTCGATTTCCGTTTTCCACGCGGAAGGATCGTTTCCGCCCGTCAGGCATTTGTTCAGCCGAGCACACAGCGTTCCGCCGCCGTCGTTTGAGTCGTCTCCCCAGTCCGGCAAACCGCTGTGATGACCCGCCACGGCACACGCAGCATAGTAATCGCCCAGCCGCGCCGCTATCTGCGCGCCCGCCGAAGCGTGATCCACCTTAGCCGTATGCGCCGGGTCGCGCTGCCGCTTCTGCCCGTTGGCGCTGTATTTGCCGATGTCGTGCAGCAGCCCCGTCCGATGGCCGTGCTCCTGCGCGCCAAATGCCGCCGCAAATTCTCCCGCCAGCGCCGCGACATTCTCCTCGTGCTCCCTCAGCGGTTGATATGTTCCGTCCGGCTTCAAGTGCGTGACATAATCCATTTCGTTTTCCCCCTCTTTGTGCAGACAGCGTCCATCGCCCCTCCTGCCCATACAGCGCCACGCCGTCCGCCGACTCGTGAAACTCCACCGCGTCGCACACGTCCGTCACGTTCAGCCGCTCAGAGGCCATACGCTGCCCGCCCTTTCTTCGTTTGTTTGATCCATTCTATCGTAGCACATTTGTTCGATATTTCCAACATAACGGTGTGATAATCTGGCTAATTTTCGAAAGATTTGTAACCGGATAAGTCGGAAAAAGCAAATGCTGCACAAAACGCGGGCGCGCCCCTGCCATTGGAATACGGATAAATGCGGAAAATATCCTGAAAACATCTTTCCTGCAATCCTTCAATTTCCCTTTGCCGAAAAATATTAATATGTGTAAAATGATAAATTGATATTTCCCATAACCATACAGCATGGTATAATACCGATAGGAATTGATGAGGAGGATTTTGCCATGCATGCTAAACATCGCTTCTTGATCACACTTTTTTTGCTGCTTACACTTTCCACAATTGCTTCCGCGGAATCTACGCCCTTCTTTCCATGTGTCTTGAATCATCCCTACGAATCGAGTCAATATGAGGAATATGTCGAGATAGACCTCAAAAAATGGTATCGCTCCGACATTGACAATTGGGTAGACGATGATCTAATGGTCAAATCAGGTTCAGCGATTGTCCTAAATCATTCCATTTTAATAATTGATCTCCATTTTTCCGACTCTTTTGATTATGAGTCAAATGATACGCATATTCCCAATGAAATCACCCTCTGCAATCGCGATCCCAATGTAACCGATGATTCAGGAACACCAGAATGGCAGGTCACAATATTCCCTGATCAGGATGATCCCTATGCTTTCCATTACTTTGGCACATTTAATTGGACAATGGCAGGGATTCACATGTTTGGTAGATACCTTGCATTCGAAGGCGATCTTGAGCCTGATTCATGCTTTTCCCTTCTAATCGCTGTCTATTAATAAACAAGTCAAAACAATATAGGCTCGGATATTCAGTTCAATTAACCCGATGAAAAAGGCAACTACACGCTCGTATAGCTGCCTTTTGTGTTGATTGAGAATGTTCCTGCGTTAGTCCATCAGCGGATGGCGAAGAGCTTTCTTCGTGTTGTTGCCTTGACGCGCTCTCTGTGCTCTGCTACTAGATAATTAAGGGCAGGTTTCCCTGCCCTGTGCAGACTGAGTTCTGCCAGACTTGTAAATGAATTTGCGCATAATACTTGACGGTACCCTTGACGGTACCGGCAGCCATCTTCATTGACTGCAATTGAGCGGTTACTGAACAGAAAATAGGATCGCCAAGCGTTAGCTTGACGATCCCTGAAAATCATTCTTTTTCACCAAATCAGATTATTCTATCATCATTCAGTGAAATACAGTTCCATCATTTCTTCACAAAAATCATAAAGCCGTGCACTATATTGTAACTCTAACGCGCTTCGCACGCGATCCGCATCTTCATGGCAATCAATTATCCCCTTGTATACTCCAAGATATTTTTCCACCTGGATATCATTCTCGTGTAAAAACTCATAGAGCACCATAGTTTGAATAACATACATTTGAATCAATGATTCTTCCCATCTATCATATCCTGGTAGTTTCAATACAAGACTAACAGCCCCTTCCAATTCATCATACATATCATTCCCATATGCAATATTAGTTAACATCCAAATCGAATGATATCCCAAATATCTTTCTTTATCATTTCTAAAATCACATTCATTTATAAAACCTTTAAGAACATCACAGCCTTTTTCATTGTCTTGTCGAAGAAAGAAAACCTTACTTTTAGCAATAATTGAATGGGGATTGTAAGGATCATATTGGTTAGCCAACTCATAGTATTCTGTTGCCTTTTGTGCATCATCGAGATACTCCGAGTATATATCTCCAATAGAACAGATTAACCAGGGATCTTCTGGATAACTATTAAGCGCTCTTTCATATACTTCAATGGCATTCATATACTCCCCAAGTGCCAGATACTCCGCTGCGCGATATGTCATTTCATCATCATCATATGGAATATCCACAAATGGAAGCTCGACTTCTTGATCACCTTCTACTTCTTCATTGATTCTCTGAACGCTGTTTTCCCTACCAAGAGGCATATACTCTACGCAGCCCCCCGGTAAAGACCAAAGACCAATGACCAATGATAACAATAGAATTACTTTCATCTTTAGGATATTCATACACTATCTCCCTTCATCAAAAAGGTTCAGAATACTGCTTTCGCTTACCAAACTTCCTATAAACTAGCGAAGGTTCTTTAGTGGTTGTTGGAATCATATCAACAATCGGATCGACAACAAAAGAGTAGAGCAAGTTCATAATACCAATGATAACAGACAGAGTATTATTACCTACTGCAGTGTCTGCTACATTCAGGAAATCATCTCTCATTCCAACACCTGCATAATAGTACTCAGAATACGTCCAATGTTTATCAACATTCACCTGAATTTTGCACTCATCCACTAGTTTTACAAGCTTAACTTGTCCAAATACATTACGACGAGATTCAATCTTATAGTGAACAACCGTAATAATATTACCAGAAACACTTGAGCTTTCGTACTGATATCCTTCCAGCACTTTATATCCAGCGCCGTGAAAAGCTGCAGCAATTTCAGAAGGCATTTGCTTTTCTTGATACGCCTCGAGTTTATACTCCGGGTTCGTCGGTTCTGGCATGTGAATCCAACTCGCAACATTTCCCTCACTATCGCCATAAACCATAGGTGAAGAATGGCAGTATTCATAGCAATTGTGCGACTTTAACTTAGAAACAATACCCAACACTGAATCGGAATTCACAAATCGACGCCATTCAGGATTATAGTATCTCTCTTTCAAATAGTACAGCCCCGTCTCCTCATCGTACACATACCCACGATAGCGGAACGGATTCAGCGTACCAATCGTCGCTGCCAGACTGCCGGTTTTACTGATCGGATTACCCCACGCATCATAAACATATTCTACCACCTGCGTGCCATTCGCGTCAATCAGCGCAACCACATCGCCCTGCAAATTGTAGACATAGAAGTAGTCAACATCATTATAGGTGACCATGCCGGGCTTACCCTGCGCATCATAGAAGAAATGCAGATCATGGCCGCCCTGCGTCATGTGGACGACATTTTTGCCATTCAGCGTATAGTCGGTCGTTACGCCGTTGACAACCTTTTTAATTCGCAGGCCGTATTTCAAAAAGCAAAGAGCCTAACTATCTGGCAAATGCCAATAGCAGGCTCTTGTACCTCATTAATTTAACTATTACGAATCATGTAAAAAAACTCATATTATCAAATTGCAAAATTTTTCTAGGATTCTAATACATTATGGTTTTTTGATTAATTTTTTTACGCTCTATTTTATTAATATACTTTACAAGTTCCTCCATTTCATCTTCAATTAAGAATGTGCAATCTGAAACTCTAATATGACGGCCTTTCCATAAAAAGTAACTTTTCAAATAAATGCCTCTATTCTCATTATATGCAACGCAATACACTTGCGTCGGTATCACATCTTCTATAATTACATCAATAGTATTGTTACTTAAATAAACTGGACTTTTTTCTACCAAATTCTTCTGGTAGTTCAAAATTTCATTCTCATAATTTATCTGATCTTCGAGTTGTAGCGGTACTATTTCTTTCAGCGATGTAAAATAAAATGAACGTCCAGCTACAAGTCCAACATTGCTTATAGAATTATTTCCTTCCCATATTACAATAAAAACACCATCTACCGCTTTCCAATACGAATACAGAATCCTACTATTCGACCAATAAACCGAAGATTCTCCAATTTTCTGAGGAATCCTATACAGTATTCTTCGAATTTCCGGAGCACATTCATAATATCTATCTACCGCTCCAGGAAATTCTTTTGTAATCTCTTCGTATGTTGCAGCAGTATGGTAACCATTTACAGAATCATACGGAATACACCCAAACTGATCTGCAAAGAGTTTAGACTCTGTAAAATCTTTTATATGATACCCTTCTTCAGCAAAGGAAATTCTGATGCACATCATCATTATACAAGTTATCAACACTTTCATTCTTTTCATCATACTTATTCTTTCCTATCCACACTTAAAACATATGGCATATCCCATTCTTCTTCATTTTGCAAAATATATCTATCGTCATAAAATTCTACATGTTCAACGATCTCTTTCCCATCATTATCACGGCAATAATCAACCAAGAAAACACCTTCAATAGTATAATGCACCGATGCATTTCTCCCTGAAAACGGAAAAATAGTCGTTGAGTCGAATTCCATCATTTCTTGTTTTGTTCTTTTTTCTGAAGTATAGTCCAGAAATTCTTTCTTTGATTTAAACCTATCAACAATTATCACACCATTCTCTACAGGCACAAGATTCTTATATAAAAAAACATAGACATATTGTCCATCGTCTTTTTTAAAAACAGCATAATATCCTTGTTGGATTTTTCTTAAGCACTCGATTTCATATTCATTTTCAAATCTTTTCTGTCTGTAAGCATGCGTATTAATTCGCTCAATCATTTCGACA
>OLQU01001046.1_pt1 | contig 20455 bp, 17 predicted proteins | sample 1672271 | NCBI WGS metagenome assembly OLQU01 (sample SAMEA3136666, study PRJEB25190) | human gut metagenome | biome: human gut; feature: human-associated habitat; material: faeces | place: Austria | collected 2013 | reverse complement strand
TATGACACCCTTTACAGCCATGTGCTGCGGAAAATCCGGGAATGTGCCAGAGCTGCCCTGATGGACGGGGAAGCGGTTGCTGACCGCCTGACCAATACCTGTGAAGCCGAGCAGCGGGAACAGCGGGAAGCAATGGAACGCTCCCTTACAAGGGACGAGGAACGGATTGAGGTTCTGGACAAAATGGTCATGCGGCTTTATGAGGATATGATTGCAGGGCGTATCAGTGAGCAGAATTTCAACACCATGCTGGAAAAGACACAGACCGAGCAGACGGAGCTTAAAACAAAAGTGTCCGAGGGCAGAAAGCGGCTGTCCGATGAAGTCCAGCTTGCCAATGACGCAAAACAATGGGTGGAAGCCATTCAGGAATATGCCAACATCACAGAGTTGGACGCAGCCACCCTCAACCGCTTAATCAAAGAAATCGTCGTGCATGAGCGCATTGACGAAGATAAAACAAGACACATTTCTATCGAAATTCATTTTAATCTCAAACCCATCCCGGAGGTGGAACAGGTCACTGCCTGACCTGTCCCGCCGGGACGGTTCTCTTAAAAACACCATATAGATTTTTTGTACGCCGCCGCCCGCCATCGAGCAGAGTTTTACACCTAATTGGGGATAAAACAGCTGATGGCCGGCGGCGGTGTCGCCCTGATCGGCACCACCCTCGTTCCTCTGCTCAGCGGCCTCTTCGGCTGATGAAGCTTCGACCACTCTTTCGCCCTCTTCCGCTTCGGCGGAAGGGGGCTCTTAAGGAGGGATGTCCTTGAATTTCATTTGGGACAAGATCACCGAGTGGCTCAAAGGGCTGCTGGTCGGCGGCATCGTCAGCAATCTGTCCGGGCTGTTTGACAGCATCAATGCCCGCGTGGCCGACGTGGCCTCGACCGTGGGCAAAACGCCCCAGGCATGGAACGGCAGCATTTTCAGTATGATCAAAAGTCTGTCTGAGAACGTAGTGGTGCCGATTGCCGGAATCATATTGACTTTCGTCATGTGCTTGGAGCTGATCCAGCTTCTGATCGACCGGAACAACATGCATGATTTTGAGACCTTCATTTTCTTCAAGTGGATTTTCAAAACCTTTGCTGCCGTGCTGATTGTCACCAACACCTGGAACATTGTCATGGGCGTCTTTGACGTCGCTCAGCATGTGGTCAGTCAGGCAGCCGGCGTGATCATCGGAGAAACTGCTCTGGATGTGAGCACGCTGCTTGGAGATATGGAGGCAAAGCTCATGGAGATGGATATCGGCCCGCTGTTTGGCCTGTGGTTCCAGTCCTCCCTCATGGGCATTATTGCCTGGGTGCTGAGCATCTGCATCTTCATCATCGTGTATGGCCGCATGATCGAGATCTACATGGTGACTTCCGTCGCTCCGATCCCCATGGCAACCATGGTCAATCGGGAATGGGGTCAGATGGGACAGAACTACCTGCGGTCGCTTTTTGCCCTGGGCTTTCAGGCGTTCCTCATTATGGTCTGCGTTGGAATCTATGCCGTGCTGGTGCAGAACATCAGCGTTGGCAGCGATGTAAGCGCCGCGCTCTGGACGTGTATCGGGTACACAGTGCTGCTGTGCTTCACCCTGTTTAAGTCCAGCTCCGTCGCCAAGTCCATTTTCAACGCGCATTAATCAGGAACGGACGTGACGGCAATGAAAAAGAAAAACACAAGCTGGAAAGCAAAACCACGAAAGAAGTACCGGACGCTGCGCAAGCGGAAACCCCGGCGTCAGGGAAGCCGGAGTCAGACCGGGAAACGGCTTCCTGTCTGGTACGTGCTTCGCAGAAAAGGAGGATAACCGATGGCTTATGTACCTGTTCCTAAGGATCTGACCCGCGTCAAATCCAAGTTTCTGTTCAACCTGACAAAGCGGCAGGTTGTCTGCTTCGGTCTGGGCGCATTGGTTGGTCTGCCGGTGTTCTTCCTGACAAAGGGAGCCATTGGCGTGAGCATGGCGGCGGCGCTCATGATTGTCATTATGCTGCCGTTCTTCCTGTTCGCCATGTTTGAACGCAACGGCCAGCCTCTGGAGGTTCTGCTGAAGCATTACATTCAGGCCCGGTTCATCCGGCCAAGGACGCGCGTATTTGAAACGGAGAATTTCTACGCCACCCTTGAACAGAATACGAGAAACAGACGGGAGGTCAGAAAGATCCTTCATGGCAAAGAAAAACGAAAAGCTTAAGCTGACGCGGGCTGAAAAGAAGCAGCTGCAGGAGCTGATGACGCGCAGCCAGCAGCAGAACGCAAAGAAAGTCCCGCGGACAGCGCAGGCCACCATCCCATATCAGCGGATGTGGCCTGACGGGATCTGCCGCGTCACGGATAACTACTATACCAAAACCATTCAGTTTCAGGATATCAACTACCAGCTGGCTCAGAACGATGACAAGACCAGCATCTTCGAGGGCTGGTGTGATTTCCTCAACTACTTTGACGCATCCATTCACCTTCAGTTTTCCTTCCTCAACCTGACGGCCAGCGCGGAATCCTTCGAGCAGAGCATCATCATCCCGGACAAGGATGACGGGTTCAATGATGTGCGGCATGAATACGCTGAAATGCTTCAGAACCAGCTGGCCAAGGGCAATAACGGTCTGACCAAGACCAAGCTCATTACCTACGGCATCGAGGCGGAAAACTTCAAAGCGGCCAAGCCCCGGCTGGAGCGCATTGAGATTGATCTGCTGAACAATTTCAAGCGCCTGGGCGTTGCCGCGTCCCCGTTGGACGGACGGGAGCGGCTGAAGCTGATGCATGACATGTTCCACATGGACACGCAGGCACCGTTCCAGTTCGACTGGAAGTGGCTGGCCCCGACCGGGCTTTCCACCAAGGATTTCATCGCTCCGGCAAGCTTCGACTTCCGGGCCAAGAACACCTTCGGCATGGGCAGCAAGCAGGGAGAAGTCAGCTTCTTCTCCATCCTCGCCGCTGATCTGAACGACCGGTGCCTGGCGGACTTCCTCGCCATGGAATCCAGCCTGATCGTTTCCCTTCACATTCAGGCCATCGACCAAGTGGCCGCCATCAAGGATGTGAAACGGAAAATCACCGATCTGGACAAGATGAAAATCGAGGAACAGAAAAAGGCTGTCCGCGCCGGGTATGATATGGACATCATCCCGAGCGACCTGGCCACCTACGGCGGCGAAGCCAAAAAGCTGCTGGAAGATCTACAGAGCCGGAACGAGCGCATGTTCCTGATCACCTTCCTGGTGATGAACACAGCGGACAATGCCAAGCAGCTGAGCCTGAACGTAAAGCAGGCGCAGAGCCTCGCCCAGCAACATAACTGCCAGCTCATCCCGCTGGACTTCCAGCAGGAAAGCGGCATGATCTCCTGTCTTCCCCTGGGGCATAACGCCATCCGGATTCAGCGCGGTTTGACGACATCGTCAACCGCTATTTTTGTGCCCTTCACAACGCAGGAGCTGTTCCAGACCAGCCGGGAGGCGCTGTACTGCGGCCTGAACGCCCTGTCCAATAACCTGATCATGGTGGATCGGAAATGGCTGAAGAACCCCAACGGACTGATCCTCGGTACGCCCGGCTCCGGTAAATCCTTCGCCGCCAAGCGTGAGATCGCCAACGTGATCCTGCTGACTGACGACGATGTGATCATCTGCGACCCTGAAGGCGAGTATTACCCGCTGGTCAATATGTTCCATGGTCAGGTCATCCGGATTTCGCCTACCAGCGATTCCTATATCAACCCCATGGACATCAACCTCAACTACAGTGACGATGAGAATCCGCTTTCTCTGAAATCGGACTTCATCCTGTCCCTGTGTGAGCTGATCGTCGGCGGACGGGACGGCCTGCAGCCGATTGAGAAAACCATCATCGACCGTGCCGTGCACATCATCTACCAGCCCTATCTGGCAAATCCCTGCCCGGAGAACGTGCCGATCCTGGAGGATCTGTACAACGCCCTGCGGCAGCAGGAGGAAAAGGAAGCGCAGTCCCTGGCAACCGCCCTTGAAATCTACGTCACCGGTTCTCTGAACGTGTTCAACCACCGGACGAACGTGGACGTAAACAACCGTCTGGTCTGCTACGACATCAAGGAGCTGGGCAAGCAGCTGAAAAAGCTCGGCATGCTGATCGTTCAGGATCAGGTATGGGGCCGCGTGACCGAGAACCGCGCCGAAGGTAAGTCCACCCGGTACTACATGGACGAATTCCATCTGCTCCTGAAGGAAGAGCAGACGGCGGCGTATTCCGTAGAGATCTGGAAGCGTTTCCGCAAATGGGGCGGCATTCCGACCGGCATCACACAGAACGTGAAGGATCTGCTGGCCAGTCAGGAGATCGAAAACATCTTTGAGAACAGCGACTACATTTACATGCTCAACCAGGCTGCCGGTGACCGCGAGATTCTGGCAAAGAAGCTGGGCATTTCTCCGCATCAGCTGTCGTATGTGACGCAGAGCGGTGAAGGTGAAGGACTGCTGTTCTATGGCAATGTGATTCTGCCCTTCCAGGATCGTTTCCCGAAGAATACCAAGCTCTACAGCATCATGACGACCAAGCCCACAGAGGTTCACGCGTCCTGATTGCTGGGAAAAGGAGGACGAGCGTGACCATTTTCCTGATCATCATGATTCCGGTTTCCGGATTTCTTGGCTTTATGACCTGTGCGATTTTACAGATCACTGCCCAGGCCGACAGGCAGGAGGAAAAGCTGTTTGCCGCTCAGGTGCAAAAAGACACTGCGGAAGCGCAAGACCATAAGGAGGATGATGCCTGATGGATGAACATCGCAGCCGCGGCTCTCCCCGGCTTCAGTTCTCCAAGGAGGAGCTGGAAAACGATGCCCTGACCCGGCCCATCGCCAAAGCGGAAAAAGCTGCTGACCAATATGAAGCTGCCCAAAAGAAGCTGCAGAAGGGCTATCGTATCAGGCTGACCCGGGAAAGCAGAGAGACCGTCTCTTCTTCCTCTTCGGATCATGCGCGCAATACTCCGGATGAATTTCACACCATGCCGCAGGAAGAAGAAATTCCGGATGTCCGGACAGATCCCAAGGCTCCCGCTGTGCAGAACACACGGAAAAAGCCGAAGCCCGCAAAGGCTGAAGCGAAGGTTCCTGACACTGGCAGCACGCCAGTGCCTGAGCAGCTTTTCCATGGGGCTGCCCCGGATGCAGCCGTTCCTGCTGCTTCTGCCGGTACAAAGAAAAAGGTGCTGCGTCTGAGGCTTGAGGAAACGCAGGCCAAGAAGCCCTCCCAGCTCACGCATCCAGTGCAGAAGGCTGTGAAAACAGCCGGCGATCAGCTTCACCGTCAGGTCAAAGAATCCAATGAGGATGACAACGTGGCTGTGAATGCCGTCCTACAGGCGGATCAGAAAACGGAAACCGCCCTGCAGATGGGCGAACATGCCTATCATGCGCATAAGATGAGGCCATACAGGAGGCTGGAGAAAGCGGAAAAGCGGCTGGACAAAGCCAACATCCGCGTGATGGAAAAGCAATACCAGCAGGAGCATCCGCAGTTCACTAGCAATCCCTATTCTCGGTGGCAGCAGAAGCGTGCTATTCGCCGGGAATATGCCGCAGCAAAGCGAGGCGCGAATGGCAGAACTGTTCAGAGTACCGCAAAGAGCGCAGAGAAAGCAACGGAGAAGGTCAGCGATGCAGCCGGAAAAACTGTCGAAGTCATACGCCGTCATCCGACCATTCTACTGCTTCTTGCCCTGGGCGGGATGCTCCTGATCGTCATGAGCAGCCTACAATCCTGTACGCCTCTGGCTCAGTCGGTGCTGGAATCCGTCGTGATCGGAACCTATCCTGCAGAGGAAGAGGATGTCCGGGCCGCAGAACGGGTGTATGCGGAAAAGGAACGGCAGCTCAAGGATGAGATGGATCATTATGAGCGCTATCATCCTGGCTATGATGAGTACCATGTGGAGGCCGATGAAATCTGGCATAACCCCTATGTGCTGATCGCCATTATTTCCGCCTATTACGACGGACAGGACTGGGACATTGATTCAGCCATGCCGGTGATCGAGAAATACTTCAAGCTTCAGTATATCGTCACCGAGAGCATCACGACCCAGATACGGTACAGAACGGAAAACGGCGAAAGTGTTCCTTACACCTACACTATCTGCAACGTAACGCTGGAGAACAAGGATCTGTCGCATCTGCCGGTTGTCAGCATGAGCCATCACACCATGGGCATGTATGCCCTGTACATGGCAACCCATGGAAACATGGAGGGTATTTTCCACGGGCCGCACGCGGTTCCGCTGAAGGATCCCATGCTGTACGACATTCCGCAGGAAACGCTGGACGCTGATCCGACCTTTGCGAAGCTCATGGAGGAAGCCAACAAGTATGTGGGTTATCCTTACGTCTGGGGCGGCGCGAGTCCGGAAACCAGCTTCGACTGCTCCGGCTTCGTCAGCTATGTGTTCACCGCCAGCGGTGTGTACAACACTGGTCGGCTGGGAGCAAAGGGGCTGCGGAGCCTGTGCCGGGATGTACCGGTGGATCAGGCAAAGCCCGGCGACATCGTGTTTTTCGACGGCACCATGGGCGAAGGCGTAGCTGGCATTACCCACTGCGGCATCTATGTGGGCAACAACATGATGATCCACTGCGGATTCCCTCTGGGCTATGCCAACCTGAATGATTCCTATTGGAGACAGCACTTCCATTCCTTCGGGCGTGTCCCGAACTGATTCCGAAAGCGGAGCCTTGCAAGGACAGGGCTCCGTTTTCCATACCAACAATAAGGAGATGCAGAAAAATGATTCGCATGAATGAAAAGCAGGCTACCTTCACTGCCAGGCAGGTGCTGGCAGTCATCATCGCGCTGATCCTGATATCCGCCTTCCTGCCGTCCCAGGCAGCCGTTGCGGAGGACGAGCCCTTCATTGAGATTGAGGACATCGAGTGGGACGAGGGTTCATTTGTCATCCTGGATGATCCGATCTATTTCATGGGAGACGAGGATGTGGAAGTGCCTGTGATTACTTCCTCCGGCAAGACAAACGTCACGGTCAATGGGGTGAAATCCCGGAATAAGCTGCTGAAGTACACCATCCCGGAAATGCTCCTGAGACTTGATCCGAACTTCCTGGATCTGATGATCGAGGCAGAAAAATACATTGGTTATCCCTACGTTTACGGCGGCTCCAGCCCGGAAACGGGATTCGACTGCTCCGGCTTTGTCTGCTGGGTCTTCAACCAGTCCGGTGTGTTCAAAACCAGACGGCTGGGAGCGCAGGGCCTCTACTCCCTGTGTACGGATATTCCCCGCGAGGAAGTGATGCCCGGCGATCTGGTGTTCTTTGAAAAGACCATGGGAGCGAATGTGAAGGGTATCACCCATGTGGGGATCTATGTGGGCAATAACATGATGATTCACGCAGGTGACCCTGTTGGCTTTGCGGATTTGAAAAGCGCGCAGTGGGCAAAGAAGATCTACGCCTTTGGCCGCCTGCCGATTGAATGAGGTGAAGAATATGACTGAAAAGAAACAGAAAAGGTATCCCACGGACCGCCTGAAGCTGCATGCGCTTCTGGAAAAGAAGGAAAAGGAGCTTGTCCGCCTCCGGGAAGAGGTGGAAGAAATCCGGAAGCTGGTTCAGCAGGCGGATGCTTCGGCCATCAACGCGACGGCGGCGCAGTACAACGTGACGCCTGAGCAACTGGCGGAAATCATGAAGAAGCTGTACGGCGACAAGACCAAGCCCGTGCCGGAGCTTCCCAAGGGTGTGACGGAATCGGATGGGCTGCCTGATGAAAAGGAGGATTCCATTGATGATGACAATGCGTAAGCGCGGGAGGCGGATGATTCTTCTGCTCCTGATCGCTTCCATGCTCACGGGCATCTGTCCCGGCATGGCGGAAACCGTGAGCGATCCGGCGGCAGCTGAAACGCCTGTCCTGCCCGGAAACCCGTACCGGATTGTCCTGGTTGCGCCGGGCGGATGGACAAACAACAACGGCGCGGAGATCAAGGCCACGGTGACGGATAAAGAAAGCATCGGCTGGCAGAAGATCGAGTACCGCATGAACGGCGGAAGCTGGACAGACTGCGAAAATCTGTTTGACAAGGGCAAAGCCGAGATCACCGTCCATGAGAACGGCACCTTTATACTCCGCGTCACCGATCCCTATGACCGCACGTTTGAGGAAACAGCGCAGGTCACCAGCATTGACCTGGCGGCTCCTCTGGTCAGTGCCAATATCGCAAACCATGCCCTGCACATTGAGGTGCGGGACGAGTTGTCCGGCATTGCCGGTGTTCAGATCAACAGTATGCTGTTCACGACTGTGGAAGGCAGCAGGCTGGATGTCGAGCTGGATGACAACATGAACAAGTTTGAAAAGCTGGCTGTCCGTGCCTTCGACTATGCCGGTAACTTCTCAGATCCGATCACGCTGGATAATCCGGATTATGTGAAGCCGGTCGATCCCACCCCGGAACCGACCACAACGCCCAAGCCTAGCAAAAAGCCGGGTTCCAGTTCGACTGCAACGGATGCTCCGGCATCTGATGCGCCGGTGGTGACCGCGCCGGTCATTGAGCCTGCTGTAACGGAGAAGCCGCACGGCCTGGGCAGTTCTCTGATCTATGTCTCCGACGATGACTGGATGGAGCCCACGCAGGCACCGACGATGGTGCCCACGGCGGAACCGACTGCGGCTCCGACGCCGGAACCGATCATCCAGACCGAGTACATTACCATCGGCCCCGGTATGCCTTATCAGGCGGACGGCAATTCCCATACGCTGGATGTGCTCTACAGCGCAGCTACCAACAAGCAGTTCATCACCCTTCAGTCCAAAACGGGCAACACCTTCTATCTCGTCATCGACTACGACAAGCCGATTGACGAAGAGGCTGAAATGTATGAGACCTACTTCCTGAACCTGGTGGATGAGCGGGATCTGCTGGCCCTGATGTCTGACGAGGAAAAGGAAGAGGTTCCGACGCCGACGCCGGAAATCATCTATGTCACGCCTGAACCGACCGCTGTTCCTGCGCCGACGCCGGTGGTGACCGAGCCGGAACCGGAGAAAAAGCCGGATCAGATGACAGCGATCATCGCGCTGGCGGCCATCGTGCTGCTGGGCGGCGGCGCTGCCATCTTCCTGCTCAAGAACAAGGGCAAGGGTGGCAAGAACCGCGCTGACAACGACTTTGTTCTGGATGATGACGAAGAGACTGACGAGGAAGAGCCGAGTCAGGAGTAAAAATACACGCCCTGCGGCCTGATAAACCGCAGGGCTGTTTGCATGGAGGAAAAAATGGAATTATTCATTGCTGAAAAGCCGAGCGTTGGAAAAGCCATTGCGGCTGCAATCGGCGCAACGGAATCAAAGAACGGCTATATGGAAGGCCATGGGTTTATGGTCACCTGGTGTCTGGGACATCTGGTCGAGCTGGCCATGCCCGAGGACTACAACAAGGATTTCGCCACCTGGCGGTATAAGGATCTGCCCATTATCCCGGACAAATGGCAGTACAACGTTTCCAAAGAGGGCGCAAAGCAGTTCAACATCGTCTGCTCCCTGATGAACGATGACAAAGTGAACGGGATCATCTGCGCAACAGATGCCGGACGTGAGGGCGAGCTGATCTTCCGTCTGGTCTATGAAAAGGCAGGCTGCCGGAAGACGGTGCGGCGCTTATGGATTTCCTCCATGGAAGAAACCGCGATCCGTGAAGGCATCCATGCCATGGAGAATCAATCCGCCTATGACAATCTCTATCAGGCTGCCCTCTGCCGGGCGCAGGCCGATTGGCTCATCGGAATGAACGCCACGCGGCTGTATTCGCTCCTTTACGGTCCTACGCTTCCCATTGGTCGGGTCATGACGCCCACCCTGGCGATGCTCAGTGAGCGCGAAGACGCCATTGAGCATTTTGAACCGGAAACCTTCTATACCGTGAAGCTGGATCTGGGCGGCGGTCTGGTGGGCCATTCTGACCGAATCCATGACCTGAGCGAAGCCCGCACGGTGATGGAAGCCTGCAACAGGGACAGCGCCGTGGTGAAAAAGGTTGAGCATAAGGAAAAGCGTGAGAATCCGCCTCTGCTGTATGACCTGACCACGCTCCAGCGGGATGCAAACCGCATCTTCGGATTTACGGCCCAGCAGACACTGGAATATGCCCAGTCTCTGTATGAGAAAAAGCTGCTGACCTATCCGCGCACTGACAGCCGGTTCCTGACCCACGACATGGAGGGGAAAATGCAGGAACTGGCCTCCCGGGTCAGCGGCACGCTTCCTTTCGCTGCCGGCCTGGATCTGGGCGGTCACGCGGAGACCATTGTGTATGACGAGAAAGTCAGCGACCACCATGCCATCATCCCTACGGATTCCATGCCCGGACAGGAGCAGGCGATCAACGCGCTGCCCTCCGGGGTACGGGATCTCCTGACGCTGGTCAGTACACGGCTACTCTGCTCCATGGACGATCCGTTTGTATATGACGAAACGACCATCACGGTGAGCTGCGGCGGACGTGAGTTCAAGCTCAAGGGAAAGAAAATTCTGAGCATGGGCTGGCAGCGGATCTGGCAGGCCTTCAGGGGAAGCATAGGCGGACGTGCTCCGGAGGATGACGAGGATCAAACAGGTGCACTCCCGGATGATCTGAAGGAAGGCGATGAAATCGCACTGCCGAAGGCTGAACTGGCTGAAGGCCAGACCACGCCGCCCGCGCATCATACCGAGGACACGATCCTGCACGCCATGGAAACGGCCGGTGCCGATGATATGCCCGATGACGCGGAGCACAAGGGCATCGGTACACCTGCTACCCGTGCGGCGATCCTTGAAAAGCTGCTGGAGACCAAGCTGGTGGAGCGCACCGGCGATCGGAGAAGGCGCATTCTGACGCCGACCGCCAAGGGCAAAGCCCTGGCCTCTGTGCTTCCCGCGAAGCTGATGTCCGCGCAGCTGACGGCTGAATGGGAGCAGCGGCTCAAGCAGATTGAAAAGGGCGAAGAAAAACCGGAAGCCTTTATGGAGGATGTCCGAGCCTTTGTCCGGGATCTGACAAAGGATACCACCCGCGCGGAAAACGCGGATCAGCTCTTCCAGCCCATGCGGCAGGTGATCTGCAAATGCCCGAAGTGTGGGGCCGCTGTCACAGACCGTCCCAAGGGCTTTATGTGCGAAAACCGGATCTGCGGCTTTGCCCTCTGGAAAACGGGCGGCATTCTGACCGGCGCGGAGCATCCGCTGACAGCCGGCGATGTGAAAGCGCTGGTGGAAAAGGGATCTGTCCATAAGACCGGGCTCCTGTCCGCCAAGTCGCATATCCGGTATGAAGCAACACTGCATCTTGACTACAAGGACGGAAAACCCTTCCTCCGTCCGACCTTTGATAAACAGGAGGCAAAATAGATGAAAAAGCTTGTATCGCTCATTCTGATTCTGATGCTGCTGTGCGGGACGGCCCTGGCGGATACCGGAACAATCATTACCATGGACACCTCCAATGTGCCGGTGATTCCGGAAGGCACGCTGTCCGCCGATGTCATTTCCTTTACCGGCAATCAGACCTACGCTGTGTATTCCGCCCCGACCAAGAAGAGCATCCGCGGCGCGAAAGGCAAAGCCCGTGTGAGCACCAACGGCTGGATTCAGGTCTTCGGTGCGGAAGAGGACTGGATTCTGGTGCAATATGATATTTCCGATAAGCAGAACCGCATCGGCTATATCTACATCAACGCGCTGCCCAAGGATGTTACCGTGCCTGATCTGAACCTGAAGCGTGCTGCCGCCGTAGTCAACTATGACGTGGAGGTCACGGATGACCCGCTGGTTAGTAAAACGCCAATGGCGAAGCTGACCGAAAACACCAAGGTGACCTGCCTTGGCACCATGGGTACATGGACATATATCGAGGGCAAGGAAAACGATGTGCTCTTCCGGGGCTTTGTGCCGACGGAATGTCTTTCCGGCACCGTCACCACCCTGCGTGAAGCGGAAAAAGCCATTGTGGGCAGCTGGAAGCTGTATGCCGGCAGCTCGATCAATGCCAGCCGGATCGTCTTCCATGAGGACGGCACCGTGACCGGCAGATCGACGCTGGAAAGCGGACGCGAGGTCGAATGGAACGGCTCCTGGTCGATTGACTATTATGACAGCAACCGAAACCGCTACTGGAATGATTCCGAGTTTGAGCTGACTCTGGCTCGGGGCACTTCGGTGGAGCTGTACGGTCTGCGCATCTGCAGGCAGGCGGCTGAGAACGGAAAGATCAAGTACGCGCTGGTGCTGTCGGACGGCACCAAAACAAGCGGCATGGTGCTGACGGAATAATCCCTTACAGGCTGGACGCTCTGATGGCGTCCAGCCTGATCTCTTATGGAGGTGACGATTTTGAAAGATAACAGTTATGCGATTTATCAGGTGAAGGAGGGCCAGGATTATCACCTGCTTCGGTTCGCCAGCATGGATGAGCTGAAGCGGGATGGACTGCGTCTGTGGAGAGATGTCCATAAAATCCTGGCCGCTGCCGAAGGGAATGTCTTTCCTGATAAAGCCGCCGCTGAGCAGTTCCTTCGGGAAGAGGGCTTCCAGGTCATTCACAATGATGACCCGCAGATGATCACGGTCAGGAACATGACGCGGCAGGAAGCGACCCTGTATCTGAGTCTGGGCGACGGGTGCTGCTGGCTGGAAGGCTGCGACACACGGAAGGTTGATCAGATCGTGAAGCCTGAAAGCTATGAGCTGGTTTATTCAGCTCCTCTTTCTTCAGCGGATGTGCGTGATCAGGCTGCTATTCTGGAAAGCCTCTATGCCAGGTTCAATCTGGATCGTCCTGAAGACTTTCATGGGCACAGCTTGAGCGTCAGCGATGTGATTGCCCTGAAGCAGAATGGACAGCTGACCTGCTATTACACCGACAGCTTTGGCTTTCAGAGGCTGCCGGATTTCATTCCTCCGGAAAATGCGCTGCGCAATGCGGAGATGGCGATAGAGGATGACCTGAATATGATCGACGGGATCATCAACAACGGCCCGAAGGAAGAGAAAACGCTCAAGGTTCCCGATGCCCCGGAGCATCCGCACAAGCCCAGGCACCGGAATGAGCCTGAGCGATAAACACGGAGGTACAGAATGATTGAATCCACTCACGATTACGAAAACTGGCGTGACAGCCTGCATGACAATCCCAGGCCTGAAGCTGATGAGCATCAGGTTCGGTTCTACTCCCATGACTACACGGCGGACACCACGCTGGAATACAACCGTCAGGGAGACCGGGCTGAGCTGACGCTTTCCTTCAGCTCGGAATATCCTGATATGGGCGTTGAGGAAATGGTCTATGGTGGTGAAAGCCGGGAAAGCATGGCGGAGCTTGTCTCTGATCTGAAGAGTGAAATCACCGGCTATCTGGATGCCGTGGATACCTCTTCCTTCTATGACCAGCAGGGGCTGCCCATGGAAGCGGCCGATGCCTACGGCGAGTATTCCCGCACGGCACTGTATGCCTTTGAAGCTATTCTGGGTGAAACGGAAAAGGAGCTTCAGGGTGAGCTCTCGTGGAAGCCCATCGAATCAGACAAAACCGATTGGCTGTATTCCGGCAGCAGCGAGCAGGATCTGGAGCGCGGCTGCGTTGGGCATCTGCGCGGCGACTTCGGGAAAAGCGGCGGTGAGTTCTGGACGAGCTGGTTTGATCACCAGCCGGAGCTGAAGAGCCCCGCTTTCCATGAGGAATTCCAGAATGTAGTGAAATCGCTTCGGAAACAGGACGGCCTGCTCCGTAACTTTGCCAGCATGAGCAGAGGCTGCCGGGACGGTCTTTCCTGTGATGACAGCTTCGGCTTCAAGGCTGAGTCTCCCCATTACACCTATTGCCTGCGCTGCACCCCGCGCAGAGGCGATTACAACTTCTACCTGTATGCCTACGATAAGGATGCTCAGCGTGAGCAAGCGCTGCTGAAGGGCCAGAAAGAGCACGACAAGCAGCCGACGGCAAAACCCGAAATCAAAAGAAATGAAATGGAGCGATAAGAATATGTATCTGATGAATCTGATGAACGAGCAATACATGACCCGCGCCGACCTGAGCATGATGAGCGGCGTGCCCGATTCCACCCTCCGGGACATTCTCAGCGGAAAAGCGCAGATTGATCACTGCGAGGCCGCGACGATTTACGGCATCGCGGACGCACTGGGCACGACTGTCGAGGACATCCTGAATCATTACTGGGATGAGTGCATGGAAGCGGACGATGAGGAATGCGAGCGTGAAGCCCTGCATGATGGGCATACACTGCTGATTTTCTATTCCACGGTGGATAAGCTGGTACAGCTGCGCCAGTTTGAGGACGATTCCCTTCTGGCGTCCTCCTTCACCAGTGAAACCTTTATCGATTACTTCTTCGACAATGGGTTTTATCGGGAGGCCTTCTTCCTGCTGGGCCTTACCGATTACCTGAACAGGAAGCTTGGGATGAAGACGGATCCCCGTTTTGATGCTTATCGGGGGTATCGCCTGGACTGCCCGGTATATTCTCTGAGCACGCTTGAGGAATATGATAATTCCGAAGAGTTGGAAAACGCCAAGGCTTATGCGGAAGCCTATGCCATTCCTGAGCTCGCTGCCTTCAATATCTTCATGACCGAGGAAGACATCAGCCCTGATGAGGACTGATGCCTTTTTCTCTGCCGGGTTCATATCCGGCAGAAGGAACGAGGTTCCATGACCAATAAGCAGATATTGAAAAGCATCAAGGCACTGGCCAGGGGTGAGTGTGCAAACTATGATCGCGGAAACTGCCTTTTGACAGATAAGCGGTGCCATCTGGTGAATCCCAACTATGAAAGCATCCATGACGGAGCGATCGACTGTGACTACTTTCTGGAATGCGTTCTCCCTGCCGACTGGGATCTGAATGATCTGGTGTCCTATGCGCTGTGGTATGACGAAGAGGATGAAGAAGAGCTGCCTCCCAACATGAAGCGGTGTGCAGAATGCCAGAATCCCTTTGTATATGCCAGCAATCGTCAGAAATACTGCAATGCATGTCAGAAGATTGTCCGGCGACGTCAGAGTGCCCAGCGCGTGAGGAAATACAGAGCCTGAAAAGGCCGCGATTGTTACCACTTAGGATTTCAGAAAACAAGGAAAATCAACGGTTTCCGGGCACAAAAATGACCTGTTTTGAGCGGGGACGACCCATAAGTCGTCCCCGTTCAGTTTTGGGTTCTAACCGGTAACAAAACCGAGAAGGAGGAAACATGATCCGCTTTAATACCGAAGAACAGAATCTGATCTGCCTTTATGATCCCGGCAGCCGGGATGGTCTGATCTATGAGCTGCGTGAAATGCAGAAGGCACTGACACACGACGAGGATGATCTGGAAGCGCTGACCCGTAGCGTGCTGAAAAAGCTGGAGCGCATGACGGATGTCGAATACTTTGAGGTTGTGGAGGCGCTGGCTCCGTTCTATCCGCTGGATGACGAGCCCTATATGGACGAGGATTCCGCGTTCGGGTGGTCAGACAATCCTGAGTGGGATGAGATTGATCCGGACGCAGAGATTGAATAACCCGAGAGGAGGTAATACCCGATGCCCAATAAGACACAGATTTACGCACAGATGGCGGATGATACCGCCCGAAAAATCACCGGGGATTATCTGGACTGGGCGGCATTTCTGAACACTTCTTCCAGACTGTACAAGTATCCCTTCCATGATCAGCTGATGATCTACGCCCAGCGGCCGGATGCCACAGCCTGCGCCACCTATGATCTTTGGAATGACACCATGCGGCGCTATATCCGGCGCGGCTCCAAGGGCATTGCACTGCTGACACCCGGTCCCTATGGCATGGATGTCCGGTATGTCTTTGACATATCGGATACCGGCACACGCCGCAATTCCAGAAACGTGGAGCCGTGGGTGCTGTCGGATGAAGCCACGGAGCCGGTTCGGCAGATGCTGGAGGATCAATATTATGCCGATGCGGCAATGGGGCTGGAAGGCCAGATTGATCAGATTGCCCGGCAGCAGGCCCTGGAATACTGGCGAAATCATGCCCGTGACATCCGCGACAGCGTGGACGGATCTCAGCTTGCTGAGTATGATGATTTCAGCATCGGAGCTTCCTTCCGGAAGGCCGCTGCCGCCAGCATCTCCTACAGCATCCAGACCCGGTGCAGACTGGATCCGGAGCTGTTCCGGGAGGATTTCACAGAGGTGCTGGACTGGAATACCCCCGCTACCGTCGCAGAGCTTGGCAAGGCTGTCAGTGAAATCAGCGGCCAGATTCTGCGCCAGATTGAAACGACCGTCAGAATGACTGAAAGGAGCATGAGCCATGAGCGAACTGATTTACAAGAGGAACGGAGATTACCTTCTGCCGGACATGGGCCTGACCGAAGCGGAGCGCAAGCCCCTAGGCAAGTACGGGATCATGAGACAGCAGTACCTGGAGCAGAACCGGCCCGGCCTGTACACGAGGCTGATCCTGAGCGGCAGGCTGATGGAGCATCTCCAGGAGATCGACACGACGGCGCACAGCAGGCTAGAGAGCCTGATGAGCCTGCTGACGAAGCAGGCGGGCGTGACGGAGGAACTGAAGGCCCGGGATCAGATGGCCTGGGTCGGAACGATGAACAGCTTGAAGAATCAGGCCGAGGAAATGATCCTGACGGAACTGATCTACGCCTGAGCTACAGAGAACCGGAAACTGTCCAGATCGGCTTTGAGTTTCCTACGGAAGCAGAGCAGATTGAAGCAATCGACCGGCAGGATCAGGAACCGGATATAACGGAAACACCACCCCGTGCAGAGGCAAAGTCCTCTGCATTTTCTGTTTCTGATGAAGAAATAGATCATGTCCTTCGGCGCGGTTCCGGCTTTGCCGGCGGCCGCCTTCGGATCGCTGCCCTGTATGACAGCCAGCCCACGCCCAAGGCGGCGCAGGAATTCCTGAAAGAGGAATACGGCATTGGAGGTCACAGCCATACCTACCTGGACGGTTCCTCCGGTTTTGTGGATTACAACGGCCAGGGGCTTCGCCTGACCCGCCGGGGCTTTCAGGAGGAAATGCGGCTGCGCTGGACGCTTGTAGAGCAGCATGTCAGAAAGCTGGTCGAAAGCGGAGATTATCTGGATGAAGCTGAACAGCAGCAGCTGGAAGAAATGCGCAGCGCACTGGCCGGGCAGGAGCTGCCTGCGCCTGTCCCGCGTTTCGCGTATCAGTCTGTGCCAACGCCTGAAACGGAAGAACCGTCCGAACCTGTTGACGCTCCGGAAACAGAAGAATCTTTGGATGAGATTGATCCTGATCAGATCCGTGAACAGTTGGCCCAGAATGGCATCGTCAACGGAGAGGTTGTTGACCCGGAGGCACTTGAGCGGAATCCTTTCATCCAGCAGGTCGAAGCAGATGTTGAGGCGATTGCGGCAGAGGAAGCGGAAGCACCGGAGACTGAACAGGAAATCCCTCCGCTGAGGCCCGGTGAGCGGCGCATTCCTGAGCATGACGGTATCCCTGCCATGCGGGAAATCACCATTGACCTGTCCCCGGATGAGCCTGCACCGGTGCCCAGGCATCCGCAGAAGCCGCCGGAAGAATCGCCTTTCGCCTATGATCTGCATCCGGGCGATACGATCTATATGGATAACCGGCCATTTACGGTTGATGAGGTGAGATTCTTTGATGTCACCTTCAGGAATCCGGCCATGGTTTATCCGATCTTCCGTGCGGAGAGCAAAACGATTCTGGGGCCTCTGCTGGACCGTGATGAACGGAACAGACCTTTCAGGACGGAGCCTCTAGAGGCACAGGAGCCGGCAGCTGAACCCTCTGCGGAAGAGGTTCAGACAATTCAGGAACCATCGTTCCTTGACAGCCCGCAAGAGGAAATGGCAGCCGCAGCGAACTATCACATCACGGATGATCACCTGGGCGAAGGCGGACAGAAAACCAAGTTTGAAAACAACATGCGGGCAATCCGCACGCTGAAAACGCTGGAAAAGGAACACCGGCCAGCATCTCCTGAAGATCAGGAGGTGCTTTCTCAATACGTGGGATGGGGCGGCATCCCGCAGGCGTTTGACGAGAGAAACACGGCATGGGCAGATGAGTACAGGGAGCTGAAGGCTGCGCTGACCCCGGAAGAGTATGAAATGGCGCGTGCTTCCACCCTGAACGCGCATTACACTTCGCCCACTGTGATCCGGGCGATCTATTCCGCTGTGGAGCAGATGGGCTTCCGTACCGGCAACATCCTGGAACCCTCATGCGGTGTCGGCAATTTCTTCGGACTTTTGCCGGAAAGCATGCACAACAGCCGGCTGTACGGCGTGGAGCTGGACAGCATTACCGGCAGGATCGCACAGTACCTTTACCCGCAGGCCAACATTGCCGTCACAGGCTTTGAAAACACAGACCGGAAGGATTTCTTCGATCTGGCTGTCGGCAACGTGCCCTTTGGCGCGTACAAGGTCGCTGACCGGCAATTCGACCGCTACAATTTCCTGATTCACGATTACTTCTTCGCGAAGGCTCTGGATCAGGTACGGCCCGGTGGCATTGTAGCGTTCATTACCTCCAAGGGCACCATGGACAAGCAGTCGCCGGAGGTGCGGAAATATATTACCCAGCGGGCAGAGCTGCTCGGTGCAATCCGTCTGCCGAATACAGCCTTCAAGGCGAATGCGGGAACAGAAGTAACGAGCGACATAATTTTTCTCCAAAAACGCGACCGCGCCATCGACATTGAGCCTGACTGGGTGCATCTGGGACAGACCGAAGACGGCGTACCCGTCAACAGTTATTTTGCCGATCATCCCGATATGATCCTCGGCAAAATGGTCTGGGATGACTCCATGTATGGAGCGCATCAGGAAACGGCCTGTCAGCCGCTGGAGGGTGCAGACCTGGGTAAGCAGCTGGCGGAAGCCGTCACAAGGATTTCCGGCACCTACCGTGCGGAGGAAGCGCCAGAGCTTGCCGAAGGCGAAGCCATCCGGGACAGCATTCCTGCCGATCCCAACGTGCGGAATTATTCCTACACCGTTGTCGATGACAAGGTGTATTACCGGGAAAACTCCGCCATGGTGCATCCTGACCTGAACGCCACGGCAGAAGCGCGTATCAAGGGCATGGTTGCTCTCCGGGATTGTGTGCACCGCCTGATGGACGCGCAGCTTCAGGAAACCGACGATTATACGATTCATGAGCTTCAGGCTGAGCTGAATACCCTGTATGACAGCTTTACCGCCAAATACGGTCTGATCAACAGCCGTCCCAACGCGCAGGCGTTTTCCGATGATTCCTCCTATTACCTGCTTTCCTCGCTGGAAATCCTGACGGAAAACGGTGAACTTGAACGGAAAGCCGATATGTTCACCAAACGGACGATCCGGCAGCAGCATACCGTGGAGCATGTAGATACTGCGGTGGAAGCATTGGCTGTTTCCATTGCCGAAAAGGCCGCCGTGGATCTGCCTTTCATGGCGGAATTGACGGGAAAGAGCGAGGATGAAATCACCTCTGACCTGACCGGCGTGATCTTCCGTCTTCCTGCGCCGGTGGATGATGAAGGAAAACCAAGATACGTGACCGCGGATGAATACCTTTCGGGGAACGTGCGGCAGAAGCTGCGCGATGCCCGTGCCGCGGCTGATCTTTCACCCATCTTTGAGCCGAACGTGAAGGCGCTGGAAAAGGCTCAGCCCAAGGATCTGGACGCATCCGAAATCGACGTGCGGCTGGGTGCCACCTGGGTGGATAAGGAATATATCCAGCAGTTCATGCATGAGCTGTTTGAAGTGCCGTTCTATCAGCGGCGCGCGGTTCAGGTGCAGTATTCCAATTTCACATCCGAATGGCGCATTAGCGGCAAGACCAATCTTTCCTATAACAACGTTCCAAACAATCTGACCTACGGCACGGATCGTGCCAGCGGTCTTCGCATCCTGGAGGATACGCTCAATCTCCGGGATGTCCGCATCTATGACACCATTGAGGATGCAGAAGGTAAAGAAAAGCGTGTCCTGAACCAGAAGGCCACTACGCTTGCGCAGCAGAAGCAGCAGGCAATCAAGGACGCTTTCCGGGACTGGGTATGGAAAGATCCTGACCGGCGTGAAGCTCTGGTGAAAAAGTACAATGAGCTGTTCAACAGCATCCGTCCCCGCGAATATGACGGACAGCACATTACCTTCTCCGGCATGAACCCGGAGATCACGCTCAGGGAGCATCAGCGAAACGCGATTGCTCACACGCTTTATGGCGGGAATACGCTGCTGGCGCATGTAGTAGGCGCAGGCAAAAGTGTGACACGTTCGCAACTGAAAAGGTTGCGCACAAGTCAATAGAATTGGGAACCAGAAAGGAGTCCCTGAAAAGACTTGGAGAACTAATATTCCGATAGGTGGAATGATGGGGTAACGCCCTGAAACGCCTACCTTATAAACTGCGATATGCGG
>OLQU01001032.1_pt1 | contig 20751 bp, 10 predicted proteins | sample 1672271 | NCBI WGS metagenome assembly OLQU01 (sample SAMEA3136666, study PRJEB25190) | human gut metagenome | biome: human gut; feature: human-associated habitat; material: faeces | place: Austria | collected 2013 | reverse complement strand
CCTTTTCGCGATTGGGTTGGTCGCACTTTCATGCTCCTTCCGCGTGCAGCTTTTGGGGCTTCGCCTAATCCCTTGTTTGCTCCCCCAACTTTCCGTGAAGAACCACAAAAAGGCGCTCCGAGCCATTTTCGCCCGAAACGCCCAATTTCACGATTTGCTTTTCCTTCCCTCCACCCACTGGAACAGCGCCGGATACAGCACAATCGCGAACAGCATCAGCCCGAACATCTCTGCAAAGCCCAGCCAGTGCGCATCCAGCAGCAGATTACCCGCCGCCTTCATTCCCTTCCGCACCGCCAGCAGCAGCGCCACGCCAACCACGCCGCGAATCATGCGCGCCTTGCCCGCACCCTTTGCATCAAAACCGACAAAGTGCCTCTCCAGCACCCAGCCAAGGCAGAAGCCCATCATCGCCCCCGCCGCCTTGTAGCAGTCCGTCACCATGTCCCACGGGTCAACCAGCAGCGTTCCGTCCGGCAGCACATCCATCGGATACGGCTTCACGCTGGTGTAAATCAGCATCGCGGCAGACAGGATGATGCCGATAGTCGCCAGCAGCCAGTCGCGGTTCTTGCCGCCGTCCGCCCAGTTCAGCAGGTGTTTTGACAGCAGCAGCACGACCAGCGCAATCATCATCCCAACCAGCACATCCTGCGGCGTGTGCGTGCCGAGCCAGTTGCGGGCAAACGCCGTCAGCAGCGTCAGCAGCACGCACGGCAGAATCCACCATTTGCTGTACTTTTTCAGGTATGCCGCGAGGTTGCCGTAAAAGGACGCTGCCAGTGTCGCATGTCCGCTGGGGAACGAGTAGCCCGTTGCCGTTGCCGCCGCTTCCGGAGCGATTTGCAGCCGCGCATCCTGCTTCCACGGGCGATAGACGCACGCGATATTCTTGATGAGCTGCGTCACCATCGTTGCGCCCGCGAAGCACAGCCCCATCCGCTGCCCGGTGCGCTTGTCGATGCACCAGTAGAATACGACAATAATGACAACCGGCAGCGACCCGGCGGCAAATTCCGAAATGAAGAGCAGCAAGCTGTTGATGAAGTTCGGCGCTTCCGCCCGGAGGTTCTGCAAAAACAGCAGATATTCAAAATCCAACGCTATTGACTCCTTTGTTACTTAATGACACTCATGTCCAGCGCCATCTTCGCCCATGCGTCCGAAGCGCCGCTTGCGCCCGTGACTTCCGTGCCGGGCTGATAATCCGGCGTGGTGTACCAGCCGCAGAAGGTCATGTGCGGGTAGGTCGGGGCATCTGGCAAATCCGCCTGATGAATCGCGCTGCCGTTCACATGGTAGGTCGTCTGCGCCGCCGCCATGCCCTCTACGGTGATGCGGTAAGCGGTAATCTTCCCGTTCGTCGCGATGACATAACAATTTTGCAGCTGTGCAGGGCTATCAACGCCGTTTTTGCGCATTTCCGCCAGCAGGATTTCGCTCGTGAACCACGCGGTTTTCGTACCGTCATCATTCTTCTGTATCTCCGCCGCATCCACCGGAATCCACCAGACGCTCTTTTCCGCGCTGTCCAGCACGATTTTGGGCGTACCCGCGCCGGAATAGCGAATGCCAATGCGCGCGCCGTCCGCGAACCACTCCATTTTCGCTTCGAGCTGGATGTAGGAGGAATCCCATTCCTTCTGGCTCGTCAAGCCGTCGGCGTTCGCCCAGAGGATGCTCTCATCCGCCTCCGCGCGCACTTCCGTCAGCGCACTGCCCCATGCCGCGCTGTTCTTGCCCTCCCACAGCGCGTCCAGCACCTGCGGGTACACCACGCTCGTCGCCTGACTGCGCAGCTTCGGATTCACCGCGCGGCGAATCCAGGCGTGGCACTCACCGCCGGACGTCTGATTGTTCCCATTATCCCAGATGACAATCGGCACGCCGTAGCGCTGGGCATTCTGCGCGACACAGTACGCCCACTTCGCGCGCTCGTCGTGATTGCCATTCGTGTTCGTCGCACCCGTTTCGCCCATCACGACCGGAATCCCCCGGTCAAGGAAGGTTTCCTTGATGTTCTCGAACACGCGGTTGATTTTCGTGCCATCCTTCTCCGGGTCGAACGTCGTCTGCGTATCCTGCAGGCAGAAGGTCTGCGGGTCATACGAATGCACGGACACGATGATGTTTGCCGCCGCTTCGCCATCCACCGTCGGCAGGGCAATCGCCGCCGTGCCCGCCGGGGAGCTGGTCGCCGCGTAGCCCGGAATCATCAGGCAGCGTTCGGCGTTGCAGCCCTTGGCGTCCTTGCGGATGGTGTTCACGAACACTTGGTTGAGGTAGTTGACGGCAGCGTAGCACGCCGCGTTGCCGCTCCACTCATAGTTCGTACCCTGCGCGCGCGGCTCGTTCATGCCCTCGAAAATCACATGCTGGTCAAAGTCGGCGAAGGTGTCCGCAATCTGCCGCCACATTGCCGTCAGCTGCTCGCCGATTTTCTCCGCGTCCGCCGCGAAATTCGGCTCGTTAATCCACGCTTCGTGGTGCACATTGAGGATGACGAACAAGTCCGCCTCTCGCGCCCATTCGACCACTTCGCGGACATGCTGGAGGAAGTCCTCGCGGATGGTGTACGTCCCATCGTCCGAGGTATAGCGGTACCAAGTCACGGGAATGCGGATGGTGTCAAAGCCCGCTTCCTTCACGCGAACCATCAGTTCCGGGGTGATTTTCGCGTTCCCCCACGACTGCTCCTGCGCGGTCACATCCGCGGTATTGCCGCCGGTTGCGTCCAGCGTATTGCCCAGATTCCACCCGAAACCCATCATCTCGACGATTTCCGTCGCTGTTTTGCCTGTCAGCATAGTTGATTCCTCCTCGGCGGCTGCCGGAAGCACCGGCAGCAGCATGATCAAGAATAGCGCAATCCATTTTCGCATGTTTTGCATGAATTTCCCTCCTATTGCTTATAGGATTGGATTGTTACGCAGGGATTTCGCTCCTTCGGGAGCGACCAAAGGGCTTTCCGATCGCCCTTTGGAAACCTTCGGCGCCCCTTCGGATGTTACAGGTCTGTTATGTTAGTTTTTTAGTTTGTGTGCTTTTGGTTGTTGAGAAATTGCCTTACCCTTTCGCCGGCGGACGCATTGTCAGACTAATTCTGTTCGTTTTCGCATCCGCTTCCAGCACCCACACAGTCACGATGTCGCCGACTCGGACGACTTCGCTCGGATGATTCACGCGTCGCTGCGCCATCTGACTGATATGCACCAAGCCGTCGCGGTGAACACCGATGTCCACAAACGCGCCGAAGTCGGTCACGTTGCGCACCGTGCCGCGAAGTTCCATGCCGGGCTGCAAGTCCTTCAAATCCATCACGTCGCTGCGCATCAGCACCTGCGGCAGCTCATCGCGCGGGTCGCGGCCGGGGCGGGACAGCTCCGCCGCAATGTCGCGCAGGGTCGGTTCGCCCACATTCAGCTGCTTCGCCAGCGCCGCGAACCCCTCCGCGTCCGCCAAGGTCAGCAGCTTGCCGACCGCCTCCGCCGGGGTGAGCGAAAAGTGCTTCAAAAGGGCGCGCGCCGCGTCGTAACTCTCCGGGTGAACGCCTGTGTTCTCCATCAAGTCCTTGCCGCCGGGAATGCGCAGGAAGCCTGCGCACTGCTCGAAGGCTTTGGGGCCAAGGCGCGGCACTTTCTTCAGCTGTGCGCGGGTCGTGAACGCTCCGTTTTCCTCGCGGTACGCCACGATGTTCTTCGCGACGGTCGTGTTGATGCCCGCGACGTAACTCAGCAGCGACACGCTCGCCGTATTCACATCCACACCGACGCTGTTCACACAGTCCTCGACCACGCCGCCCAGCGCCGCGTCCAGTTCCGCTGCTTTCAGGTCATGCTGATACTGTCCTACGCCAATCGCCTTCGGGTCGATTTTGACCAGCTCCGCCAGCGGATCCTGCAAGCGCCGCGCAATCGACACCGCCGAACGCAGACTGACATCAAACTGCGGGAACTCCTCCGCCGCCAGCTTCGACGCGGAATACACCGACGCGCCCGCCTCGCTGACGACCATGTATTTGAGCGCGTCGCCCAGCGCCAGCTCCTTCATCACCTCGACGAAGAACTGCTCTGTCTCGCGCCCCGCCGTGCCGTTGCCGATGGCGACGATGCCGACGTGGTGCTTCTGGATCATGCGCTTGACGGTTTCCTTCGCCTGCGCAACCTTGCCGTGGCTGGGCAGCGGGAAAATGACGCCCGTATCCAGCACGCGCCCGGTTTCGTCCACAACCGCGACCTTGCAGCCCGTGCGGATGCCGGGGTCAAGCCCCATCGCGACCTTTCCTCGCACCGGCGGCTGCATCAGCAGCGGGCGCAGATTCAGCGCGAACACGCGAATCGCCGCCGCGCTCGCCTTGTCGGTCAATTCCGCGCGCAGTTCCGTGTCCAGCGACGGCGCAATCAGCCGCGTATACGCGTCGTCGCACGCCTGCGCGACGTACTTGCACGCCGGACTGCCCGTCTGCTGCACAAAGCCATAGCGCACGAGCTGCTGCGCTTTCTCCTTGTCCACGTCCAGCGCGACTTTGAGGAAGCCCTCCTTCTCCCCGCGGTTCATCGCCAGCACCCGGTGCGACGGCATCAGGCGCAGCGGCTCACGGTGGTCGTAGTACATGCGGTAGGTGCTGTCCTCGTCTTTCGCCGCGACCGTCGCGACCATCGCCGTTTGATGGTAGTACGTTTTGAGCTTCGTGCGGACGGCGGCATCGTCGCTGACGACCTCGGCGATAATATCCATCGCGCCTTGCAGGGCATCCTCCGCCGTTTCGACGCCCTTCTCCGCGTTCACATAGCGCAGGGCGATGGTTTCCGGCGCCATCATGTTCCGCTGCTGGAGCATCAGCGCGTTCGCGAGCGGCTCCAGCCCCTTCTCCTTGGCAATGGACGCGCGGGTACGGCGCTTCGGGCGGTACGGACGATAAATATCCTCCAATTGTGCCAATGTCGCGGCAGCATCGAGGTCGCTTTGCAGCTTCTCCGTCCAGACATCTAACTTTTGCAGGCTTTCACTGATTTCCTGCCGACGCGCTTCGAGCGCCCGCAGCGCCGTCAGCCGTTCGCTGATTTCGCGCAGCTTCTGGTCATCCAGCGACCCGTGCTGTTCCTTGCGGTAACGCGCGATAAACGGCAGCGTGCAGCCCTCGTCAAGCAGGCGAATGACGGCGTCGATTTGCCACGGGGCGGTTTGGAACTCCTGACAGAGCGTTTGTGTGATAGTCATGTCCTCACCTCAAATAATGATGCCTTCCAAATGATCCACCTCGTGCTGAATCACCTGCGCGGTGAAACCAGAGAACCGCTGCACATGCCGCTGCAGCTGCTCATCCTGATATTCCATCAAAATCTGCTGATACCGCAAACACGGGCGCTCGCCGTCCAGCGACAAACACCCCTCCTGCGCTGCGAAGGGAATCTGGCGATCCGTGATGACCGGGTTGAGCATCACCAGCACGGTTTTCCCTGCCATCACCGCAATGATGCGCTTGCGGACGCCAATCATGTTCGCCGCCATGCCGACGCACTCGTGCGCATGGGCGCGCAGGGTATCCGCGAGGTCACGCGCAACGGGCAAATCCTCCGCCGTCGCCATCTGGCTCTTGCAGGACAGGAACATCACATCTCTCACAATCGGCTGAATCATTGCTTTTTCACCACCACGCCGCCAGTTTTCCAGATGCTTCTTTCGGGCACTTCACCACGCACGCAGCTCAGCGGGTAGATTTGGCTCTCCCGCCCGATAACCGTGCCGGGGTTCAGCACGCTGTTGCAGCCGACTTCCACATAGTCGCCAAGCATTGCGCCCATTTTCTTCAAGCCGGTTGCCATGCTTTCGCCTGCGCCGCGAACCGTCACCAGCGTCTTGTCGCTCTTCACGTTGCTGGTAATCGACCCTGCCCCCATGTGGCTGCAATAACCGAGGACGCTGTCGCCGACGTAGTTGTAGTGCGGCGTCTGTACATGGTCGAAAAGAATCACGTTCTTCAGCTCCACAGAGTTGCCGACCACACAGTCTGCCCCTACCAGCGCACTGCCGCGGATGAACGCGCAATGCCGCACTTCCGTCCGCGCGCCGATGATGCAGGGCGCACCCAGATACGCCGTCGGCGCAACCGTCGCGGTTTTGTGCACCCAGACATGCTCGTTGATTTCGGTGTATTCCGCCGGGTCAAGCGCCGCGCCGATGCGCAGGATTTCCGCCTTGATGCCCACAAGCGCCTCCCACGGATAGGTAAACTGCCGCAGGTAATCCGCCGCCAAAGTGTGGTTAAGGTCGTAAAGCTGTTCGATTGTCAGCATAATTTGCCTCCTATTTATTATGTTGATTGCTTTTTCGCCCTGCGCCGCCGAATCAGCCAGAGCATGAACATCGCCAGCAGCAGCCCTGCCAGCGCGCCCGATGAATCCAGCAGCACATCCTGCCACTTGCCCGTACGCCCGGCAACGAAAAGCTGATGGATTTCGTCCGTCGCGGCATAGAGCGTACATCCCGCCCATGACAGCCAGTGCCAGCGGGCGCGGTAGCTGTCCAGCAGCAGCGTCAGCAGCATTCCCAAGAGCGTGTACTCCAAGAAATGCGCCGTTTTCCGCACGGCAAAATCCACCTGTGCATACAGCTTCCAGTACGCCTGCCCTGTCAGTCCCTGCCGCTGCGCCAGAGAATCCGTAATTGGGCGGGCAATTTTACCGCTGATGCTGCCGGACTGCACGCCTTCCTGTGCCGAGAAACCGAACATCATCAGCAGCAGGGACAGCGTAATCAGCCAGAGGATGGCACGATAAAGGTGTATTTTCCAGTTCAAGTTTGCTTTCCTTTCCTGCGGCGAAAGTAACGCCACAATTGTTTTATTTCGCGCTCCACCCCGTCAATTCCTGCCGTGTTGCATGGATTTCACGAAAAAAGGGCTGCCCGTTGCAGACAGTCCTTTTGTTGGATTATTTCACGCGCTCGCAGTACACCGCCACGCGTTTTGTACCGCTGAGGGTGCAGGTCACAAGCGTCAGGTCATAGCCGGAATGGGCAATTTCGTTCGCATCGTTGGGCGAAATCGTGTTTTTCTCCCGCACAACGTAGCGGAAAACGTTATTCTCCATGTCCGTGAAGGTAATGGTTGCGTCCAGCGCCAAGCTGCTCAGCTTGCCAAAGTGGTAGGTGTGCGCAATAATAGCGAGGTTGTCCGCGTAGGCGCTGCCGGAATAGCGGCACGGCGACACGCTCAGGTTCTCGTACGACCAGTTGCGCTGCACCGGCACTTTCAGCCCCAGCGACGGAATGGACAGCGTGCCGATGTACTCGTGCCCATTGACCTTCTCGCCCGGCATTTCGATTCCCGGCACGCGCTCGTAGAGCTTGCCCGTCGGCGCGGGCGTGGGTGTCGACGTGGGTTCGGGGGATGGTGTCGGTTCAGGCGTTTCGGTCGGTTCGGGGGATTCCGTCGGCATGGGTGTTTCGGTAATTTCCGGCGTGCTCGTCGGATTTGATGTCTGCGCGGCATCCGGCGTGCTTGTCGGCTTCGGCGGATTCGTCGCATTCCCTGCCGTCGGCGCGTTTGTCGGCTTCGGCGGATTCGTCGCATTCCCTGCCGTCGGCGCGCTCGTCGGTTTCGGCGGATTCGTTGCAGGATTCACCGTTGGCGCGCTCGTCGGTTTCGGCGGATTCGTCGCAGGATTCACCGTTGCGGGCGCACTCGTCGCAGGGGTGTTCGTGGCGGTTACGTCATCACGCGGAATGTCGGTCGTCAGTGCGTCAGTTACGGAGGGCGTAGATGCTGCCGGGGCATCCGCCGCAGTGGCATCCGCCGTCGGCGCGTCGGTTATCGGCGCATCCGTCGCGGGTGTGTCAGTCGGCATCATCGTCGCGGTGACTACGGGCGGTGCAGCGGTTTGCTGCGATTCCATCTGCCGCTGAATGCGAATCTGCTCCAGCGCCATCAGCGCATCATCCGACTCCTGCTGCGCGCGGCTGGCATCCCACTGGTTGTAGCCCACCAGCGCCAGTGCCGCCAAAATCAGCACCAGCCCCAGCGTCATCAGCAAATTGCCCTTACGGTTCTTCATGCTCTTGGCTCCATTTCCGGTGCAGAATCCAGCCAATGACGAACAGAATCATGCCCGCGCCCGCCAGAATCGGCACCGGCCACCACAGCTGCCCCGTTTCGGGAATCGGGGCGGTCGGGGTCGGCGTAACCGTGCGGCGGTTGGTAATCACATACACGCCGTTTTCGATGGAATATTCCGGCTCATAGTACACATCAGCCCCCAGAACCTCGTTGAGGGTGTACACATGGTCAGCCGGCAAATCCTTGAAGATATGATGCCAGTTGTTTTCGCTGTTCAGAATCACCGTGTCGATATGCTGACCGTCCTGCATCAGATGAATTTCAATCTGCACAGGGCGATATGTGCCGCGGTTGTCGTCATCCCACACCTTGACACACTCAAGGTCAATCAGCGCGGGGGAACGCTCCAGCTTGATGGTGGAGAGGACGTCATACTGCCACTCGTCGTCCACATTGCGCGTCGGCACAGAGGTCAGGAAGGATTGGAAGCTGTACGCCCAGCCGCCGATGATGACCGGCGTGCCAGAAACAAGGTACAGACCGGGGTTCAGACCCATAAATGTTACTCTGCCGTTTTCGTCCGTCGTGCCGGTGAAATCAGGCGTTTCGGACGCAGCAAGGGCTTTCATCGCTTCGGACGCGGCTGCCCAGTCCGCCGCGTTCTTCAGCGCGTTAATGTCGATATTCAGGGTGCTGTACGGGCTGCGCAGGGCGAACCGAGCGTCCGCGTCCATGTCCGCCACCTGATACAGCTGGAAGGTCACGCCGGGCAGGTGCGCATCATCCTCGTTGTCATCCGCCTGAATGGCGAACGTCAAGGGGTGCGTCAAATCCACCCGTTCAAAGGCAAGCGCGCAGGGCGCAAGCAGAAGGCAGCACAATGCTGTCAGCAGGACAAGCGCCAGCAGGCGCGAGGGTTTGCGGCTCATCACGACCGCTCAGCTCCTTTCCGCTTCTTGTGTTTCGGGCTGGTCGTTACCAGCATGAGAATGAGGAGAATCAGCAGCATCGGCGCGGCGACAATCGGCGCGACGATGTAGGGGTCAATCACGAGTGCGTCCGCGGAGATGCGCACGGATAGCTGCGCAAGCGACGTTTCGACCCGGTGTCCGCGGACAAGCAGCCGGTGCGAGTTAATGCCGTAGGGCGTGCAGGTGACGAGCGTGCACAAATCCATGCCGTCATAGATTTGCAGTGCGCTGACGTCATGCGGCTCGACAATGAGAATCTGGTCGATTTCGTAAGTCAGCACCTTGTCCAGCACGCGGAGGGTGAAGGTATCGCCGTAGGTGAGCTGGTCAAGGTTGGTAAAGAGCTTGGCGGAGGGCAGCCCTCGATGCGCCGAGAAGGCGGAATGCGTCCCCGGTTCGCCAGTCGGCAGGCTTGTACCCTCGATGTGACCGACGGCGACCTGAAGCACGTTGGCGTTCGTAGAGTGATACAGCGGCAGCGTCACGGCAATCTGCGGGATCTCAATCACCCCGATGATGCCCGAACCGCCGACATTCATCACCGCGTCGTACTCCTCGCGCTCCTCGTCGGTCATGATTAAGCGATCGACGGTGGACTGTGCGCGGAGTTTTTCGTTATAATCGTTTGCCGCCGCCCAATCCGCCTCGTAATCCTTCTTGGACTCCTGCTCCACCGCCGTGTTGTAGGTGGCTACGGCACGCGACTGGTGGAAGGAATTGTAGAAATCCGACACGGACGGGTACAGAAGGAGCGCCAGACCCACAAACAGCACCACAAACAGCAAAATGGTTGTCATATTGCGCTTCATGAGCCGCCTCCTTTCTGCAAACATGCTTCATTTTCCCATTTGGGAATGCCGGGCGGCGGCATTGCGCGCACCGCCCGGCAGGGGTTTCATCAGAACATGGGGATGTTCAACGAATTGCGGGAGAGAAATTAGATTTCGTCCGCTTCGGCCTTGCGGCGAACGATGAGGATGAGCGCCGCGCCCACGAACATCATGCCGCCCAGCACGTAGAAGATGGTCGTGCCGATGCCGCCGGTCTCAGGCAGGGTCGCGCCGGACTTGTTGACGAGCTTGTTGTTCATCGTAGAAGCCGCCGTGAGTTCCATAGCTGCACTTGCACCGCCAGCAGCTTCCTTGTGGTCTGCCGAAATCGTGATGGTGACAGGATCCAGCGGATTATAGGTAGCAGGAACCGTGGTTTCCTTCAGCGTGTACGTGCCGTGATCCAGACCGATGATGTTGAACGTACCATTGGCTTCCGTAATCATTTCATTGTTTGCGACATCCGTATAGGTATCATTCGGCTTCGTGGTGCCTGCGACAACGTAATTGCCAGCGGCATCCTTCCACAGCGGAACAACACGATCATTTTGGTCATAAAGCGTGAAGCCAGCGCCAGCCAGTTCTTTGCCTGCTTCAGCCGTGTTCGCATACTTCGTGTTGTTCACAACATAGGTGAAGAGCCACACATGGTCTTCCGGCGTTTTACCCATGCCATCAGCATTGGGGTTGTTGGAGTATTCCAAATCGACGCTGTTCTTGTTGTCCGTGCTGTTTGCGCTCGCGTTGAAGACCTGCGCTTCTTCGTTCAGATACGCCGTGTAAACAACCTCAACCGTAATCTTGTCCGTAACAAGGATGCTGGTGTTTTCTTTCATCACCTTCTTCAGGTCTTCGATTGTGAGCGTCCAAGACGGCTTATCCTGATTTTCACCAACCTTGCCTGCGCCCTTCTGACCAGGCGTTGCAGTGCAAACATAATCGTTAGCTTTCAGTGCGGTGCCGTTCACCTTCACAGAATCAATCTGAACGAAGGTAATGCCCTTGGACATGGTGTCGTTGAAGACCAGCTTGTACGTCGGATAGTCATTATAATCTGCGTTGACCGGAATGGTTGCGACCAGACGGAACTTGAAGTTCTCAAACAGCGCATGGTCGGCACTCTCGCCCCAGCCTTCCGAATTCGCTTCTCCGCCGTTCTTTTCGGCATCAGCAACTTCGTCCTGTACCTGCTTGTCCACAGAGGGCTTTTCAGACTTTGCAGTCGCAACGATGTCCTGATCCAGCACCTTTACAATCAGCAGCGTGGCAGCGCCGTCCTTGCCTTCCAGCTTTGCCTGATTGTCCCGCACAAGGTAATAGCCAGGGGTCAGTTTCTTGCTCTTGCCGGGGGCTGCTTTGGTGGAAGAGAACTTATCAACCGGAGTGGAGTCAGCCTTCCAATACTTCGTGATTTCAGCCAGCTTTTCCTGATTCGTGCCCGAAACAGTTTTCAGAGCCTCCAGAACAGCGTCCGGCACAGGATCACCAGTCCTGACCGCAGCAGTGTCGTTCTTGGCGTTTGTGCCCCATTTGACGCTCGTCAGCACTTTTTCACCTGCATTTGTCTCAACATCAGCAGTGAAAATCTGGTACACTTCGTATTCGTGTGTCACATCGTCCTTCGGATTTACCTGAATCGTAAAGCCGGTAGCAGTCGGCGTATCGCCTTCCGCGCCCGTAGACGGATTTTCCACTTCCGTTGCGCCCGCGACAGTGACCATGCTCAGCACGAGCATCATGGCCAGCAGAATTGCCCAAAACTTTTTCATGGTTTTTCTCCTTTTCGTTGTCGTTTTTCATTCATTGGGAAACGTTTTTCGGGGATTACCGGGGTTGCTTACGTCGGGAGGTCTCCTGACGTATAGCTGCTATGCTTTTTTCATTCCTCCTCCCGTCGTTTTTTTCCCCATGTTTATACAAGGGCTTTCGCCCGCGTATACGGATTGAGCTGCCCCGGAAGGGGGCTGCCGACTGCTCAGCAGCCTTCCCTCCGGCGTTTGATTTCCTGCCCCAGCAGCAATGCCGCCGCTGCCATCAGCAGCAGACCGCCCGCCGTGTACGGCAGTGTGCCGATGCCGCCCGTCTCGGGCAGCGTGTAGGTAATGGGTGTGTTCGTAATCTGGAAGACGCGATTTTCGCTGTTCGCGGGAATCGGCGCGGTGTTCGTGGCGTTCGGGTCGTCCGTCACCAGCTGCCAGCCGCTGCCCACCGGGGTCTTCTCTTTGGCGTAGTAGCGGTAGATGTTGCCCTCCGCGTCATACGCCGGGAGATTGTACCACTTGTAGCCCCACCAGATGTTCTTGCTGCCTTCCGGCGCGGTGTATTCAACCACTTCGCCAAACTGCCAGCCATCCAGATTCTTCGCGACGACCTTCCCCGCTTCCGCGTCCCAGCCAAGGGTAACGGTCGCGATGATCTTGTCGCCGTCCGCCGCCGCTTCCGCGGTGGTCTGCTTGAGCGTCAGCGTGATATCCGGGAGGTTCGCGGGATTCAGCGTGAACTGATTGTCCAGCGACGTCCAGACCTTGCGGGCGCTGACGTCGGTCAGGGTGTTGGTGACGGTGAGTGTCTTGACGTTCAAGTTGATTTCCGGCCGTTCGCCGTTCGTCGGGTCAGAAGCCGAATGAACTTCGTTGCCTTCTGCGTCCACTTCCTTGACGTAGTAGTACCATTCGCCGCTTGCGCCTGTATCCTTGTCGAACCAGTAGCGCGGCAGACGGGTCAGCGTCAGCGTTGCGGCGTCGGTCGGCGTATTCGTGCCGACCGTCAGCTTCACGGTGCCGTCCGGCAAGATCGTCGCGTCCATGTTCGCTTCCAGCGCGCCCAGCAAGGGCGTGTAGCGTTCGTGTTGGGAAAGACCAGCGCCGTCACGCTTTTCGCGCCAGATTTGCAGGTACACGACGGTATTGCGGACATTCAGCGGCAGTTCACTTTCGCTTCCTACGGGGAAATACGCCTGCTTGAACTGTTTGGTGATTTTCAGCTTCGTCGGCGTGTTGGTAATCGTGGCGACGCTGTTGAGGCGAATTTCCGTCTGTCCGTCCGGCAGGTTGTTCAGGTAACCCATGCTTTCCACCTCGCGGATGATGAAGGTATCGTCCGCGGTGGAGGTGAAAAAGTCTGAAATGGTGACGCGCCAGGAGGCTGCGCCATCCGCCGTCTTCGGGACGACGCCGGACACATGCACGTAATTCTTGCCGTTGATTGTCACCTTTTCCGCCGTGAGCGTAGCCGGTTCGCAGGTAAACGTGCATGTGTTGTACAAGTCTGGATCGAACAAGTCAAAGAGTTTGCTCTTGCCGGCGCTCTTCCACTGAATTTCCAAGTAGATGTCGCGCTGTTCGCCGTCCTCACCGTATGTGTTCGCATCCGTCCACTGCTTTTCAATGGTGATGCTTCGCGGAATGTTGGTCAGGGTCACGTTGCTGACATTGTCCTTGAACTCAAGGTAGTAGCTGCGGTAGAACCTTTGGCTGTTCTGGGATTCGTCAACCAGTACGTCTCCGGAGAACTCGCAACCGTAATTCTTTCCCCATTCGGCTGACACGTCAGGATCTCCGCCGATGGCTTCCGACACCTTGTAGCGGTACTGAACCAGCTTACTATCCTTATAGCCGTACAAGGGCAGATTGTCAATGGCAGCCTTCCAGCCGTTCTCTTCCGTCAGGTAGACGAAGTACATGACGTTCGACAGATACCAGATTCCGTATGGGTTATCGTCGAGGTAATACTGATCCACCTGAACCTTCACTTTTTTGATCTGATGCGGGTTTTGTTGGTTGCCATTGGCAACCTCCGGCGCCCACTTCTTCTCAATCTCGAGCTTCCCCTTCGGCAGGTTCTGAATCGTTGCGCTTGCGTCCGCGATGGTGACTAAGAAGCTTCCTTCCATTTGTGACGAAGAGGCTTTGAACGCATCCTTTGCCTTGATTGGCTCGCCAGCCGAATTGAGTTCAAGGACGTCGCCCACTTCTTTCGGCCAGTTCTCCGAGAAGCTGTAAACAGGCATCGTACCGTTCACAGGGGCTTCCGTCAGCTCATAGGTGTAAACAGCCGCCGTGTAAATAGAACCGTCCGGATTATACTCAACATAGTACGCTTGCAGCGGTTGCGTTGTTGTCCAGTTTCCATTCGCATCCGGCATTATTTCGACGGAACGCTCGCTGGGGTCGTAAGTTATCCACCCTTTTGTTTTATCCCATGAATGCGTTGTCTCAGTCAAGTTGAGCATAACCTTTTCCGGCTTCTTGGTGACATTGACCCATTCTTTCGTCAAATTGAGGTTGAGATTTCCCACTTCATACCACGGCAGGTTCTTCGCGTGGATGTTCGCCGTTCCGCCGTCCGCAGGCTGGTTCACCGCACCGGTTGTTTTCTTGACAAGCGTAGCGTCGCCTGTGTAGCTCACCTGATACAGATACGGGTTTAGCGCACCATTAATCGTTTCGTACCCCTCTACGATGTAATAGTAGTACAGCTTCTTCTGCGCTTCGCCGTTCTCATTTACCGTAAAGTAGTACTTCGGCAGGTTGTTGAACTCCCAGACCGGTTCTTCGCCGCCCTCCGTCCAGTTTTTCGTGACGTAGGTGTACTGCTGATCGTCCGTCTTGATGGGCTTGTCATTTCTGTCAAAGGTGAGCTGCTTCTTCGCCTGAATCAAGCAGAACGTCAGCTCATCCCTGTCGCGGAAGCGCGCCCAAGTCTTGTCCACCTTGACGTTGAACCGCTCGACGTAGTAGTTCTTTTCGGTCACTTCCGGGAGCGTGTCCGTCAGCGGCTGGCGATAAATCTCCTTGATATCGGTCAGTGCCGCGTCTGTGAAGTAGTCCTCCGGCTGCTTCGGGAAGTCCGCAGGCAGATGCTGCGTGCCGAAGTAGCCGTCAATCTCCTCTTCCGACACCTCGTAGGTGTACGCCCACGCGGATTTCACCGTGCCGTCGGCGTTGTATTGCGCATAAACCGACTGCGTTTCGTTCCATTCTGCCCAAAGCGCCGTATACGTTGCTGTGGTATCCAGCTCGATCGTCTTTGCGGTGGGCGTTTCCGCTGTCCAGCCCGTATCCGGGGCATAGACATGGCGGGTGCGCGTCACGGTAATCTTCGCCTTCGTGCCTTCCGGCGTGGGCTTGTCCGCAGGATTGCCGGAAGCATCCAGCCACTGCTTCGCCACGTTGAAGCGGTACAGACCTTCCTTCTCGCTCGTCAGCTTGTTGTTCGTCACGGTGACGGTGGTGCTGGTGTTCGCATCGCCCTCCGTCGTCACGAAACCGTCCACCGGGCTATAGCTGACGCTGAACGGGAGGGTGGCTTCGTTTTGGTACTTGACCTCCTCCACCTTGTAGCGGTAGCTTTGCCTGATGGGCTGATTCTGCTCGTCGAAGCCCGTCACAGCGTACTTCGGGAAAGTGCCGAACACGACCTTGCTTGTGTTCAGGCTGCTGATGCTCATGACCCTCGTGACCGCTTGGAAGCTGTCGTCCGCGACCCACGCGCCGTTCTCCTGCTTTTCGCGGGTCAGGCGGAAGGTCAGCGTATCCTGCATGTTTTCAGGCTTCGCGCCTTCACCCCAGCGCTTCTCGGCTTCGATGGTCAGCTTTGCGATCTCGTAGTTCCGCAGCGTCGCCGTGCCGCGTGCGTTCTCCGCGTCCGCCTTCGGGTTGGCGGGATTCCCGTCCGTGAAGTACTCGCTCGGGTGCTGCGGGAGACCGCTGTATGCCAGCTGGCAGTAGAAGCCGCTCGGCACGTTCAGTTCCCGGAGGCTGTAGGTGTAGGCGTGGGCGTTTTGGACAACGCCGTTTTCCATGGCGACCGTGTAGGTTGCCAGCCCCTCGAACTTGGCGCTCCATTTGTTCGCTTCTGCCAGCGTGACCGTGTCGCGGCGTTCCGTGCTGCCCTTCGTCCACGCGCCGTTGACGTAATCCCAGCGCGTCTTGTAGAGCGCGACCTGTACGCCGCCGAATTCCTCGGTAATCGTGTGCTTTGTGCCATCCGGCGCGTACCATTCCTTGGACAAGTCGATGCTGATTTCGCCGTACTTGTCCTCCGGGCGGTAGACGTTGGTCAGCGTCGCCGTGACCGTGCCGGTGGTTTTGCTGGCGTTCGGGTCGATGGTGTAGGTGATGCCGGATGTGGTGTAGCTCGGCACTTTGCCCTCGACGATGTAGTAAATGTAGTAGAGCTTGTTGCCGTTCGCGTCCGCGCCGGTGGATTCCAGCTGCGACCACTGGGTGTGCCAGCCGTTCGCTGCCGTCAGCGTAGCCTCGCGACCGCCGTAAGCGTCGTCCGGGTGCTGGCGAATTTTTGCCCACTGCGCGTCGGTGAACTGCGTGACCTGCGTCGGCACTTCGTCAACCGGTGTGCCTTCCGGGGTCATCGTGATGCTCACGCTGTCACCATACCCATATTCTGCCGACCATTGATTATTCCAGCTTTGCCACCACTGTACACTGAAAGTTACCTTTTTCTGATACGCCATCGTTGTAGTGTAAACGAACTGTTTCTTCGACGTATCCTGCGGCTGTAAAACGATTTGTTTTCCGTCTACGCGAGCCAAAATACGCCCGGTGTCACCAAGTCCGTTACCCGACAGGTTCAGCGTTACCGTAACCTCCTGATTTTCCGGGAACTGCCGTGCAATCGTCGCGCTGCTGTTACCCTTCATTTCCGCAGACAGGATGCATTGCGGATTCTGCGTTGCACCCGTGTCCAGCACGTCGGTATACTGCTCCTGCGTCAGCGCATAGCGGCGAAGCATCACGAGGACGCTGGCAGGGCGCGCATTCTCATGGGCGTCGTCGCCAGCCCAGTTCTTCTGCACCTCCATGTCGTGGCGGTCCTTGCTGTTCTTCACCTGAATGTTGATGCTCGCAGAGCCGTTGACGGTGTGCGGGCCATCCACCACGCCTTTGATGCCGGAAGCAGTCATGAGCTCCTGCAGCCGACTCTTCGAAATCGTGCCGAAGTTGCCATTGTTGAGACCGTCCGGGTATCTCTCCGGATGTGCTTCGGTATCGTCCGCTCTCGGAACGATATGGAAGACGACCAGCGGGCGATCCTCCAGCACGAGGTGGTACGGTTCGACTGCATGCGTTTCCGCCAGCATGTACGCGACGTTCGGGTCGAGGGGACGCTCGTTCAGCTTCGCCGAATTGTATTGGTAAGTAATCATACCGCTTTGATCCGTGTAGACCTTACCATTTTCGCCGCCAACCGCCTCGAACTTGTTGGTTGCCGTGTTCCATGCGTAGAGGGTGAACTCCGTTCCCGGCAGCAGCAGCGAGGTGTTCGCGCTGTCCACCTTGCGGATGACCAGATTGTTGTGGATGTAGCCGCCGCCCTGACTGAAGTAGTCGTTATTACTGTTGTTCAGTTCGGTACTTGAGCTGTCTTTTCCTTCAAGGTTTGCGTGGTTTCTCAACGCCGGACTGATGCCCTTGTGGTTCACGTCGTTGAAGTTGTACTCGTTCGTCACCTCAGGCGGCAGCAGAATGTTCTCCTGCGCCGTGTATTCCAGAATCAGCGCCTTGCCGTCCGGAACGGTGACGGTTATGTTCAGCTTTCGCGTGTTTACCGTCGATCCGCTAAAGCTCGGCGTTCCCTGCGGAGGATACTGGTAGGTTTTATTCCCTTCCTCCGTTTCCGTGAACTCCATCTTCCAGAGATACTTCTCTATCTCTGCGCCGCGCACCAAATGTCCCTTGCCGTTTTCATCAACGTTCAGAATTGGGTTGCCGTTTTCATCCTTCAGCGCCTCGTAGAGCCTGAAGGAGCCTTCATCCAGCGTGACGTCTCGCAGATAGATATAATTATTTGGCCAGTTATTGCACCAACCAACAACGTCATACGACAGCGTATCCGTCAGCGTGAGCGTGCTGGATGCCGGATTCAGCTCCGCGCCTGCTTGGTTGATATCAATGGTGTAAGTGATTCGCGCCTGCTGGTCGCCGCCCTTGACGCTGTAGCCCTTCTGGACGTTCACCGCCTCGACCGTCTCTTCCTCGTAGGTCAGCTCGGTCTTCTGCTCCTTGTGATAGAGCGCCGCGTCGTATTTCACGTCCAGCTGGTTGTTCAGCACGCCCAGCGCCAAACTGCCGTTCACCGCGTTTTTCAGGAAGTCGTCGGCAATCTTGCAGTGAACCTTGACGGTCATATCCGCCTTGCCGTTGAGAATCGTTTCCGGACCGCCGGTATTCTCATTCGGCTCCATGGAGATGTTGATTCTCTGCTGCCGGTTCTCGCCTTCGCCCACCGCCGTCAAATCAGCCTTGATGGAAATGCGCTGCTCGCCCCACTCGTTGCTGACCTCATAGCCATCCGGAATCGTACCGGCATTGTCCAGCTTCTTATTGACAACGGTCATCTTCGTGCTGTCCGTTTCGCTAAGAATCAGCCTCGAGCCGCCGTATTCGATGTACTCCACCACAATGTGCGGCGGGAGCGTTTCGGTCAGGGTGATTTCGTCGTGCGCCACGCCGTCATTGCGCAGGAGGATCGTCCAGTACAACTCGTTCTCACGGATGATCTGTCCGTTCAAATCACCAACGCCATGGTTGCCGAACTTCTTCTCAACCAGGTCGTTCGGGGCGGCCTTGTACCACGCGTCTCCGTTTTTGCCCGCGTTAACAGCCGTGTTCTTGAAGTCAACCCCGCTCGTGCGGGACTGTTCCAAATAGATGGTCGTCTGATACGGGAGCGTAACGCTTGTCGTCGCGTTCACATCCGTATTGGCGTCGTTCAGCACAACGCCTTCGCCCGTCGTTTCAAACCGGAAACCATAGTAGTAGCCTTCCGTCAGCGTCGTTTCCGCAGACACCACCATCGTGCCTTCATTTTTGCCCTGACTGTCGCAGGTCAGCAGCGTAATGGTGTACGGCACATTCTGCGCATCATGCTTTTTCACAACATCGAGGTCTTTGATGGCGTTGAGCAATGTCTGCGCCTGAGCCGCCGTCATGTAGTGCTGCATGATTTCTACTATTCCGTTTTTCCATTCCACCTTCTTGTCAAGCGTATCGCCGAAGTTCAGCTTATACTGAACATCCTTCGTCGCCGGGAAGGTGTACGTCGCGTTCCACGCTACCGGATACAGACCATCGGTGTATTCGCCGTTCTTCGTCGGATCCGCCGGCATACTCGCGTCAACCGACTTCACCACATTGTAACGCTTGTCCTGCCCTACATTCGCGGTGCTTGTCTTTTGTTCGCCGTCGAATTCCGCCGTGTTTGTAATCTGTTGATCCTGCGCGGTTGCTTCCACCGGCGTTTTGTATTGGATTACGATCTTAGCGGTGGTGTCCTTGAATTTCAGCTGCGGTTTGCCATCCGCGCCGCTTTCCACGGTGAAGTAATCCGTGTAGTTTTCAGCGGTGATAGGTGTGTTATTCGCCGTGATTTGCGACACATAGCCCTTGCCGTCCGTCTTCGAAAACAGCAGACTGCCGTTTTCGTCCACAAGCTGGTCGAACATCGTGTCCGTCAGCGTCTTATCCTTGATATTGAAACGGTTTTCGTTGACGGTGAGCGTCCACTGAATGCAGCCCTCATTGCTGTTGTACCAGTTGCTCTTTTGCAGCTTTCTAATCTGAACGTCAGTAGGGTTGCTGTTAGAGGAATCCTGGGAATGATCCCACTTTCCGCCACTCTGGGCAGCGAACGTGTTTGTCAGCTGATCGTATTCACCGGTCATTCCGTCCTTGTCGAACGTGTATTCATACTTAATTTCGTATGTTTCATTTGCCGAAAGCGGCGGCAGCACATAGTCCGTCGTCATGGTATAGACCTTGCCGCTTTCGTCCGTCGTGTTCGCATAAACGTAGTGAATGTGCGTTCCCGTCGTACCGCAGGCGCATGTACCGTCCGTCTTGATTTCTGTCGAAGCAGAGTCAACAGCCGGCACCTGACTCCAGTTAGAGTGTACTTTAACCTCCGTGACGGTCATGTTTGTCAGGGCCATTTGCTTATTCACAGCCGTCATGACGTCTTGAGCAGTCGCGTTCTTGCCGTTCGTGCCCTTTGTGGATTCAATTTTGACGGTATACTCAATCGTTCCTTTTTCCCAGTTGACATTAGCCCCGCTTTTCCAAGTTCTCAAATCGCCGAGGAGGGAGTTGTTGCCCCTGTCGATGTCCTCCCACTTCACGGTAGTCGATGCGCCACCGAACTTGATGGTCAGGTCGTCGTTGCCCAGATTCTCGACATCGTCCTTGCGGATTTCGGCGCTCATCTTCATGGTGCCGGTGCGGTCGTCATGGCTGGGGTTGTTCCGGACAAAGTCCATATACTCGTCGGTGAACCACATTTCAACTTGTTTCGTTGCGGGATTATACTGGAACTTAAACGCCGGCTTTTCATTGCTGAATTTGGCGTCCGTACCCGACCAGACAGAAGTGCTGTCCGTTTTGATATGCGTATTCTCTGCCGGAATAATAATCTTGTTGCCTTCGCCATGGCGCAGAATAGCTTCATCCGAAATCTTGAAGTCCGCCGCGAAGCTATAGTTGTACGCATTGGCATTTTCCGGAAGTATGATGTTCGATACCGTAATATTGGTAATCTGCATGCCGCTCTCGCTGACGGCAGGCGGTTCGTTCGCCATCATCAGGAAGCCCGGGTCGAGTCCAAGCGACGGCATCATCATGTCGTCCGGCTTCGCGGCATCAGCGTCCATCGACGGAATCACCGTAAGCGCAGGTGTCGGGGACGGCTCGTCCATCGGAGCAACAGTTTCGGCGGCGTTTTCCGTCGGCGCGGGCGTTACAGACGGCGCAAGCGTCGGTTCCTCCGTAGGCGCAGGCGTTGCCGTGGGCGCTTCCATGGGCGTTGACGTTGCTTCGGGGGCTACCGTCGGCTCAGCTGTCACTTCGGGCGCTGCCGTCGGCTCAGCTGTCACTTCGGG
>OLQU01001003.1_pt1 | contig 21149 bp, 21 predicted proteins | sample 1672271 | NCBI WGS metagenome assembly OLQU01 (sample SAMEA3136666, study PRJEB25190) | human gut metagenome | biome: human gut; feature: human-associated habitat; material: faeces | place: Austria | collected 2013 | reverse complement strand
ACTGTTCCTGAGTAAGCACGGAAGTAAGCCAGCTTACCAACGAACGGGTCAGTCATGATCTTGAATACGAGAGCGGAGAACGGCTCTTCATCAGAAGAATGTCTCACGATCTCATTTCCATCCATATCCACACCTTCGATCGGCGGGATATCGGTAGGCGCCGGCATGTACTCCAGGATCGCGTCCAGAAGCTTCTGAACACCCTTGTTCCTGTATGCGGAACCGCAGCATACCGGGATTGCCTTACACTCACAGGTAGCCTTTCTCAGCACCCGTTTCATATCTTCTACGGAAGGCTCATTTCCTTCCAGGTACTCCATCATCAGATCGTCGTCCAGATCACAGATCTTCTCTACCAGCTCGGTACGGTAGAGCTCTGCGTCGTCCTTCATATCCTCCGGAATCTCTCCGATGGTGATGTCGTCGCCCTTCTCATCATTGTAAATGTAGGACTGCATCTCCATCAGGTCGATGATCCCCTTGAAATCATCTTCCTTGCCGATTGGCAGCTGCAGACAGATCGCGTTCTTTCCAAGTCTGGTACGGATCTGCTCTACGGCATTGTAGAAATCGGCGCCAAGAATGTCCATCTTGTTGATGAAAGCCATTCTCGGAACGTTGTATGTGTCTGCCTGACGCCATACATTTTCAGACTGAGGCTCAACACCGCCCTTGGCGCAGAATACGCCAACCGCACCATCCAGTACACGCAGGGAACGCTCAACCTCTACGGTGAAGTCCACGTGTCCCGGAGTATCAATGATATTGATCCTGTGCTCCAGGGCATCCGGCTTCGGCTTGCCGTTCTCTTCCAGTGTCCAGTGACAGGTGGTGGCAGCGGAAGTGATCGTGATACCTCTCTCCTGCTCCTGCTCCATCCAGTCCATTGTCGCAGTACCTTCATGAGTATCACCGATCTTGTAGTTTACGCCGGTATAGTAGAGAATACGCTCTGTCAGCGTAGTCTTGCCGGCATCGATATGAGCCATGATACCAATATTTCTGGTTCTCTCTAATGGATATTCTCTTCCAGCCATGGTTGCCTCCTAGAATCTGTAGTGAGCAAATGCCTTATTTGCTTCAGCCATCTTGTGCATATCTTCTTTTCTCTTCACGGCTGCGCCAGTGTTGTTGGCTGCATCCATGATCTCGTTCGCCAGTCTCTCCTCCATGGTCTTCTCGCCTCTTGCGCGGGAGAAGTTGGTCAGCCAGCGAAGTGCAAGTGCCTGTCTTCTGTCGGCTCTAACCTCGATCGGCACCTGATAAGTCGCTCCACCGATTCGTCTTGCCTTTACCTCAAGTACGGGCATGATGTTGTTCATAGCCTCTTCAAATACTTCGATCGCCGGCTTGCCGGTCTTGTCTGCGACTCTTTCAAACGCTCCGTATACAATCTTCTGAGCGATTCCCTTCTTACCGTCCAACATGATGTTGTTGATAAGCTTGGTAACCACTTTGTTATTGTACAATGGATCCGCTAATACGTCTCTTTTCTGAGTATGTCCTTTACGTGGCACGGTCCTTCCCTCCTTAAACATAATGATTAATTCATCGGTACTCACATGTGTCTTTCTGATGATACAGTGTAGTGCACAGGACATACGGTCTATATATCCTGCAACTTACTTTATCATAGTTCTGTTCGTGATTACTTCTTAGCGTCTTTTGGTCTCTTGGCGCCGTATTTGGAACGGGCCTGTCTTCTCTTGGCAACGCCTGCCGTATCCAGAGTTCCACGAACGATGTGGTATCTGGTACCCGGAAGGTCCTTTACTCTTCCTCCACGGATCAGGACAACGCTGTGCTCCTGAAGGTTGTGGCCTTCGCCCGGGATGTAGCTTGTCACTTCGATTCCGTTGGAAAGACGAACTCTGGCGATCTTACGAAGCGCTGAGTTAGGCTTCTTCGGAGTTGCTGTCTTAACCGCGGTACATACGCCTCTCTTCTGAGGAGCGGACTCGTCGGTCGCTCTCTTTCTCAAAGAGTTGTAGCCTTTCTGAAGTGCCGGAGCTCCAGACTTCTTAACTGCTGTCTGACGTCCCTTCTTTACTAACTGGTTAAATGTTGGCATTCTCTTTCACCTCCTACAATAATAATAAGTTGCATTCATTTCCGCGAAATGAGCGCACAAAAAAGATGATGCATCTTTTTGCACGCTCAAATAGTTTATTACGTTTCTTCAAGGATGTCAAGGGATTTCGGGCATTTTTTACAATCCCAGGGTGTCCGCGATGGCTCCCATCTCCTCCAGGGCCACGTCGATCAGATCGTCCAGGCTTAAGCCTGTGAATTCAATGGCTTCCATATAATCCCGGTTGGCCCCTTTGGCGAACCGCAGCTCATTGAACCGCTTCATCACGGATTTGTGCTTCACGCTGGCGATCTTCTTATCCGGATAGATCTGGGCCACCGCCTTCACAAAGCCGCTCATGGGATCCGCCGCCAGGATGGCGTACTGCAGGTTGGTCCTGGCCTTCATCCCGCTCTTGGGATTGTGGGCGCAGATGGCGTCAAAAAGCACCTGGTCCTCAATGCCCTCTTTCTTCAGGATCTCAACGGATGTGGGGCCGTGGACGCTCATGTCGCGGGCCCAGTCGCACTGCTCCTCATCCAGGTCGTGGAGCAGTCCCACGATCCCCCAGTACTCTACCTCATCCGGCGCCAGCCGCTTGGCCAGTCCCCGCATGATGGCTTCCACCGCGTAAGAGTGGGTGATGTAATTCTCCCCCTCCATGTATTTCATCAAAATCTCATGTGCCTGTTCTCTGTTCATGGTTCCTTCCTCCTCATCTTCTCTCATTGCCTTGCGGCATCTCTTAATACAGCATGTCCTGGATCTCTTCGCTCTCCAGGTTGTCCGGCGTCATCCACACATACCCGGTATTGACATAGGCCTCGTTGTTCAGGTCGCAAGCCGCCCGGGCCGCCGCGATCACTGCCGCGTACCCCATGCCGAAGGGATTCTGCACCACAAGGCCGTCCACCTTGCCTTCCTCCATGGCAGCTACCTCTTCTTCCTCTGCGTCGAAGCCCATCACTGCCACATCCTCTTTCTCCAGCCGGTCCAGGGTCTCCAGGATCAGCTCCACCGACTCCCCGCTGACTCCATAGCAGCCCTTCAGGTCCGGGTATTTGGCGAAAAGGTAATCCATGATGTCTTCTTCCGTGATCTCTTCCGCTGTCACCTCCTGGGGATCTTCTGCCTCTTCCCCTCTCCGGTACGTGCCGGCCTTGATCTCTTCCGCCACCGTCTCCTGCATCTCTTCCATCTGGTCACTGTAATAGGTAGAAACTACCTGGATCTCCGGATAATCCTTCTCCAGCTGCTTTACAAAGCTGTTCACCCTTGTCAGCACCGACTGGGACTTGGAATCCGGGGCAAAGACTGCGATCTGCCCTTTCCCCTCAAGAAGCTCTCCCATCTGTCCCGCCGCATAGGCCGCCGCCTCAGCGTTATCTGTGGAAACCGTAGCCATCAGGCCCTGGTAATCGCTGCCGGAGTCAAAAGCCACCACCGGGATGTCGCTTTCCGCCGCCAGGTCGAACTGTACCTCGCAGGCCTGCATATCGGCAATGGAGATCCCCAGCGCCACCGGATACCGGTCCAGCTCTTCGTCCAGGATGCTTACCTGCTCGTCCACGTCATCACTCTTGGCCGGGCCGCTGTAGGTGACTTTGATCTCATCATCCCCTTCGTATCCCAGCTCCTTGTTGATATCCTCCGCCGCCTGCATGGCGCCTTCCTTCACCGCGTCCCAGTACTGGCCGTCCTCGCTCTTCCCGATAATGGAAATGTAGGATCCCTTCTCCAGGGCAAGCCCCTGGGCGTTCCCGTAGGCCGCCGGGTCGATCACATCCAGCTTCGCCTGATACGCCGGGCCCTCATCCACCGTCTCTTCCTGTTCTGCCCCGGCGCCCGCTGTATCTTCCTTATCTGTCCCGCCGTTTGCGGGAGCACAGGCTCCCAGTACCAGGGACAGGCTCAAAAGCAGCGCCGTCAGACTCCATTTCTTCTTCATAACACAAACACTCCCGATAATTCCGATTCTTTCTGTATCTAAAACCAAGAACTACTATACACCAATTTAGTGAAAAATTGTTGAAAAAAATCTTAAATTTTTCTACTGTTTTTTTTCATGTGCACTTTCAAAGTCCCTTGTATATTTCATTCTTTTGTATTATGATATGGGTAAAGTAAAAAAGGAGGTACATACCAATGGCACATGTAATTAGCGATGAATGTGTAAGCTGTGGAACATGCGAAGCTGAATGTCCAGTAGGCGCTATCTCTCAGGGCGCAGATCACTATGAGATCGATGCGGATACCTGTGTAGACTGCGGCGCATGCGCTTCTGTATGTCCTACAGGAGCGATCTCTGAGGGTTAATCATATAACTTAGATCCATATCAGGGATTCCTGTATTTACAGAAAAATAAAGGGGAACGCACACCAATTGCTGCGTTCCCCTTTGTTTTTATTGTCCGAAATAGGCGTCGATCCCATCTGCGATGCTCTCTGCCATGGTACTCTGGAAGTCTGCATCCGCCATCTTCGTGTCATCGTGCTCATTGGTCATAAATCCCATCTCCAGGATCATCACCGGGATCTCACTCCAGTTAAGCCCCGTCATGGTATCGTTGGTCACCACCCCCTGGTTTGCGAATCCCGTCGCGTCACAGTAAGCGGCAAGCACCGATTCCGCCAGGCGGCTGCTCTCCTCATAGAGTTCTCCCACATAAGGGTTGTCCCGGGACATGACAAGACAAAGAGCCCCCTGGGCCGACGGGTCTTCACTTCCATTGGCGTGGATCCGCACGCACACATCCGCGCCGGCTTCATTGGCAAGCTGGGCCCGCTCCTTGTTACTGATGGCGGTATCATTGTCCTCCCGCGCCATCACCACCTGATACCCCCGCTCCTCCAGAAGATCCCGGACTTTCAGGGCAACATCCAGATTCAGCTGATATTCCGGAAGACCGGTGTATGTCCCGGTCGTGCCGCCGGTAGCTTTGGCTTTCATCTCCCCGGATCCCGGACCGTTCTCTTCCTTTGCGCTCATATCCACATGGGAACCCTGGTGTCCCGGATCAAGAGCCACTATCAGGCCATTCAGCCGGGGCTCCTCGCTCTCTTTTGTTTCCTCCCCCTCCGACGCCTCTTCGCTCCCGGAGGATGGGGCCTCCGCAAGGGCGCTATGCGCTTTTGCCACTGCGCCGCCCTTTTCTTCGCCGCCTTCCTGTAATCTGGTCTTATAGATGATCCCTGCCGCTGCCGCAAGTTCCAGGATAAGAACTACGGCCAGCGCCAGGAGAAGCCATTTTCTCTTCATTCTCTTCTTCCTCCCGTCACTGATCCCTATTGTATCATAAAAATGCGTCGTTTTCCCTCTGATCCGGACAGAAATTTCTCCATTTTCCCCGACTGTCTTCGACATCTTTCGCCTCTTCCCCGTGCTATGCTGTATCTGCCTGGAAAGGGGACAAGTTAAGAATAAGGGGGTTTTTCTATGGGAAATGCAGGAAACACACTGGAACAACTGAAACGGGAGACCAAAGATGACGCCAAGCTCTGTGAATGTCTTCAGGAACTCCATGCACAGGGCGTTCCGTTCGAAGAGCTGAAAGCGCTGATCCCGGACCTTAAGAGGACCAGGGAGCAGCTGCGCCTGAAACGGATGCTGGAAAATAACAATGAAGTGCTCATCTCCATGTTCAGCAAAGAGATGTCCTTCCTGCTGGACGCCAAGGAGCGCCAGGAAGAAGAACAGTTCAAAAAACTGGACCAGCTCATCCGGCAGCAGCAATCCTTCCGGAAATCTGCCGCCGAGAGCGGTCCAGTAGAAAAGTTAAAGCGATTATTCCTGCCGACTTAGGTTGGCGAACTTGGTATAATCCGCAAGCCATGCAAGATGAACGGTCCCCACCGGGCCGTTTCTCTGTTTGGCGATGATGATCTCCGCCTGCTTCTTGTATTCCGTGTCTTTGTTGTAGTATTCATCCCGGTAGATAAACATTACCACGTCCGCGTCCTGCTCAATGGCGCCAGATTCACGCAGGTCCGAGAGCATAGGCCGCTTGTCCGGCCTTCCTTCCACCGCCCGGCTCAACTGGGACAGGGCCACCACCGGCACGTTCAGTTCCCGGGCCAGCGCCTTCAGGGAACGGGAGATCTCAGAGATCTCCTGCTGCCGGGACTCAGAATGCCTTCCCACGCTTCCTGTCATCAACTGCAGGTAATCGATGATCACCAGCTGGATATCGTGCTCCAGCTTGTATTTTCTGCACTTGGAGCGAAGCTCTGACACGGAGATTCCCGGGGTATCGTCAATGATCAGATTGGACTTCCCGATGATCCCGGCCCCCTCGATCAGCTTCTCCCAGTCAGAATCCTTAAGATTTCCGGTACGGATGGCCTGGGAATCCACCTGGGACTCCAGGGAGAACAGACGGTTCACCAGCTGCTCCTTGGACATCTCCAGACTGAAGATGGCCACGCCCTTTTCCTTCTTAAAAGCTACATACTGGGCAATGTTCAGGACAAACGCCGTCTTGCCCATAGACGGTCTTGCCGCCACCAGCACCAGGTCCGAGGGCTGCAGGCCTGACAATTTATAATCCAGATCATTGAACCCGGTGGGGACCCCCGTCACATTTCCTTTATTCTTCGCCGCCCGCTCGATCCGGTCCAGGGCGTTTAACACCACCTGGCGGATGGGGGTATACTCTCCCAGATTCCGCTTCTGGAGCAGTTCAAAGACAGACTTCTCCGTCTTCTCCAGGATGGCAGGCAAAGGCTCATTCCCCGCGTAGCAGATATTGGACAGTTCATCGTTCAGCTTGATCAGCCGCCGCATCATGGACTTGTCCGCCACGATCTCGGCGTAATATTTCACATTGGCGGAAGTGGGCACTGCCGTCACCAGATCCCGGACGAACTCCAGGCTGCTGATTTCCGGCGGCACATCCTTCTCTTTCAGCCGGTCCTGCAGGGTTACCAGATCCACCGGACGCCCCTCGTTAAAAAGCTCCACCATGGAATCGAAGATCACCCCGTAGGCGCTCTGATAGAAATCCTGGCCGCTGATCAGCTCGGAGGCCGTCAGGATGGCGTCTTTGTCCATCAGCATGGCGCCGACCACCGACTGCTCCGCTTCAACGCTGTGGGGCATGACCCGTTTGATGAGCGCTTCTTCCATCGGTTTCTTTCCTCCTACGCTTCCTCTGTCACAACCACCTTCAACTCAACGGTCACCTTGGGGTGCAGCTTCACAGGTACGTTGTGAGTGCCCAGCGTCTTGATGGTCTCTTTGAGCTGGATCTTCTTCTTATCAATATCCAGGCCAAGCTGGCTTTTGGCTTCCTCCGCGATCTCCTTGGAAGAGACGGAGCCAAAGGCCTTGCCGCCTTCCCCGGTCTTAATAGACACCTGGATCTGCCCGGCCTCGATCTTCTTGCCCAGCTCCTGGGCCGCCTCATAATTCTCCTGGGCGATCTTATCCTCATTGGCTTTCTGCAGCTTCAGATCATTCAGGTTTTTGGAGGTGGCCTCCACTCCTTTTCCCTTCTTCAGGATAAAATTCCTTGCGTATCCGTCGCTGACTTCTACGATCTGCCCCTTCTTACCCAGGGACTTTACATCCTCTTTCAAAATTACTTTCATCAGATATCTCCTCCTTCGACCATTTCGTCAATGACGCTCTTAAGAGCTGCCACCGCGCGGTCCATATCCGTATAATCAAACTGTGCTCCCGAGGCGTTCATATGGCCTCCGCCCCCCAGACGCTCCATGATGATCTGCACATTCACCTCATCAATGGAACGGGCGCTGATATAGATCCTTCCATTGTATTCCGTAAGGACAAAAGACGCCTTGATGGCGTTGATGTCCAGAAGCTCGTTGGCTGCCTGGGCTCCTACGATGGTAGGGCTTTCAATGGCAAGCCCCACGCCGGTGGCGATAGCGAAACGCTCCCTATAAACTTCCGCGTTGCTGATGATCTCCGCTTTCGCCCGGTAAGCTTCCATGTCGTCCCGGAACATCTTGCGCACCAGGGTGATATCCGCCCCATGCCTGCGCAGGAAAGCAGCCGCCTCGAAGGTCCGCACTCCCGTCCGGTTCACGAAATTGTTGGTATCGATCATGATCCCCGCGTAGAGACTGCTGGCCTCCAGATTGGGGATCCGGATGTCGTCCACGATATACTGCAGGATCTCTGAGACCATTTCACAGGACGAAGAGGCGTACGGCTCAATGTAAGACAGCAGGGCATTCTCAATATTGTCGCTGCTCTGCCGGTGATGATCCAGCACCACGATAGTCTTGGCGATGTGGAGCAGTTCCTCGCACTCCGTCATCATCGGCCGGTTGGTGTCCACCACCACTACCATGGAGTTTTCATCCGCCAGGCCTACCGCTTCCGCAGGCGTCAGGAAAAAGTCCGCCGGATAGTCCGGATTGTCCACATACAGATTATAGAGGGGCCGCAAAGACGCCGACACCTCATTCAGCACGATATGAGCGCTTTTTTCCAGCGCCGCCGCCGCCCGGCAGATACCTACCGCGGCTCCCAGCGCATCCGCATCGCTTAACTTATGCCCCATTACGAAGATCTTGTCCTTCACCGTCAGGAACTCCCGCAGAGCCTCCGCCTTTACACGGGCCTTCACACGGGTATTCCTGGAAGTCTGCTCCCGCTTGCCGCCGAAATACGTGATCCCGTGGGAATCCTTGATCACCGCCTGGTCGCCGCCTCTGGCAAGAGCCAGGTCGATGGATACCCGGGCGTAGTTATAACTCTGGGAATAAGACTCCGCGCTCAGTCCCAGTCCGATACTTAAAGTCACCGGGACGTTATTCCCGATATTCACAGACTTGACTTCTTCCAGGAGGGAGAACTTGTCTTCCTCCAGCTGCTTGAAGTGCTGCTTCTGGATGGCGATAAAATATTTATCGTTCTCCATCTTCTTGACGATGCCGTCCGCCCGGGCGATGTACTGATTGATCTTACGGTCCACCAGCGCCACCAGAAGAGACTGGCGCACCTCCTCCACGCTATTGATCACTTCATCGTAATTATCGATATAGATCAGGCCTGCTACCAGCCGCTGTTCCTCATTTTCCTTGATGTAACGGTTCAGCTCCGTCACATCCTGAAGGTATACGGCGATGAAATACTCTTCTTCCTCCGGCATCTCCATCAGCCGCTCCGTCTCGCTGAAGCCCTTCACAGACACCTTCCGAAGCTCTGCTTTATATTCCCTGACGCCGTAATAGACGTCCATGTGGACCACATCGTTTTCCTCTTTGGGGAAAATGCTCTTGTTCAGTTCCGGGATATACTTGCTGATGTAGACGTCCCGCTTGGGCTTCCCTCCCAGCACTTCCTCGAACTGACTGTTCATCCACACCGCTTTCCCGTCTTCCAGGAAGATGGCATAAGGCACCGCCAGCTCTTTCAAGAGGGTGTTCTGCACCACGCCGTACTGAGCCGCGAATTCCACCAGGTCCTTCATGATCAGCGACTTACTGTACAGATACAGGATCCCGGTCATCACGATATAGATCAGAACAAAGATAAACATCACCGTTCCGGCGCGCCGGTCGATCCGATACGTCCAGATATTCACCAGCACCAGGAAGACCGCCATGATCGCCGGCCACTGCATATACATCCTGAGCTGTCCTTTCAGACGTATGCTTTTATTTTCCTTTTTCCTCTTTCCCATAGTTACATCCTCTGAAACTTCCCAATAGAAACGATGGATTTTTCACGATATACGTTTGTATTATACCACTTCCAGCGTAAAAATAAAAGACGGAAATTGCCGCCACTGCGGCAATCTCCGCCCTGATCCGGCCCAAGGCCGGGCCTTACTCCTCGTATCCGTTGGGATTCTGGGACTGCCATCTCCAGGCGTCCTCGCACATCTCGTCCAGGCCGCGCTCTGCCTTCCAGCCAAGCACCCGCTCTGCCTTGGCAGGATCCGCGTAACACATATCGATATCTCCGGCTCTTCTCGGCTTGATCTCGTAGGGGATCTCCTTGCCGCAGGCCTTGGAGAATGCCTTCACCATATCCAGCACCGAGTATCCGGTTCCGGTTCCCAGATTGATCACATCCAGTCCCGGATTGGTGAAGATATAGTCTACTGCCTTCACATGTCCGATGGCCAGGTCCACTACATGGATATAATCCCGCACTCCGGTACCGTCGTGAGTGTTGTAGTCGTTGCCGAAAACTCCCAGTTTCGGAAGCTTTCCTACTGCCACCTGGGAAATGTAGGGCATCAGGTTGTTGGGGATGCCCTTGGGATCCTCTCCGATCCGTCCGCTCTTGTGAGCCCCTACCGGGTTGAAGTAACGAAGAAGGATCACGTTCCAGTCCGGCTTTGCCTTCTGTACGTCCGTCATGATCTGCTCCATCATGGATTTGGTCCACCCGTAAGGATTGGTACACTGTCCCTTGGGGCACTCCTCAGTGATGGGGATGATCTCCGGATCTCCGTAAACGGTTGCGGAAGAACTGAACACGATATTCTTCACGCCCACCTTATCCATCACGTCCATCAAAGTCAGTGTGCCGGTGATGTTGTTGCGGTAGTACTCCAGCGGCTTCTGTACGGATTCGCCCACAGCCTTCAGAGCCGCGCAGTGGATCACCGCATCCACATTTTCTGCCCGGAACATAGCCTCCAGCGCTTCTGCGTCCAGCACATCACCTTCATAGAAGCGGATGGATTTCCCGGTCAGTTCCTCCACCCGATGGAGAGACTCCTTAGAGGAATTGCACAGATTGTCGTAAACCACAACCTCATATCCCTGGTTCAAAAGTTCCAGCGCCGTATGGCTTCCAATATAGCCCGCGCCTCCTGTGATCAAGATCTTTGCCATGTCATTTCCCTCCTAGACATTCATATATTTTTCAACGATCTCCTGCATGGTCTGCCACTTCTTCTCCATGTCCTCCACCAGCTTAAACTGGGTCCGGCACCGGTCCAGGTTATGGCCTTCCCGGTGGGTCTTGAAGTATACGTCTCCCTGAAGATAATCGGTAAGGAAACGCATCCCGCACTCAAAGGTCATCACCTTGGCCCCCATGGGCAGAAGCCGGATCTCCTTCTCGGTCAGCTTCCCGCCGCAGCCTTCGATAAAGCCTTTGGTATACAGTTCAAACAGTTCCATGCTGCAGGATACCTTCGTAAGATCCTGCTCGTCCTCTGCCGCCGTGCTGGCGCCAAAACGGATGGAATCGCCAAAATCGTTCATTGCAAGTCCCGGCATAACCGTATCCAGGTCGATCACGCAGATCCCCTTGCCGGTCTTGTCGTCGATCATGATGTTGTTCAGCTTGGTATCATTGTGGGTAACGCGAAGGGGAAGTTCTTTCTTGTCCAGCAGTTCGCTGAAATAATCCGCCACATCCTCCCGGTCCAGGACAAACTGGATCTCTTCCCGGACAGAATCGGCTCTTCCCATCACATCGTCCGCCACAGCTTTTTTAAACACTTCAAACCGGGCCCTGGTATCGTGAAAGCCCTCGATGGTCTCGTGAAGAGTCTCCGCCGGATAACCTGCCAGCAGCCGCTGGAAGTTTCCGAACGCCACCGCGCTCTCATAGAAATCTTCCGGCTTCTCCACCTGGTCGTAACAGCTGGCGTCGGTGATAAACCGGTAACACCGCCAGTAATCCCCGCAGGAATCCAGATAGTAGGGCTTTCCCTCTTTGGTAGGGATCACGTTGAGGGTCTCCCGCTCCGGGTCGCCTCCATTTTCAATGATCCGCTCCCGCAGATAGGCGGTCACTCCCATCACATTTTCCATCAGCTCCACCGGCTTCTTAAATACCTCCCGGTTCATCCGCTGCAGGATCACTTTCAGTCTTCCCATTTCCGCGATCTCAAATTCCAGCAGAAATGTATCGTTGATATGACCGCTTCCATAGGGCTCCTGGGAAAGCAGGGTCCCTCAAACTGAAAATTACTGATCACTTCATCTTTCTGCTTTTGTGTTACTGCTGCCATTACGCTTCCTCCCAGATATGTTTCGGGTAGAGACCCGCTTCTTTCATCGCCTTCAGCGCAGCTACCACCACCGGCTTGTCTTCCTTGTAGGTGACGCCGTACCATTTGTCCGAAGATTTCAGCACTGCCACTGTAGCCTTCTCCTCGCCCAGCAGACGGCTTACCACTGAGGGCAGGAAATACTCGCATTTCATAGGATTGGTCTTAAGCCCTTCCTGCAGAAATGCCGGGAACCCGTCCCGGATCTCCTCCAGGATACTTCTGGAGAATCCCCACAGGTTCATGGATACGGTGGTGTCCGCCGGAACAAAAGTCCAGGTCTCTCCGTCGTCCTCTGTAAATGCGATGCCCCCGTCCCGCTTCTCGATCCGGGTCCGCTCGTTGATGGCCACCAGCTCTCCCGCCTCGTTCATCTCGCAGATGCCACGGGCCACATGTCCGTTGTCCGTCACCGTCTTGCCAAGCTCATAACCCACCATGGTGTAGCGATATTTGTCGTCGTCCTGATGGGTGGCCAGGTAATCGTAGATCAGGCGGAATGCTTCCTGTCCATAGTAATCATCCGCGTTGATCACCGCGAAGGGTCCGTCGATCTGGTCGATACAACTTAAGACCGCATGGGCAGTTCCCCAGGGTTTTACCCGGCCTTCCGGCACCTGGAATCCTTCCGGAAGATTGTCAAGCTCCTGGAACGCGTAGGATACTTCCATATACTTGCCGATCCGGTCACCGATAGCTTCTCTGAAATCCGCCTCGTTCTCTTTCTTGATGATGAAGATCACCTTCTCAAACCCGGCCTGCTTCGCATCGTACATGGAGAAATCCATGATGATGTGGCCTTCCTCATCCACCGGGTCGATCTGTTTCAGGCCGCCGTACCGGCTGCCCATTCCTGCTGCCATAATGACTAATACTGGTTTGTTCATTGCCATTCCTCCCAACATTTGCCTAAATTATAGTACAATCATGTTTCAAAATCTTTGTCTTATATTTTTCTTAATTTGCACAATCCGCACTTTTCTTTTGCTTTTTTCTTCCGCCTCTTATATAATGAAAGAAAAACAGGGAAACAGCGCTCTTGCCAGACCAAACCGCAAGAGCCCGGGGAGGCGGATTTATGGCGTATCACGGTGTGGATCTGAAGGATTCCATTTCCATTAAGCGGATCTACAGCATCCATTATTTTGAATATATGAGCAACTTCTCCTTCGCAGGAGAAAGCCATGATTTCTGGGAATTTATCTTCGTAGACAAAGGCCAGGTGGGCGTCACCGCCGGAGACGCCTTCACCGTTCTCAAAAAAGGGGAGATCCTCTTCCACGAGCCCGGAGAATTCCACAATGTAAAGGCGGTGGAAGGCATCGCCCCCAATCTGGTGGTCATTTCTTTTGACTGCCCCGGCGAAGCCATGGAATTCTTCCGGAAACGGCTGTTCAAGGCCGACAGCACCGAGCGAAACCTTCTGGCCAACATCATCATGGAGGCCCGGCACTGCTTCGCCTGCCGCCTGGACGACCCCTATCTCCAGAATATGCCTCAGAAGGAATCCGATCTCTTCGGCAGCGAGCAGCTGATCCGCCTCTATCTGGAACAGTTCCTGATCCACCTCACCAGGCGGTATCTCCAGCCCTCCCTGTCTCCCAGAGAGATCACCTCCGACACCGCCTCCACCAAGTCCACCCGGGAGAAAAGCGACGCAGAGATCTTCCGCCGTGTAACCGACTACCTGGAGGCCAACTTAAGCAGCCACGTCACCATCGAACAGATCTGCCGGGACAACCTGATCGGCCGCTCCCAGCTCCAGAAACTGTTCCAGAAGAAAACCTCCCTGGGCGTGATCGAATACTTCTCCCACATGAAGATCAACGCGGCCAAAGAGATGATCCGCACCGGCCGGATGAACTTCACCCAGATCTCCGAGACCCTGGGGTACACCTCCATCCATTACTTCTCCCGGCAGTTCAAAAAAATAGCCGGCATGACCCCTTCCGAGTATGCCTCCTCCATCAAGGCCGTGGCAGACGGAAGCTTCTAGTTGGGGACGTGGTATTTTCGAAAATACCCCGACCCCTACAATTTCGCTACAATTCAAACAATTCCAGATCGTCCGGCACGTACAGGTTTCCATGATAGTACTGCCGGCCCTCTTCTACATAAAGCTTCTTCCTCTCTTTCCCGTGGGTCTCCTCGGTATGGTACAGGAGCAGGTTGGGGATCCCAAAGCTCTCTGCCAGCTCACAGGCCTCCTTCACGGTACTGTGATTCTTCTCGTAGGGCTTGAACCGCTCCGCCTCGCTGTACAGGCAGAAGGCCTCATGCAGGAGCCAGTCGCTCCCTTCTACGTAAGCACGCTCCTCCTCCCGGTAGGGCTCGTCTCCCACGCAGGTCAGTTTCTTCCCGTCAGGCAGCCTCATGGTGAAACCAAACTGCTTCGCCTTGGTGGATGCAATGTCGAAAAATGTCGCAGCGCCTCCCAGGATCTCCCGGCTCTCTCCGGATTCCACCACTTCAAATATAATGCGCTCACCAAAATTGCGGCACACCTTCTTCTGAATAGTCATCTCGGCAATAGCCCGGATCTTCTCCGCCAACTCTTTATGGCAGTAAATATGCAGTTCCCCCTGATATTCTCCCCGGTTTATCTTCTGTCCGATCATGCGGACCAGCCAGATCACTCCCAGGATATGATCCACATGCTCATGGGTCACAAACAGATCGTGAATGTCTTCCATCCGGACCCCCACATCCTTCAGGATCTTCAGGATCCGGTTGCCGCCTCCGGCATCCACCAGGAAATGGGCAGGCCCCTCCGGGGTCTCTTTGGTCAGCAGGAAACAGGTGTTGTAGTAATCGGTTACATTGGCGTTGCCAGTTCCAAGCATGGTCAGTCGCATAAGGCATTCTCCTTTCTCCGCTTTTTAAGATACTGGATTTTCAACAGCTTTGCAAGAAAAACAGGCATGTACATCTTATTGCTGTTCATGCCTATTATAGTTTTTGATTAAATCCACTTCAAAAAACATCGCTTAGCTAATCCCTTTACCTTATAAGCATCAATATCTCCAGACAATATCCTTTTTGCAAAAGCAACGCTTTCTTCCCAGCTTTGATATAACGCAATATCTTTCTTTTTCGCTTCGACAATTTGATTTTCTAGTTCTGCTTCCTGCAATCTTCTTCACACTCATAACAATGTGTCAGCCCTTTTGCAATTGAACATTTTTTGTTCTCACAAGAATCATTATCCGGGCAACCGTTTGAGCCACATCCATTGCAATCTGGATTCTCTGTGCATAAACAGCATGCAAGGCCACATCTGACAATTCCCAATTCCCGATTCCCGTTTCATAAAGTCTCTCCTCAACTGGTGTTTATCGCTTAATATATTCCATTATTGGTTTAATGTACTTTTTGTCAGTCCAGTCGCAGTTGTTATCCCCGGCTTCCATTAATGCCTTTTCCCATATTTCATAATCAGATGGATCTTTCTTTGCAACGGCTTTTCTAAGCAAATTGCACAAAGTTCTATCTTTGAAAGACATTGCGTCCATATCCCATGCGCCACGACAGTAAAAGACTGGAATATCAGATAAATTATCTTTTATGTTATGCTTTTTGATTTGTAGAAATGCATTTTCTTCATATGGAGATGCACCACAACAAAACACAATAACTTTTTTGTCCGCCAATTTATTGATATTCTTTTTTAGGAAAGACAAACCAGCAATACCGGAAGCATATATTCCTCCGCCTAAAATAATAACGTCATATGCAATAATTTCATTAATATCAGCTTTTTTTGTTTCTATACACTGAAACCCGGTTTCCTCAGACAACCATTCAGCGTATCTTTTTGTAGCACCATATTTTGATTGATATAGGATTACTCCGTTCATAAATTGATCTCCTCAAATTCACATTTAACTATCTAATCCTCAAAAACCATTGATTTTTCAAGGCTTCACACCTGTTTTCCGTTCAAACCTTATCTGTTTGCCCTCGTTTTTGCCCTTACGAGCCGAAACAAGGGCAATTTTTTATTCCCCGCCGACCACCTTATCCAGCAGCCTTGCGGAAGTGCGCTTCGCTTCCCTTGTAGAGTGAGCGTAGATGTTCATTGTGGTACTGACATCAGAGTGTCCGAGAAGTTCCTGCACATCTTTCGGCTTTGCGCCGCCGGACAACAGATTGCTTGTGTAGGTGTGGCGGAGCGTGTGGAAATGAAAATCCTCAAGCCCTTTCACTTTCTTCTTTGCCGCCCTGCACATAATCCCTACCGTGCTCGGCGCTTCATACGCCCCGTCTGCTCTCAGGCAGACAAAGGAGATTTCCTTGTAGTCCTCCGGGACTTCCTCTGTCCTTTGCAGGCTGTAAACCTCATAATAGGTGCGCCCTTTTTCCTTTACTTCTTTGTAGTAGTTCAGGTGATAAAGCTCCCCGTAGCGGAAACGGTTTTTGCGCTGTTCTGTTCTCGCCGCCCGCAGGATTGCCGCCAGCGTGTCGCAGAAATCAACGGTGCGGACTTTGCTCCGCTTTGTCGTTCCCACTTCGGTTGTGTGCCTTGTTCCGTTATAGCGCATACTGCGGCGTACCGTAAGATATTGTTCCTCAAGGTTAATATCCTGCCAAGTCAAGCCGCATACTTCCCCGATACGAAGCCCCGTGTAGTACGCTATCTGCACAGGCAGCAAGGCGGGATTATCTTTTGCCTTGAGAAATTCCTCCAGCTTTTGGAACTGTTCATGGGTGATAGTAGGAATACTGGAAGTATCTTCCTCACTGTCCGAGAAAATATCCGTTTCCTGCTTCCTGCCCCTCAGCTTCACATACTGCATAGGGTTAAAGGTAATCAGTTTTTTCGGGAAAACCGCAAAGCGGAAGGAATTTTGCAGCACCGCCGAGAACAGGAGCATATATCCTTTGCTCATGGGCTTTGAAGTTGTCCCGTCCGGGTTTGTCCCACCGTAGCTCAGAAAATCAATGAACGCCTGCAAATGGTCGGCGGTCACGGTTTTCAGCTTGCGTTTGCCAATGGGATATTGCTTGATACGGTTGACCGTTCCCTGATAGGACATGACCGTCCCGTTGCTTAAGTTGCCGGGTTTCAGTTCTTCCTCTACCCACATATCCAGCATATCGCCTACCGTGATGTTTTCCGCTTTCCCGACAAACTGCTTTTCCTCGTAGTCTGCTATCGCTTTGCGGAGCATGGCTTCTGTCTCCGCCTTGCTCTCTGTGCCTGCAAACTCTTTCTGCACTTTTCTGCCGCTTTCATCTTCAATGTAAAAGCGTCCGTACCACTTTTTGCCTTTCTTTCTTACAGAACCTTTTGCCATAGATAAAAAACTCCTTTCTATCCGTGGCAATCGGGACTGTGACATATGGTGTGCGTAAAGTAATTGTGTCACTTCCGCCAGTGAAAGTCAACTGGCGTCTTTACTTGTCAAGGTGCCACGGAATTTTCTTTTTCGGATAGCCTTTCTTCGGCTTCCTCCACTATCCCGAAAAGTGCGCCCATCGACATTTTTGTGCGCCCCTCATCGTGGATATGTAAAATCCCGTCTAAAAACCGTTTCATATCCTCAATCGGTACTTCCATCTTCTTGCGGTATACCTGTTCCATGATTGCCCCGGACTCTATGGCGTACCGTCCAAGAGACTCTTTCAGCCCCTTGTCCTCCGCTACACGGTCAACTTCCTCCATAGCGTCAGCAAAGTAGTAGGTCATAACCGTATACAGGTCAACCATCTTGCCGAGAAATGTCGTGAGAAGCTGCTGGTGCGGCTCGCCCTTTACCGTATGGGAAACTGTGTCCAGATACTTCTTGACGTGTTCCTCAATATCCCGCTGGCAGAGAGTATAGGTGTCATATTCCTTATCATCGGAAAGACCTGTCAGCCATTCGGGAGTTGTGAGCAACGCTTCCGCAAGACCGTTGATAACCATTGTGCGCTTCGGATCAACTCCGTCCGCTTCGTACCGCTGAATGGTGGATTTGTTCACGCCCACACGCCTGCCGAGTTCCGGCATGGTAATGTTTAACTCTGTGCGGCGTTCCTTAATCCGTCCACCGACCTGTTTTGCGGTGAATGTGGTTTCTTTTTTCAAGGTGTTCACCTCCTGACTGGTATCAGTATAACACGCCGATACTTATTTTGCAACCTTTATCTCAATGAAAGTTGTAAATAAACTATGAATGGTTGCAAAATAGGTTGACAAGAGATGGCAGAATAAGTATAATGATAAAACAGTAGTTGCAAAATGAGTATTCTAAAAGGAGGTTGATAGAATGAGCGCAGTCAAAATGGGACTTACCATAGAGGAAGCCGCAGAATGTACGGGTATCGGCAGGAACACCATGCGGAAGCTGGTGGAATGGGGAAAGCTGCCCGTCCTCAAAGTGGGGCGCAAGACCATTATCCGCAGGGACACGCTGGAACGGTTTCTGACGGTCAATCAGGGAAGAAATCTTCTGAAGCCCGATGATGTCCGCAGAGTGGAATGACCATCCATTCTCTTTTCGGAAAGTAACCCTAAGCCCTCGGCGTTTGAGAGCGAAATACACCCCTCGCACAAACCTGCGGTTTGTACTCCGGGTATTTCGCCCTTGCAGGGGGCTTCCGTATCAACCGCCTGCGGCGTATGATACGGGGCTGTCACCGCTGCCGCAGCGACAGCCGCAACCGTAAACGGTTGCAAAAAAGGACGCACCTTGACAACAGAAAACGGAGATGATGTATGCCGAGACACAGTTTTATCCAGATGTCAAAACTGCCCAATGTCAAAGGGCGAATATCGTATATTACAAGCCATGCAAGGCAGGAAAATCTCTATGCCACCTACCGCACCGCCGACAGCACCTTTTGGAGCAACCTTGCAAGGGAAAGCCAGCAGGAGTTTCAGCGCAGTGGCACAGAGGGTAAATGTATCGAAGCAAGGGAACTGATTATCGCCTTGCCCGAAATCTATACGCAATACGAGCCGCAGCAGGTACTCACGGACTTTACAGAGGAGTTCCGCAGGCGGTACGGTGTGGAGTGCGTGTCCGCCCTCCACCACAACAAGCGCAAGACAAATTATCATATCCATCTGATTTTCAGCGAGAGGAAACTGCTCCCCGAACCTGATGCGAAGGTTGCTTCCCGCAGCGTGTTCTTTGACGAGACTGGAAAGCGTGTCCGCACCAAAAAGGAAATCACGGGGGAGGACGGGCAGATACGGAAAGGCTGTACCGTCATCAAAAAAGGCGAGGTATACGAAAGCCATCTGTTTACTACCAAAGATACACGCTTTAAGGGAGAGCCTTTTCTCCGAGAGATAAAGGAAGTGTATACGGAACTTATTAACCGCCATATCTCTGATCCTGAGCAGCACTTAAAGGTATTTGATAAAAACAGCGTCTATCTGCCGACCAAGAAAATCGGCAAAAATAATCCCAAAGAGGACGAAATCAAAGCCGATAATGCCGCAAGGCAGGAATGGAACAGGACAGCGGATATGGCGTTATTATCAGGTATCTCCGAAGCAAAGATTTTAGAAGTCAAGCAGACAGAGATACACGAAAAGGCGAGCCAGTCTATCAAAAGCAAGGGCTGGCTTCCCAATCTGTTCCGCAGTATCGTAAACAAGGCAAAGGACTTCCTGCAAAACTTAATCCGTGAACACGATATGCCGCCTAAGCCTGTCCTTGAAATAGATATGGCAGAGTTCCGTACCATGCAAAAGCTGATGATAAAGGCGCAGGATAAGGCGAAAGAAATCCGGCATTTGCAGGATACGGTACTTCCGAAACTGAAACGGCAACTTGCCGATACAAAAGGGATTTTCAAGGGTAAGGAGCGCAAGGCGCTCACAGAGCAGATACAGCGGACAGAAAAGGAAATCGCTGAAAAGCTGGATAAACTGCCCGATGTTCTGAAAGAGGACGGTTATCCCGATGTGCAGGCGTTCATGGCAACCTACCGCAAGGCGGAGGCTGTTGTGGAGCAGTACAACCGCGACCTTGCCGCATGGGAGCGGCAGGTCAGGGAAAAACAGAAACCAGCCCAAAAAGAGCAGGCAAAGCCGCCCCGGCGGGAGAGCGTGCTGAAGCGCCTGCGCCAGCTTCAGGCGGAGGGCAGAAGGCAAAAGCCAAAGCCCAAAACCCACGACAGGGAACGATAGCTTTCACATCGAAAACAACACCGCAGGCTTCCTGCGGTGCATACATAAAGAATGCGCCCCGTGGCTTTCTTCCACAGAGCGCATGTTATATATGGATTTATTTGCTATATTTTCTCTTGCGGCTGTAAACGGCTGTGCCGGTCAGGGCAGTGCCCGCTGCAAGCAGTACCGCAATCCAAAGGGCGATATTGCTGTCATCGCCGGTCTGCGGAGAGCTTGTATTGGTATCTGTTGGTGTTCCCGTTGCGGGGATTTCTACCGTCGCTTTTTCATAGCCGCATACCTTGCAGACACCGTTTTCATAATCGTGTCCCGAAGCAGGTATCGCCACTGTCTTGATATTCGTGTATTCCACACCATCGAGCACTGCCTTCGCAGTGTATACAATCTTGCCGTCCTCAGTGCAGGTCGCAGCTGTCTTTGCAGTCGTGACCGTAACTTCCGGCTTTTCCACGTGGCTCTTATCCTTTGTGCATGTAAATGTTGCAGCCGCACTGAGGTTGTCCTCTGCCCAATCCCAGACAGGTTCGCCCCACGCATGTACGTGAGATTCTACCGGTGCCTTATTTACAGGCTCACCGTTTACAGTGACATTGCCGCCGCCTTCATTTGATACTTCCACTCCGTCTACAGGGACATCCAGGTCAGCATCACCCGATATAATCTTTATCTGATCCCCTTCTTCAGCCTCGGCAGTCTTCTGATCTATAGCCTTCTTTCCTACCGCAAACGTAGATTCAGAGCTTCCTTTCTTGGTTATCTCCGCTACAGCGAGCCCCTTATCCACGTAATCGAGCGGATTTTCAGAGAAGCTTCCTCCCGTTATGCTCAGTTCAGTACCATCCATGATCGAATACTCGCCCGCGAAATCACCGCCCGAAACGTATATCGTCGAAGGTGATGAAGCCGTTGGCGTTGTATCGGACTTTAAAACAGCCTTTTCGCTGTCAAATGGTGTGCTACC
>OLQU01000989.1_pt1 | contig 21329 bp, 20 predicted proteins | sample 1672271 | NCBI WGS metagenome assembly OLQU01 (sample SAMEA3136666, study PRJEB25190) | human gut metagenome | biome: human gut; feature: human-associated habitat; material: faeces | place: Austria | collected 2013 | reverse complement strand
GAGAAGCGGTCGCACCGCGACAAGTAGGCGCAGCGCGCACCAGCCACGTCGTACGGCGCGACGGGTGCGCGCTTTCGGAACTTTCGGCAACGGAAACCTTAACGATGGTATACAGAGGGCAACGACACGGTGACGGTTTACCGTCAGAGCCGTACGGCCGGATACCATGGCGCTATCACCTTGGAACCTCACGATAAGAGAGGCATGCTATGAACCTCAACGAACAGAACGGTAGCGCATCGGACGAGGTCGCTGCTGCTGAAGCCGAGCTTCGCGCTGCACAGGAAACCCTCGAGGCCGCTCGCGCGCGCCTTGCCGAGCTCAAGGGCGAGCATCCCGCCGTCGAGCCGGGCGCCGCTCCGTCCGACGCCGCAGAGGATGGGGAGGCCGCCGAGGCCTTCGGCGTGGCTGCCGTCGTCGTGGATGAGGACACCGCCGAGATCGAGGCCGTCATCTTCGAGGAAGAGGCGATGGCCGCGGCTGACGATGACGTGCAGGGAGATTCCGTGGCGGATGGAGATACGCCTGCCGAGGCTGCTTCGGATGATGCTGGCGATGCGCCTGCGTGCGCGGTGGACGAGGCGGATACGCCTGCGGCTGGCGACGCTCCGGATTATTCCGGCTTCGATGAGCCTGCAAGCGGCGAATCTTCCCCGAACGATGCGCCCGAGCCGGCGCCGGCCTCCCCGGCCGACACGGCCGCCATTCCGGTGCAAGGCGAGCCGACGCCCGAATGGGTTCCCTACACGACGGCTCCCGCAGCGGACCCGTCGCTCGGTTCGCAGCCGACGCCCCCGTCGGGTGCATCCTATGATGCGCCGTACGTTCCGCCTGCCGGCTCAACTGCGCCCGGTCCCGTGCCTCCTGCACCTGGCCAAGGCTCCTACCAGAATCCCCAGCAACCGCCGCAGCCCCAGCAACCCTACGGCGGTTATGCCGCACCCTACGGCCAGACGCCCCATGCGGGTCCTGGAGCCGTGCCTCCGCAGCAGCCGTATTACGGCTACCAGCAACCCTATTACCAGCAGCCGTACCAGCAGCCTGTCATCGCGACGAAGGATCATGTGGCCGCCGGCCTGCTCGCCATCTTCCTGGGCGCGTTGGGCATCCACAAGTTCTACCTGGGCTACAATACGGCCGGCTTCATCATGCTTGCCGTCACCATTCTGGGCAGCTTGTTCACGTTCGGCCTGGCGGGCGGCGTCATGTGGGTCATCGGCATCATCGAGGGCATACTCTACCTGACGAAGTCCCAGTCCGAGTTCGAGCAGATGTACGTGGTAAACAAGCGCGAGTGGTTCTAAGGTTCCGACGGCCTCCCGACAGCCGAAAGGCCTCGGAGCGCCCCTGCACGAAGCGCTTTGCCGGGCGTCTGCCATCGTCCAACTGCCAAACGCCCGCTCGCCTGATAGTTCCCCGGTTTTTCGGTGGAGCAACGCGGGCGGTTCCGTCCATTGGCTAGAATAACTTCATCGATTAAGGCAGCGTTGCCTTGCGACTGAGATCCTATAAGGAGGAAATCATGCCCCAAATTACTCGTGACCAGGTGAGGGTGCCGGCCGACGTCATGCCGGAGTCCCGCGACGAGTACATCGCGAACTACCTGAAGGCCACCCGCGGAACGGGCCGCCTCATGCTGTTCGCCTGCGATCAGAAGATCGAGCACCTCAACAAGGACTTCTACGGCGAGGGCATCGACATTGCCGACGCCGAGCCGCAGCACCTCTTTGAGATCGGCCGCCAGGGCGTGTGCGGCGTGCTCGCCGGCCAGCGCGGGCTGGTGGCCCAGTACGCGGCCGACTACCCGGAGATCAACTACCTCATCAAGATGAACTCCAAGACCAACCTCGTCGGCACCAAGCAGGAGGATCCCTACTCCCCGCAGCTGTACGATTTGGACGCCGTGCTGGCCATGAAGGAGGCCGGCGTGAACATCGTGGGCCTCGGCTACACGATCTACCTCGGCTCCGAGTACGAGGCCACCATGATGGCCGAGGCGGGCGAGCTCATCGCCCAGGCCCATGCCAACGGCCTCATCGTCGTGCTGTGGATCTACCCTCGCGGCAAGGCCGTGACCGCCGAGAAGGATCCCGACCTCATCGCCGGTGCCGCCGGCGTGGCTCTCTGCCTTGGCGCCGACTTCGTGAAGGTGAACCCGCCGAAGCCCGAGGACGGCCGCACTCCGGCCGAGGCCCTGAAGGTGGCCTCCACCGCCGCCGGCCGCACGGGCCTCGTGTGCGCGGGTGGCTCCACCGTGGATGCCGAGACCTTCCTCACCCAGCTGTATGACCAGATTCACGTGGGCGGTGCCGACGGTAACGCCACGGGTCGCAACATTCACCAGCGCTCCCTGGACGAGGCGGTGCGCCTGACCAAGGCCATCTCCGCCATCACCTTGGCCGACTGGGCCGTGGCCGACGCCCTGGCCGTCTTTGCCGGCGAGAAGGACTTCACCCTGGCCGACATTTAGTCCGCTTCTGAGGTTTGCTCCGAGAAAGGCTTCCGCAAGGGAGCCTTTCTTTATGCAGAAAGGAATTGGCGCTATGAGCGCACTGGATACATTCGCCTTGAAGGTCACTCGTCCCTACCGGGAGGAAGACTTGCCGGCGATGGCGGAGATCTGGAACGAGGTCGTGGAGGCGGGCAACGCCTTTCCACAGACCAAGTCGCTGACGCTGGAGGAGGCGCGAGCCTTCTTCGCCGAGCAGTCCCATGCGGCGGTGGCTACTGTGGGTGGGCGCATCTGCGGGTTGTACATCCTGCATCCCAACAATATCGGGCGGTGCGGCCACGTTGCCAACGCGAGCTTTGCCGTGGCGGGGGCCAGCCGCGGCGAGGGCATCGGGCGCTTGCTTGTGGAAGACTGTCTGCGCCAGGCGGCCGCCTGTGGGTTTCGTGGTCTGCAGTTCAACGCCGTAGTGGCGAGCAACGAGCGGGCCCGGTCGCTTTACGAGAGCCTAGGGTTCGCGCGCATTGGCATGATTCCCGGAGGCTTCTGCAACAAAGACGACGTCTACGAGGATATGTACATCTACTATCACCCGACGGTTTAGCTTCCTCCTTGAACTTCGTTCTTGATCCAAGCTCTCCGCCGCAGCCTCCTTTTTTGGCGGTTAGCTAGAAGATACGCAAGGCGGCATAAGCCTCTCTTCGTAAACAAAGGGCCCTATGGGGGCATTGCAGGTTGGAGTACGGCTATTGAGGCGTTGGGATCGCATTCGCAAGAGCGCCCAGCCATGGGTATCGTATTAGCCCTGTAGTCCTGCTGCGTTTCCGGGCGGTTTCATCTCGAGGCGGCCTAGGGTGACCGGCGATATGTCCCGGTTTCCAAGCAGACTGTTTTTTTGCACCAAACTCCGTTAGGTAGATTGCCGGTTTCGAAAGCTCGCGCTAAAGCAGCCCAAACAACTCGAACGTAAGGCTAGGTTTGTCAGAAAAAGGCTTCCGAAACCGGCTCCTGTCTTTCCGGCAGGACTCATGAATCTGCATAACGGAGTTTGATGCAGAATTTTTGGCTTGCGAGAAGCTCGGAGAGTCGCTATTGGCGGCATAGCGCCTTTTGCCCAAGGGTTTTGGTGGCACTGAGGATCGCTTTCCTGGGGATGCCCTTGAAATCGCGATGTCTGCGCGTAAAAGGCAAGCGATAACGCGCGACAGTATGAGTCGAATTATGTGCGATGGCCTCAGGAATGGAGGCTAGATCGATTCTTCGATATTGCTCGTACGTACAATCTGCGGATCGGTTATGCTAGCGGAATGAATATCTATCCTAGTCATACACTCGCTTTGGGTCTTTGGCGTGCGTGGTCGTTGGCGCATCCTGTATCGCTGTCGGCTTTTCATGCATCGAGCAAGCGGAACGGCCTGCCCCTTCCCGTCCATGCGCTGCCGTCCTCATCAGTTGTAAAAGCCGCTGCCTCGAAGTGGGCCGATGTGGTTGCGGCCTTGTCCGCGTTGCCGTCAGCGCTGCTCGCGGAAACTATCGAAGATGCGCAGAATGAGAGAAGGCCTCTTGAGATTCTTGTTGGGACAAAACGCGGCGCGCGCAGCACGAACTGCATTCAACGCCACCAGTGTCAGTTGCGCTTTCCCCGTAATGCGTTTCTTGAGATGGTGCCCGAAGTGTGGGTGTCTGCGCCAGAACTTGTCTTCGTGCAGATGGCCTCGCGACTTGAATACGGGGCTTTGCTTGCATTGGGCTATGAGCTGTGCGGCTGCTATCCTCTTGGAGAGGGTTCAGGGTTTCAGGTGCGCGGTCCTCTGACGACCCCTGAGCGTCTCGTGGCGTTCTCCGGGCAGCTGGGCGGTGCGCGGTCGGCGAAGCTGGCGCGTTCTGCGGCGCTGCAAGTACGAAGGAAGTCCGCTTCAATTATGGAGACCGAAGTGGCTATAGCTGCTCTGACGTCTCGGAGGCGCGGCGGCTTGGGCTTGCCTCCCGCGCGGCTTAACGAGCCTTTCGCTTTGGGAGAGAAGGGCCAGCGCATCGCCCATCAGAAGAGCGTGGTGGGCGACATTTGCTGGTGGGACAAAGGTGCTGTGGTGGAGTACGACGGACGTGAGAGCCACGGGAGCCGTGAGGCTCAAATCAGAGATTCGCGTCGGCGCGACGCCCTCTTGGCCGAGGGGATCGATGTCACGACGATAACCTCCTCGCAATTCGCGAATGTCTGTGAGTTCTCAACGCTTATGGGTGAGGTGTCGCAAAAAGCAGGGAAGGTGTTTCGGGGATGGCGGCCAGGCCAGATTGAAAAGCATATGAAGCTGCGGCAGGACGTTCGCTCTTTTCATCGGGATTATCCTTCGCGACGTTGATGAAGCGACTTCGGTGTGCTTCTTCGCTGCTTGTCGATTCAGGGGGGCGATACCCATCATGGCGAGAGTGGCAGATCGGCTTCACGCTGAAGAGCATGTCGAAAGGTGACGTAGCGGGGAGGGCGAAGAAAGGTGGTTTATGGGCGAGGGACGGCGCGGGCGTGACGCGTGAACGTGACGCGCGAGGGCAAGCGCGCGAGAGGGCGCTGCGAGGGCTCATAAGGTGAAAGAGCGGTGCGGATATGTCGTGTGCGAGAGCTATGACGGAAAATGCTGGTTTATAGAAAATCGTTGTCTGCGGAATGCCGGAAAATGGAACGAGCGCTTGAAAGCTCGGGTATGGTTTCTGAAAGAGGCTATTTGATGCACCAAACTCCGTTTTGCAGACACTGCAGCGCGGGAAAACCGCTGCTCGTCTGACTGAGCGATTTTGACTGGATCAGCGACCTGCGAAAATGCACTGCATTAGCGTGTAGGGCGTCAGATTAGTTTAGATGAGTGTTCTGCGAAATCTACAAAATGGAGTTTAGTGCGGTGGCGTTGGTTGTAGAGGAGCGCGAAACAGTTTCGGACGGATCGCGCAGCTGGTCATAGGAAGCGCGGACGATTTCGCGCGAGCAGGACTATCGGCCACAGGGGAGCGCAAAACGGCCCCGAGGGGACGGGGCCGTTGATTTTCGATGGTGCCCGAGGCGGGATTTGAACCCGCACACCTTTCGGCAACGGTTTTTGAGACCGTCGTGTCTGCCGTTCCACCACTCGGGCTCAGGGGCACCAATGCAGTATAGCGGAAGGGCTCGCCAACGTCGAGGTGAAATCGGCGACGCTTAGGGAATTCCCCGAACTACGTCACGCCGCTATGCCAAGCTGCTACGCCAAACCCGCCCACATCATGATCTTGGGCACGTAGCCCATGATGAAGATGATGATAATGAGCGCGGGCAGCCCGAAGGTGAGCCAGCCGCGGGCCCAGCGCGGGAACTTCATGCCCGTGCCCGCATCGGCCTCGGCAAGGAAGTTGTCCCAGCCCCAGCCTTTGCGCGACACGCAGAACACCACGTACAGCAGACTGCCCAAGGGCAGCAGGTTGTTCGACACGATGAAGTCCTCGATGGATTGAATGTCGCCGATGCCCGGAATAGTGATGCCGGCAAGCACGTTGAAACCCAGGGCGCAGGGCAGGCTCAGCACGGTGACGAGCACGGCGGTGCGGGCCAAGGCGCGCTTGCGGTCGAGATCCCATTTCTCCATGGTGAAGGTGATGAGGTTCTCGAAGACGGCGATGATGGTGGAGAGCGCCGCGAAGCTCATGAACACGAAGAACAGCGTGCCCCACAGCTGCCCCAAAGGCATCTGGTTGAACACGTTGGGCAGGGTGACGAACACGAGCGAGGGGCCCTGGTCGGGGGCGACGGCGAAAGCGAAGCAGGCGGGGAAGATGATGAGGCCCGCGAGGATGGCCACGGCGGTGTCCAGGCCGCAGATGCGCAGGGCCTCGCCCGTGAGCGAGTTCTGCTTGCCGATACGGCTGCCGAAGACCTCCATGGCCGAGATGCCGAGCGACAGCGTGAAGAACGCCTGGCCCATGGCCGCATACACCGCGTCCCCGAAACCGGCCAGGCCGCCGGCGAACATCTTGCCGAAGTCGGGTACCAGGTAGAACTCCAGGCCCGCGTCGGCGCCGGGCAGCGTGACGGAGCGCACCACGAGCAGCGCCATGACGCCGAGCAAGGCGATCATCATCACTTTCGTGATACGCTCGACGCCCTTCTGCAGGCCCAGGCTGCAGACGAAAAAGCCGATGACCACCACGGCGAGCATCCAGCCCACCATCTCGGAGGGGTTGGCGAGCATGGTGCCGAAGACGCCAGCGACGCCATCGGGATCGAGTCCGACGAAGGTGCCCGTGGCCATTTTCGCCATGTAAGCGAGCATCCAGCCGCAGACGGTGGTGTAGAACATCATGAGTAGCATGCAGCCGATGTAAGCCCACCAGGAGAACCAGTGCCAGCGCCGCGAGGGCTGCAGGATGTCGAAGGCCTGGGCGGCCGAACGCTGGGAGGCGCGGCCGACGGCGAACTCCATGACCATGACGGGCAGTCCCAAGATGACGAGGAAGATGAGGTAAAGCACAATGAAGGCCGCCCCGCCGTACTCGCCGGCGATGTAGGGGAAGCGCCACACGTTGCCCAGGCCGATGGCGCAGCCGGCCGAAATGAGGATGAAGCCGAGGCGGCTCGCGAAGTGCTCGCGGGGCGCGGTGGCCGACGCGGGGGCGTTGGCGTTGCTGTCCGAGGCGCAAGCCGGGGAAGTGGAGGTGGTATCGGTGGCCATGGGAACCTTCCTGATGCGGGATTTCCAAGCGTTTTGAACGAAATTGCAGCGTCATTGTAGCGGAAGATAAGCGGGAGGGTCATGGTGATGCGAGGCAGCTTTGGCAACGGCTCTGTGTCTGGTGGGGGAGGCGACCGTGCGGCTTAAAGCGGCGCCCTCATAATGCAGTCATGAACGATGTGCTCACATACTTGCAAACTCAACTTGCCCCTTTCGACGAGGTGCCCTTCAACGCCGTGGACTCGGCGCTGCTCGCGCAGTTCTGTATGGTGCGCGGCGAGGGGATTATGCCGCAGGTGTACAGCGGGGAGGCTTCGGAAACTGCGTCTTCGAAGGCACGTGAGGGCTGCGGGCCTTTAAGCGAGCTGCGCGGTCTGCTCGGGCGGCTGCGCAGGCATGCGAGCGAGCGTGCTGCGGAGCCTTCTGCGGCAGCCGAGCGCGATCGGGCGGAAGTGGCGCAGGATGCGAAGGCCCCCGTGGCTCCCGTACGGTTCGTCGATCTCATGCGAGCCGAGTTGTTTCCTGCGATGTTTTCCGGTATGCACGCAGCGCAGATGAAGCAGCAGCTGTTCTGGATGGCCGCGAGTCCGCGTTTTCGGGACGTGCTCATCTACGATCATGCGGCCGCATTCGACGAGGTGCGTGATTTGCAGTTCGCCGCCACAACCTACGTGTGCCCCGGGCGCTTCGCTTACGTGGGCTTTCGCGGCACCGACACGACGCTCACCGGGTGGCGCGAGGACTTCAACATGGCCTATCAGGCGCCGGTCGAGGCCCAGGCGCTGGCGGCCCGCTATCTGGCGGCGGTGGCCGCTGATCCGCGACTGCCCGAGGCCCTCATTTTGGGCGGCCATTCCAAGGGCGGCAACCTGGCCGAGTACGCGGCGCTCGCGGCGGCGCCGGAGGTGCAAGGCCGCATTGCTCACCTGTACAACCACGACGGCCCCGGATTCAAGGCCGGTTTGTTCACGGCGACCGACTACGCGCCGCTTGCGGGCCGCATGACCAAGCAGGTGCCGGCCGATTCCATGGTGGGCATCCTCATGGAATCGGCGATGCCGACAAACGTGGTGCAGGCCACGGGCCGCGGCTTCGAGCAGCACTCGGTGTTCCACTGGGTCGTGGAAGGCGCGGATGGGGCGCCGGGGCCACGCGATGCAGAACGTGCGCGCGATGCGGGCGAGGTGCGGGATGCAGACGGGATGCGCGAGGCACCAAGGGCCTTCGCCACGCTCCCCGAGCTTCCCGAGCGCACGCAGCGTCGCGCCGAGGCGCTGGATCGCTGGCTCGCGCTCGCTGGATGGCAGCGAGCGCGAGGCCATGGTGAACGCGCTGTTCGCCGCTTTGAAGGCGGCCGGCATCACTGATGCCTCCCAACTCTTCGAGGGCGGCCGCGAGTGGGCGATTTTGCGCGACGGCGTGATGGGAACGCCTGCGGAGGACCGCACGATCATGCTGAATGCCCTGCGCGGGCTCACGCGCGCCTTCAGCGACGTCACCGCCGAGCGCAACAGCGCCCGTCGTGCCGAGCAGCGCCGCGCCAAGGGCGCCTGACCGATGCTCCTGCGGCGCCGTGTCCTGCCGAGTCTGTCAACGCTTCCGTAGGGGCGGACTTTAGTCCGCCCTCATCGGCTGAGATGACGGTGCATTCTAAATCCAATGCACGCGCGTCTCGTCGTAGCGCGTGGGGCCTTTGGGCTCCGGTTTGTGCTCGGGATGGCCCACGGCGATGAGCGCGAAGGGCGTAACGCCGCGCGGGCTTCCCAGAGCCACATCAACGGCGGCCATGCGATCCTTCTCCGGCGCGATGCCGAGCCACACGGCGCCTAGGCCCAGGTTGGCGGCCTCGATGAGGATGTTCTCCACGGAAGCGCTCATGTCGTAGGAGGCGTCTTGCGGCGCGCGCAGGCCCTCGGTGCGCTGGCACGCCACAATGACGCAGGGGGCGAGTTTGGCCGGCGTGCCGTAGGGGCTTGAAGCGGCCAGAGCCAGACGCGTGGTCTCGTCCCGCGCGATGTAGAATTCCCAGGGCTGCTGGTTCACGGCGGAGGGGGCGGCCATGGCGGCACGCATCAGCTTCTCGATATCTCGGATGTCCACCGGCTCGTCGGTGTACTGACGGACGCTGCTGCGCAGGTAAATGGCATTCATAGGGCTTGGCCTCGATCCTGAACGTGCGGCGCAAGGCCTCGCGTCAACGGCGAGCCCCAGAGCCTCAAGGGACGAGCGGAAATGGGCATGAGGGTGGGTGCCGCTTCCCGCGATTGCCTTCACCTTAGCAAGCTGGTTTCGTTGCCAGGGTGTGAACAGTTCCTTATTACGGTTCCGCCAACCCGCCGCAATAAAACCGACAAGAAGCCGGTGCCCTACAGGTCGCGCTGGTAGAGGTCCTCGTAGGTCTCGCGGCGGGTGACCACGCGCGATGCGCCGTCGCGCACGAACACCACGGCCGGGCGGGGCTGTCCGTTGTAGTTGCTGGCCATGGTCATGTTGTAGGCACCGGTGCCGAACATGCACACGATGTCGCCGAGGTCGGCCTTCTGCAGGGGCATGTCGATGACCACGGCGTCGCCGCTCTCGCAGTGCTTGCCGCACAGCGTGACGATTTCCTCGCGGGGTTGCCCGGCTTTGTTGGCGATGGTGGGCTCGTAGTCGGCGTGGTAGAGCGCCGTGCGGATGTTGTCGGACATGCCGCCGTCGATGGCCACGTACTTGCGGATGCCCGGCAGCGTCTTCAAGATGCCCACGGTGTACAGCGTGACGCCGGCCGGGGCCACCAGCGAGCGGCCCGGCTCCACCAGAAGGCGCGGCAACGGCAGGTTGTGCAGCGCGCACAAATCGCGCACCGCCGAGCAGGTGACCTCGGCGAAGTCGTCGATGGAAGAGGGCTGATGCTCGGCCAAATACGCGATGCCCAAGCCGCCGCCCAAGTCCAGCTCGGTGATCTCGTGGCCGTAGGTGTCGCGGATGCGGGCCATGAACTCCACCATGACCGCCGCCGCCTCGCGGAAGGAGTGCAGCGCGAAGATCTGCGAGCCGATGTGGCAGTGCAGGCCCACCAGGCGCACGTTCTCGGCGGCCAGCACGTCGCCGACGCACTTGAAGGCGAAGTCCTCGCGCATGGTGAAGCCGAACTTCGAGTCCTCGCAACCGGTGCGGATGTACTCGTGGGTGTCGGCCTCTACGCCGGGGGTGATGCGCATGTACACGTCCTGCACCACGCCGAGGCGCCCGGCGATCTCGTTCACGCGGGCCAGCTCGATGCGGCTGTCCAGCACGATGCGTCCCACACCGGCGGAGATGGCCTCTTCCAGTTCGCGGGGCGTCTTGTTGTTGCCGTGGACGAACACGCGCTCCATGGGGAAGTCCACCGAGCGGGCGCAGGCCAGCTCGCCGCCGCCGGACACATCCAGGCACAGCCCCTCGGCCTCGGCGATGCGCAGCACTTCCTTGTTCAGAAACGCCTTCGACGCGTAGATGATGTCGGAGTTCTCGTAGCGGCTGCGGAAGGCCTCGCGGTAAGTTTCCATGCGGTGGCGCAGGTCGGCCTCGTCGAACACGTAGAGCGCGGTGCCCTCCTTGCGAGCCAGCTCCACCATGTCGACGCCGCCGATGAACAGGTGGTCGTCGCGCACCTCGGCGGTCTCGGGCAGCACGGCGCCCAGCTCCATGGTGGTGCGCATATCGGGCTTCTTCGTCAGGTCTGAGGCGGGCAAGCTCAAGGCCGTGTCCTTTCTCGGCGTGTTGCAGCGCCGCGTTGCGGCGGCGCAGGTCTCTCATGGTCTGGCGCCTATGGTAACAAGGCTCTGTTTCAAGCGCTTAAAATCGGCGGCCTTCCGTGTGATAATTGGGAGGGAATGGCGGCGTGCGGCCGAGGTTCCAGCTCCTGTGGTATATTCTCGGCGACAGATAATGTCGAGCGAAATGCTCTACTTTGGAAAGCTCCGAACGAAAGGACGCGAGATGGCTAAGACCGAACCTTCCGTTGATCAGTGGCTGCGCGAGGCTAAGGCTGATCCGGCGGCGGCCCAGTGCGGCATGTTCCTCACCCACAACGGCGTGGTGCGTATCACCCCGAAGGCCCAGGTGCGCGAAGGCGTGGAAGGCTTGGGCGAGGTGGTGGCCGTCGAGTTCTCCTATGATGCGGAGGGTCTGGCCGCCGCCGAGGCCGAGGCGCTCACCTGGCCCGGCGTCTACTATGTGCGCACCTGGCTGAACGAGGGGCGCTGCGAGGTGGGCGATTCGCTCATGTACGTGCTCATCGGCGCCGATATCCGCCCCAACTGCATCGACGCGCTGCAGAAGCTCGTGGGGCATATCAAGAATGACCTGGTGGTTGAGAAAGAGATCTTCGCGTAGAAGCTGATGGTGGAGCGGGGAGAGGGCGGTTTCCCAGCCCGCTGCGCGCTTTATCCCCTTCCGAATGCGGCAAAAGAAACAGCGAAAGGAACGCACATAAGTCGGTATTATCCCGACATCGTTGCTGCTGACGTGGAAGCTGTTTCTTAATGGCCGCGTTCTTCAGGGGGCGCGCAGAGGTCTGGGAAACCGCCCTCTCCCCGCTCTGATGCACGACTTCCTTCGCGGTGCTTGTATAATCGTCCGATCACAGAGAACTTTCGCGCTCGGGAGAGGACGTAACATGGCAGTGAAAATCGGTTTGGTGGGCACCGGCACCGTCGGCGGTGGGTGCATCGACATCATCCAGAAGCACAAGGACGACTTTTTGCGCCACTTCGGCGTGGATATCGAGCTGGCGCGCGTGTGCTCGCTGTCGCCGTCCGAGGCCGAGGCCCACGGGGTCGGCCACCTGTTCACCGACAACTTCAACAACATCATCAACGATCCCGAGATCGATATCGTGGTGGAGCTCATCGGGGGCACCACCATCGCCCGCACGGTCGTACTGAACGCGCTCGCCGCCGGCAAGAACGTGGTCACGGCCAACAAGGCGCTCATGGCCACCCACGGCAAGGAGGTCATGGAGGCCGCCGAGGCCGCTGGCAAGGAGTTGGCCTTCGAGGCGTCCGTGGGCGGCGGCATTCCCATCATCGATCCGCTGAAGCACTCGCTCATCGCCAACGAGATCACCTCGGTCATGGGCATCGTGAACGGCACCACCAACTACATGCTCACCCGCATGGCCGACAACGGGCTGTCCTATGAGGACGCCCTGCACGAGGCGCAGCAGAAAGGCTTCGCCGAGGCCGATCCCACGGCGGACGTGGGCGGTTTCGACGCGGCGGCGAAGATCGCCATCTTGGCTTCCATCGCCTTCAACTCGCGCGTGACCTTGGACGATGTCTTTACCGACGGCATCACGAATATCTCGCCGGTGGATATCGAGGCTGCTCGCGACATGGGCTACGTCATCAAGCTTCTGGCCATCGCCCATCGCCGCGAGGATGGGGTCGATGTACGCGTGCATCCCACCATGATCCCGACGAACCACCAGCTGGCCACTGTGAACGGCGTGTTCAACGCCATTTACGTGGTGGGCGACTTTGTGGGCGAGACCATGTTCTTCGGCGAGGGCGCCGGCGCGGGTGCCGCGGCTAGTGCCGTCATGGGCGACGTGCTGGAAGTTGCGCGCCACATTCAGCAGGGCGTGGCTCCCATTGTGGGCTGCACCTGCACCGATGACCTGCCCATCCTGCCCATGGACGAGCTGGTCATGCGCTATTACCTGCGTTTCTCGGTGACCGACCGTCCGGGCGTTCTGGAAACCATGGCCGGTGTGTTCGCGCGTCACAACATCTCGGTGAAGTCCATCGTGCAGCGCGGCCGTTCCGGTGCCGAGCGCGTCGACCAGGTAGTGGTCACCCACCGCTGCCGCGAGCGCGACATCCGCGAGGCTCTGGAAGAGGCCCTGGCCCTGGACAACGTGGTGCTGGACACGCCTTCCGTCATCCGCGTGGAGGAATAAGTGATCGGCATCATTTTCGATTGCGATGGGACGCTGGTGGATTCCATGGGAGCGTGGCATGAGGTTGATCGCACCCTGGCGTCCGAGGCCGGCATCACGCTGACCGAGGCCGACGCCGAAGCCATCACCACCATGTCGCTGCCCGAGGCCAGCGCCTATTTACATGAGCAATGCGGTCTCGGCGAGAGCAACGAGGCGGTGCTCGAGATGATCTTCGACCGCATGCGCGCCTTCTACGCCAACGAGGTGGAGGCGCGTCCGGGTGCCTTGGAGTTCGTGCGGGCCCTGCACGAGCGCGGCGTGCCCATGGCGGTAGCCTCGTCCACGCCGGCCGACATGCTGGCCACGTGCGTGGAACGCTGTGGGTTCGCCCCCTACATGAAGACCGTCGTGTCTGTGGACGACCTGCAGACGAGCAAACGCGAGCCGGCTGTTTACGACCACGCCCGCAGCTTCCTCGGCACTGATCGCGCCCACACCTGGGCTTTCGAAGATGCCGCTTACGCCCTGGACACCCTGCGCGCGGCCGGCTACCGCACTGGCGCCATCTACGACAACGACATCTCCGGCACCCGCGACCAGCTCTTCGAGCGCGCCGACTTCCTCATCGCCTCATGGGAGGATTTCGACCCCGACATCTTTCTCGCCAAGGCCGGCGCTTAAACGACAAAACCGTAAGATACGCGCAACGGCAGTGTAAGTGGATGCTGCCATGATGGAACCATCGAAATTGGGGGATGCGGAACCGCCGAAAGGCTCAATTGGGAGCCCATCGCCAGCCCGTGTCCCGCCCGAGCGAAAGGAGCCTATCATGATCACCACGCTCTGCGCTGTCGCCCTGCTCGCCGTCGCCGTCTTCGTCCTCGCCGGCTGCATTGCCACCGCGGCCCTATAAAACGGTTCACCTTTCGGCCCCCGGCGAACCTCGCGCGTCGGAGGATGGTCCCTCTGACGCGCGAGTCCGTCTTACGTGGAGAGGAGACGTGAGCGCGAGAAAGCTCTTTCTAGAGGCCGAATTCCTCGAATCGTGCACGGCGAGCATCGGCATCGGTTGCAACGAGTGCCACCTCTTCTGAGCGGCCAGATTCGATCAGCGCCGCTATCAACGCGCCAAGACGCGCTTCTCCCGCTTCAAGTCCCTCAGTCCGCCCTTCGCTTTCCGCTGCCTCGACGGCGATGTGCTCTTGCTTATCGAGGTCTTCCTGAAGCATGCGTCTTTGTTCCTCAAGCACGCGCTTTTGCTCCTCGAGTGCATGTTTTTGCTTCTCGAGGTCTTCCTCGAGCGCGCGCTGTTGCTCTTCAAGCGTGCGCTTCTGGATTTCGAAATCTCCCCGGTCTTCCTCGAGTATGCGCTTCTGGATTTCGAAATCTTCCCGGTCTTCCTCGAGCATGCGTCTCTGGATCTCCATATCTTCCTCGAATGTCAGCAAGGCCATCTTCTCCTTTCTCCACGCTTCGTCGCCGTTCGCTGCCCTTACGGCGGCGGCTAGCTTCGTGGCGAACCGATCGTCGCCCGCTTCTCCGGTAGAGATATAGTGTAGCAGGTTTCGCAGGCGTCCCGGAGGGAGCCTGTCCCAGGCAGGGGCAGCCAAGACGATCCAGGTGAACCCATGGTCCGTTTTCACGCTCGTATTCTCCTGGCACTTTACGTTTAGCGTGTATACCGGCAGCCCCGCATTGAAGGGATCGTGCAGGCAGATGAAAACGATGTAGCAGGGAGGGAGGTTTCCGTAGTGCTCGCCACGGCGTAGTGCCAAGGTGTCCATGGCGCCCTGATAGAAGCGCAAGCGGCGACCGAGTTTAGCCCGCTTGACTGTTTGCATCTCGATGTTGCAAACCTCGTTCTCGGTTTTTACGTAGGCGTCGAGACGCACGCCGTGGTTGGTGAGCGTCGGACGGATATCGTTCTCGGCGATGATGTACTCAATGTTCGACACTGGTGCATTGAGGACTACTTCAAGCAGCTCGCGGCAAAGCTCCTCGTTCGTCATCAGAAGATCGAACATGGGCCAATCGCTGAACTCGAGTTCGTTTTCCTTCATGGGCTTCTCCTCAAATCGATGGAAGGGGGAGGGCCACTTTATTCGATCACGACCGCATAAATGACGCGGGAATGTCTCGTTTTGCTCCTCGCGCCGACCGCACTTGCGTCGCAAGGCCAGCTCAGCGCCCCTTTGTTAAGCATCGTTGCTTGCGCATGCGGAGCTTTCTTGTTACGGTGAAGCGGTGAGAACGTTTCCGAGAAGGGCTGGCGCCATGCTGAAGGACACCATCAAGAAGCTGCGCACTGAGCAGGGGTTGAGTCAGGACGAGTTGGCCGAGCGCGTCCACGTAGTGCGCCAGACCGTCTCGAAGTGGGAGCGTGGCACCTCGGTTCCCGACGCCGATTCGCTCGTGGCCCTGGCCCGTGCCCTCGGAGTGAGCGCCGCTGAACTGCTGGGGGAGAGTGCGATGGTGGAGAAAAAGCCGGACGACCTTGCGTGGGAGACCTCTCTTCTTGATGAGCGCATTACCAGTGAGTCGCAACGGCTCGATCGTCTCGTGCGCTCCCTCAAATGGGCGCTCATCGGCACGGCGGCTATGGCGCTGGCCTTCGGACTTTTCGTCTGGCTGCCAAACCAGCAGTTCTCATATGTGATATGGTGGGACAGCGTGGCCGACGACCCGGATTACTGCAAGATCGTTTATCGCCTCGATGGCGAGGAGAAGTCGATGCGACTTTTCCTGGATCCCGAGGATCATGAGTGTGTTATTGGCTGCGCTGGGGAGCCGGGTATGGCGGAGGCCATGGATGCAGCGGAGCTTCTCAAGAAGCCGGGCGGCCTGGATGCGCTGTCCGAACGCGCGAATCAAGCCATAGAGGCGATGGGAGGCACCGTGCTTCGCCACGAGCTATGGCTCCCCGCCGCTAGTCGCGAAGACGATGACCCCCTCAATGACGATATGCCTTACTCAGTTTGCTTCTACGCCGATTCCGACGACCAAGATATCCCATGGCTATGATCTGGGCTTTTGCAGTTTCCGAAGTTGAAGGTTCATTGCGCTACAGACAACGGCGCCCCGCGAAATCGTGACAGGCGCTGACGCCGTCGAATGAGGAATTGTAGCTGCGGGCTGGTGGTACCAGGTGCTGTCGAGGACAATGGGAAGGCTGAGGCTAGGTGCTCTGCTAGATGAGTTTCCAGGGGCTGGCCGAACGAGTCCCCGAGATTCGCTGATATACCGTTAATAATCTAGCTAAGACTCCGAGATCGTCTCTACGGAGGTGACGGTGCCGCCGTGGTCTTCTATGTAGGTGCAGACGGCTTCTTCGAATTCGCTGGCGCTGCCTGGGATGTTGTAGAACTGCTGGGCGTTCACGGCGCCGGCTATGGCGGGGGAGCCGGTGCAGCCGATGGCTGTCGTGGGGTCGTAGGCGTCTAGGTCGATGACGAACTGGCTTGCCTGGCCGTTGAGCTCGTAGTCTATGATAGTACGGTTGATCGCCGCTTCTTGGATCGCTATGGAACCCGAGAGCCCTGGTATGGCGTAGAAGGCGACGGCCAGCACAAGGCCCTCCTTGTCGCCGATGATCTCATTCTCCTTTCAACCGTAGCGATTGCCGCCCGATCAGGCAAGCAACTGAAACTAACACGGCGGTTTCTGTGCGATACTGTGGCACAGAGTGCGATAAGGTTCGGCCGTGGTCGCAGTTGCAGGCTCGGAAAGGGGCGATGGTGCTGGCGGATTGGTGGGACAGGGTCGCCGGGCGCGCGGGGAAGCGCGAGGTGTTTCCTTCTCGGTTCGGGGAGGCGGCGGTGTATGCGATGCCGGCGGAGGACGGATCGCTTGTGCGCATGTTGAACGTGGGCGGGGTGCTGCAGTCGGCGACCTATCTGGACGAGCGTTGGGCGACGTGCCCCTTTGCGTACCTGCGATCCTTCGACCACCTCTTCGAGGCGGCGCTTTCCGAGGCGCCGGATCCGCTGGTCGTAAACCGCGTGCTCATGCTCGGCGGCGCTGGGTTCGCCTATCCCAAGCAGCTGCTGCTGGAGCATCCGGGCGTTGCGCTGGACGTGGTGGAAATCGATCCGGCCATGGTGCAAATCGCCCGGGAACGTTTCTTCCTTGATCGTCTGGAGATGCAGCTGGCTGCCGAGGGCCGCGCCGACGATCTGCGCATCTTCGTGGAAGACGGCGAGGCGTTCCTGCGGCGGTCGGACGGCGCCCCCTACGATGCCATCATCAACGACGTTTTCGTCGGGCGCGAGGCGGTGCCGTTCTTCGCCAGCGACGAGGGCATTGCTTGCGCCCGCGCGCACTTGACGCCGGGCGGCCTACTCATGGCTAACTGTGTCGTGGAATACACTGGCGACGCCATGTACCGCCTCTTCTCCCAGGTGGAGCGCCTGCGCGGTCACTTCGCCAACGTGTACGTCATCGACGCCTCTGACGACGAGTTCGGCGGCGCCGACAACTACCTCCTCATAGCCACCGACGGTTCCTACCCCTTCACGGGCGTCATCCCCTACGGGGATTAGGGGGCATTGCGCGATGGCGCTGCGAACTGTCGCAAATTTTGCGATAGTTGATTTCGGCGAGTCTTCCAGCTTTTTCTTAAGTGTGTTGACTATGGGCTACCGACAGTCTTGACGTCGCAGTCGAAAGGAAGGACATCTACGAGCGGTCTCTCTTAAAGTTAGAGCTTGGATAATGTCAGCGCGTGCTATTTCTAGCAAGGATCGCTTTTAGCTTTCGAGGCGGCAGGCGAGGTCGGCGCGGCGGTTGATGCCGAGCTTTCGATAGAGGTTGCGCACGTGGGTTTTCACGGTGTTGGGCGAGACGACGAGCTCCTCGGCGATTTGCGGTGCCGTGCGCCCTTCAACGAGGAGGCGCAGCACATCCTCTTCGCGGCGGGTGAGGTCGTAGGTGCGGGCGGCCTTGGCGCAGAGGGCTTCGATATCAGGCTCTTGCGGCACCTCCGGGTCGGCCAGCTGCGAGTCAGCGTAGCCGCTTTTCGCCAGTTGCAAACGCTCTGCTTCGCGCTTCATGGCGGCTTCGCGCCAGTAACGACTTAGGAAAAAGGAGGCCAGTGCGGTTGCTGCCAGCAGCGCCGCTGAGGCGATCGCGGCCGTTTTGGATGCTCAAGCAGCGCTGTATCCTCTTGGTGGCGATGACTTCATAGTGGGCCTTGCCGGCGGGTATGACACGCTGATGCCGGGTGAGACGCGCGTAATCCGCTACGCCTTCGTCATTTACCGTAACAGCTTCGCCGAGCAGGACGGCATCGATAATGCCGATCTTTCGGCCATGGAAGTTGCGTATCTCGATTGCAGCCCGTGGCGCGTTATCGCCCTGAAGCTGGCGAACGCTCGCGATGCCGCCCAAGTGCACCCGCGCAACGCCTACACCGACGGGATCCTCGGGCGCTAGATTGGCGAGGCGCCTGGTCGACGTTCTTGTCCCGCGCGTTTCTTCGTAGCCCTCTTTCGCGGTCGAGGCGTTCTCTGGTTCGTGCTGCTTTTGTGGAAGGTGGGTGGGGCGTGCAACAAAGCGGGCTTCCCAAACGTCTAGTAGATAGAGAATCAGAGCAGAACGAGCGCGAGGAGGCTGACGCGCACAAGTTGAGCGACATTATGGCCGTTATGGGGCTGGCCGTCGTGTTCGTGGGCATTGCGATGTTCATCGCCTGCTGGGGGTAGGCCGCCGGCCGCTTGTTTCCCGTAACCGCTGCATAACGAGGGCTTATCGGGTTGGCAGACGTTGCGTCAGCTGGTCATGGTTTCACAGAGCGCCCCTTTACACTGGATGCCGAGACATGCGTTCAGGGAAAAGGAGGCCGGCCATGGGAGATGAAAAACGCCATGTAGATCACCTGGAAGAGGCCGCGCACAAGGCCGAGGCCGACCTGCGGGACGACCTTGAGAAGGCCGTGGAATTCGAGAAGGCCGACGTGGCTGAAACTCATCGCGAGTGGCACGACCAGCTACATAACGATCATGCCGAGCTGGTGGCCGACGTTGCTCGCGACAAAGAAGAGATCCGCGAGGCCTTAGACGACGCGCGCCACCCCGAGCGCATCGTGCATGCGGCCGAGGAAAAGCTCGCCCACGCCGCCGACGAGGCCCGCGATGTCGTGCGCGCCGTGGAGCACCCGAGCGTCATTGTCGATGACGCTAAGGAGGCTCTAGCCGAGAAAAAGCACGCCCTTGATGAGACCGCGGCCACTATCGCTGCCGAATTCGCCAGCCCCGCCGACAAGAAGCGTCTGCCAGTGGTGCTGCGCGTGTTCGGCGTGCTGCTCATTATCGGCTCGGGCGTCGCGCTGCCGGTCATCGCGAAGACCATGTATCAAGCTGTGACCATGTTCGACTCTGGGGCTATGCGCGGCGAGGGCATCTCCACCATCGTGGTTACCTTCGTGAATCTGGCCGTGCTGGTGGCCCTCGCCGTCACGCTCATTGTGTTCGGCGTGCGCCTCATCCGCAACCAGCGGCGCTGGGCGGCGCTGCTCTCCTACGGGTTGTACGTGCTTCTTCTGGCCGGGGCTCTGTGCTCCATCATGCTGGCCGGCATTGGCTACGAGCTTATTCCCTACGGCGTCGGTTTCGCAGTCACGGTGGCGCTGCAGAGCTACCTTGACCCCTCGCTGCTCGAAGAACGTCGCGCCCACCGCAAGGCCCGCGAGGCCGAGGAGCATGCGGAGGGGGAGGCCGGCACGCTCGGCCGCGACCCCTCGGGCAAGGGCTACATCACGCTGAACTTCTTCAACCTGTTCTGGATATTCGTCGTGGCCAGCGTGCTGGGGCTGCTCATGGAAGAGATCGTCCACTTTCTGTTCGTGGTGCCAGGCCAATGGCAAGACCGCGCGGGGCTGCTGTTCGGCCCGTTCTCGCCCATCTACGGTTGCGGCGCGGTGCTCATGACCATCTTCCTCAACCGCTTCCACAAAAGCAATTGGCTCGTCATCTTTCTGGTGGCGGCGGTCATCGGCGGTGCCTTCGAGGCGTTCGTGAGCCTGTTCATGCAGTACGCGTTCGGCGCGGTGGCCTGGGACTACTCTAACATGCCCGGATCACTGTTCGGCGGCCGCACGTGCCTGCCGTTCATGGCCTGCTGGGGTCTGCTCGGCGTGGTGTGGATAAAGCTGCTGTTGCCGTTCATGCTGCGGCTCGTGAATTTCATTCCGTGGAACTGGCGTTATATGCTTACCACTGTGGCCGCCTGCTTCATGTTGGTGGACGCCGTCATGACCCTGCAGGCCCTCGACTGCTGGTATATGCGCCTGTCCCACGACCCGGTGGACACGCCTCTCCAGCAGTTCTACGATCACGAGTTCGGCGATGCTTACATGGCCGATCGCTTCCAATCGATGACCATCGTCCCCTCAGATGCGGTGCGCGGATAGAAGGGGCGACAACGAAACGGGCGGCGCGCTTGGCGGCCGCCCGTTCGCATGCAGGACGCGGGGAGGGAAGGCGCCCTATCGGAATAAGTGGGGATGCGGAGCTACTGCTTGGCGCCCAGCACCTGGCCGATGGTGTAGCCCATCAGGCAGTTGCGGGTGTGCGAGAGGCAGTTCAGGTGGTGCGGATAGGTGTTGTAGAACATGCCGCCGGACACGATGCCTGCCGCGAACAGGCCCTCGATGGGCTGGCGATCCTTGTCGAGCACGCGGCACTCGGTGTCGACGATGAGACCGCCCGTGGTGCACAGGCCGTCGGCGAACTCCTTGGTGGCGTAGAACGGCGGCTGATCGATGGTCATCATCATGGAGCCGGGCATGTCGAAGTCGGTGTCGGCGCCGGCGGCGCACATCTCGTTCCAGTGGTTGATGGTCTCCACGAAGGTGTCGGCGGGCACTTCCATGAGCTCGGCCAGCTCTTCCAGGGTGTCGGCCTTGAAGGCGTTCTCGCTCTGGGCGGCAGCTACCCACTGCTCCTTGGGCCCGTAGCAGGAAGAACTCGGCGTCCAAATCTTGTCGATCTTGGTGTCCAGGGCGCTGTCCACGATGTAGAAATCGTAGGTGCCGGGCTGGTACTGGATGGCCATGGCCAGCTGGCCGTAAGGGTCGTACTCCGGGGTGAACCTCTTGCCGAGCTTGTTCACGCGCACGAAGGGCATGAGCTGCTCGGGATCGAGCATGATGGACTGCGGGAACTCATCCTCGGCAGCGCCGACGGCCACGCCCATTTGAAGGCCGTCGCCCGTGTTGCCGAAGGCGCCGGTGAGCCAGCGGCCCGGCACGCTGCGCGGGCGGCAGCGCTCTTTCAGCATC
>OLQU01000986.1_pt1 | contig 21420 bp, 21 predicted proteins | sample 1672271 | NCBI WGS metagenome assembly OLQU01 (sample SAMEA3136666, study PRJEB25190) | human gut metagenome | biome: human gut; feature: human-associated habitat; material: faeces | place: Austria | collected 2013 | reverse complement strand
CATCCCCTATCAGGGCAAGCAGATCGACATGGGCCACTGGGAGCGCCTGACCATGATCGAGGCCGTGAAGAAGTATTCCGGCGTCGATTTCAACGACTGGAAGACCGACGAGGACGCCATCGCCGCCGCGAAGGAGCACCACGTCGAGCTGCCGGAAGTACCCACCAAGGGTGCCATTCTGGCCGAGTTCTTCGACGCCTTCGTGGAGGACAAGCTCATCCAGCCCACCTTCATCTACGATTACCCCGTGGAGATCAGCCCGCTGGCCAAGCGCAAGCCGGATGATCCCGCCTTCACCGAGCGCTTTGAGTATTTCATCGACTGCACCGAGTACGGCAACGCCTTCAGCGAGCTGAACGACCCCATCGACCAGAAGGGCCGTTTCGAGCGTCAGGTCGCCGAGCGCAAGGCCATCGAACCCGACTGCAAGGCGCAGGTCGATTACGACTACGTCAACGCTCTGGAGTACGGTCTGCCCCCCACGGGCGGCCTCGGCTTCGGCGTGGACCGCCTCGTCATGCTGCTGACCGATAGCGCCTCCATCCGGGACGTTCTGCTGTTCCCCACGATGCGCCCGGAATCTAACTAAGCTACGTGGTAATCCTTGTGTCTCCGACAGTCCGCACGAACTGAAAATCCGACCCTGAATGTACCAAAAACCTGAATGTTCAGACGGATTTCTTAGGGGCTTGTCGGAGAAGGCAAAAATCCCAAACGGAGCGTGACGGATTTTCGCCAGTTCCACATCCAGCAGAAAACTGTAAACGAGAAAACAGTCAAGAGGACATTTCACCATCGGCAAAAGCCGAAAGTGGAGTGTCCTTTTTCTATATCCTGATAATGCAAGTATACCACATAACCTTGACAAAGGAGAAGAATACCATGGCACATAAGCGAAACTCGGTTGAAGTTCCTGAACTGGAAAAACTGCTGGCTGGAAAGAAAAAGAAATACGTTCGCTACGAGGAAGGGGCAGTCCTCTACTCGATGGGCAAAAATTCTTTCCGACAAGTCGCACAGGATGCTCACGCTGTCGTCCGGCTGAAACGCATTGCACTGGTGAACGTAGAAGTGCTGGACGAATATCTGGAATCCTTTCGTGAATAATTGAATTAGTTTTACATAGCGCACTTTCAGTTTCCACAAAATTGAAGGTGCGCTTTTTCTTTTGCAAAAATCAGACAAGGAGGTTTTGCACATGAAAACACAGTCGCAGTTGAAAATCCGAGGCCACACTAAATGACACAGGACTTTGTGTGGTTCACCGAAAGTGGGTGATGTTATCGCAAAGAAAGCAACCACAATCGCCATCGTAAACCAGAAAGGCGGCACAGCCAAAACAACTACCTGTGAAAATCTGGGTATCGGTTTGGCAATGGAGGGCAAAAAGGTGTTGCTGGTGGATGTTGACCCACAGGGTTCACTTACTGTCAGCATGGGGTGGCAAGACACGGATTCTCTGAACACTACACTGTCCACTCTCATGCAGAAAGCCATGAACGACCAGCCCATCCAGCCCGGTGAGGGCATCCTGCACCATGCAGAGGGCGTTGACCTTATCCCTGCTAACATTGAGCTGGCGGGAATGGAAGTTGCCTTTGTGAACAGCATGAACCGGGAAAAGATGCTCAAGCGGGTGTTGGACAACGCCAAGCGCGAGTACGATTATATTCTGCTGGACTGCACTCCCTCGCTGGGGATGCTCACTGTCAACGCGCTGGCTGCGGCAGACACTACACTGATTCCGATGCAAGCGCAGTATCTTTCGGCCAAAGGTCTGGAACAGCTTTTACAGACGATTGGCAAAGTTCGGCGGCAGATAAATCCGAAGCTGAAAATCGAGGGGATTTTGCTCACCATGACGGACAGCCGCACCATCTATGGCCAGCAAATCAGCAATCTGATTCGGCAAGGCTACGGAAAGCATCTGAAAGTATTCGACCAGACCATTCCCCGGTCTGTCCGTGCTGCGGAAATCAGCACAACGGGAAAAAGCATTTACCAGCATGACCCGAAAGGCAAGGTGGCCGAAGCCTACCATTCTATTGCGAAGGAGGTGGTGGCCGATGTCGAAAAACGACTTAAACGTAACACTGAAAGGGATAGATGAGCTTTTATTTTCCACCGAAGAACAGCGGCAGGAAGAAAAAAGAGAACAGGTGCAGCAGATTCCCATTGATGAGCTGCATCCTTTTATGAAGGGAGGGTCAGCCCATGATTCCATTCTGGAAAAAGAATAAACCGGGTAACGCACAGCCTGTGCAGAAGCGCAGGCAGAAAAGCAAGCCCGATGTTCCCCACACCGCACAGCAGTCTATCCCGATGCAGCGGATGTTTGAGAATGGCACTTGCCGTGTCCGTACCAACTACTACACCCGGACGATCGCCTATCAGGACATCAACTATCAGCTTGCCCAGCAGGAAGATAAAACTGCCATTTTTGAGGAATGGTGCTCGTTCTTGAATTTCTTCGATTCCAGTATCAAGTTTGAGCTGTCATTCGTCAATGTGGCAACGGACAGCAGCGAATTTGAAAAGTCGATTCGGATTTCTTTCCAGAAGGATGGTTTCGATGATGTCTGTGCCGAATATTCGCAAATGCTGCGCCAGCAGCTTGCCAAGGGCAACAACGGCTTGACGAAGCTGAAGTATATTACCTTCGGCGTTGAGGGCGAGAGCATGGCACAAGTCAAACCCCGGCTCGACCACATCCAGAATGACCTCCTGAATAATTTTCATCGGCTGGGTGTGCAGGCCAAACCGATGAACGGTGCGGAACGCCTACGTTTGATGCACGATATGTTTAACATGGACGGTGCATCGAAGTTCAGATTTGACTGGAAAGACCTTGTAAAAAGTGGTCTTTCAGTCAAAGATGCTATCGCGCCGACCGCTTTCGCCTTCAAAAACAGCCGCACGTTCCAGATGGGCGGCATCTATGGTGCAGTGAGTTTCCTGTCCATTACGGCGTCCGACCTCAGCGACCAGCTTTTGAAAGACTTTCTGGACATGGATTCCAGCCAAATCGTCACCATGCACATCCAGTCGGTAGACCAGAATCGTGCCATCAAGACTGTCAAAAAGACGATCACCGAACTCGACCGTAGCAAAATCGAGGAGCAGAAGCGAGCCATCCGCGCAGGTTATGATATAGACATCATTCCGTCCGATTTGGCGACGTATGGCCGGGATGCAAAGGCTCTTTTGAAGGAGTTGCAAAGCCAGAATGAGCGGATGTTCCTCGTCACTTTTCTGGTGCTGAACACCGGGCGCACGGAACAGGAACTTGAAAACAATGTTTTTCAGGCATCAAGCATTGCACAGAAACACAACTGCGATCTCTGTCGGCTGGATTTCCAGCAGGAACAGGGACTTATGAGCAGCCTACCGCTGGCAGATAACCAAATCGAAATCCAGCGCGGCCTTACCACCAGCAGTACCGCGATTTTCGTGCCGTTCACCACACAGGAACTTTACCAGTCGGGCAAAGAATCGCTGTATTACGGCTTGAACGCTCTTTCCAACAATTTGATTATGGTTGACCGGAAGAAACTCAAAAATCCCAATGGGCTGATTTTGGGCACTCCCGGCTCTGGCAAAAGTTTCTCGGCAAAGCGTGAAATCGCAAATGCTTTTTTGGTAACAGACGATGATATTATCGTGTGCGACCCGGAATCGGAGTACGCTCCTTTGGTGGAGCGGCTGCATGGACAGGTCATTCGCATCAGTCCGGCTAGTACACCGTATATCAACCCGATGGACATTAACGCCAACTATTCGGAAGAGGATAATCCGCTCAGTCTGAAAGCGGATTTTATTCTTTCTTTGTGTGAGCTGATCGTGGGCGGCAAGGAAGGTCTGCTCCCGGTAGAAAAGACGGTCATTGACCGCTGTGTCCATTTAGTTTACCGGAAATATTTTGAAAATCCCATTCCGGAAAATATGCCACTGCTGGAAGATTTGTATGATGCACTTCTGACGCAGGATGAGCCGGAAGCCCGTCATGTTGCAGCTGCTCTTGAAATCTACGTCAAAGGTTCTCTGAACATTTTCAATCATCACACCAATGTGGACATCAACAACCGAATCGTCTGCTTCGATATTAAGCAACTCGGTAGCGAAGGACTATGATGTTATCATGGACAAAGCCGCCGAAGCCGAAGAGCTGGGGCTGAATAACAGGCACTCTACGCTGGAAAAGCTGGCGGCGTTGGCTAGCGCAAAAGAAAAATGCGATGCCCCGGAGTGCAACCCTGCCGGGTGCAGGAAAGTGATGGCTGCTTATGAACTTTAGTGGCGAAGAACTGATACTGATGATGCTCTACAATCCCGGCACTCGGCTGGGGTTGATACAGGAACTTCGGCTGATGCAGTGTTATCTTTTACCGGATGAAACTGCCCTGCATGAACTTTCGGATGGAGTTATCGAGAAACTGAAACTTATGACGGATGCTGACTTTGCCGAAGTCGAATTTCCGTTTGACTGATTGTTGCCGCCTATGGGCGGCATACATAGTCCGTCATTTGATCCAGAAGCTTTAAAACACTCGATTTCTATTTTTTCTCGACAAAGTGCACGAAATGCGGTATACTTATAATGGTTGATGTTTCATAGGGCATGAAGACTATCGCAAAAGTCATAGGCTATTAAAGTCGACGAGGAATTACAATGTTAACAATAAAAGTTAAAATTCCTTCAAGAGTGCCTGTTCTTGAAGGAAAATCAGCTAGTCCTATAGGAAGTGAATCTTTTTGGCGTGGAGTCTTACTACAACTAGGAAAGAATTTAAAGCTAGAAGGGAGTTCTGGTGGAGAAGTCTTTAGGCTTACACCCATAAATTGTTTATCAGATTCCCATAGCCAAGAAAATTACAATCTTTCCATAGACGGTATTCCTTCTATTTTTTTGCACAATTTACTTCTTTTATTAAAAGACCGAATCGATAATTTCGAAAGGAAAATTGACGAATACCCTCTAATAGACGAAGAATTTTATGCCGAATATCTTCAGCGACAAATTTTAAATGTAGAGAGAAACTGGTGGGCCAAGAACTTTTATTTACATTTTAGTGTTTTGGATTTGCTATCTGAGACAAAATATGAACAATCAACAATGCAAAATGTTTCGATTGTTTTAGCACTTGAGAATTCTCTCAATTTAAACCCACCAGAGTTCATTCAATTTAGCAAGCTTGAATATGAAGAGGAAACATGTAAACTGTGTGTAAAAAATATCAAGCACATTCGGAAACTCTTAGCTGGAGCTGGAACATATGCACTTGCATTTGGACGCAGTGGAGTAAATTATGATTGCTTGGGATACGTTTTGCTAAACGAAAAAAATTCTTCTCTGTTTCCAATCAAAATAGATATCATTGGATTTTCCAACTGGAAATTGAGTTATGCCGGAAAAGAGCAATTTTCTTGTAAAATGCACACAATCCAAGCTGTCCATAAATCCCACAAAGAGGAGATTAAGGGTGTCGTATCTGCGTTACAAAAAGAGCTTGGTATAAAAGATCCCGCATGGATTGAAAAAGCAGTTGATGCCCTTACCGAACAAACTCATGGAACAGCTGCATTATTTTTTGACTCCAGCATAGAATGTAACAAAGTTCTTTGTGAGCGATTTGAACGATTATTCAAAAATAAAAGAGCCGTTTCAACATGTTATCAAATTGATTCACCCGATTTGTCTTTTCTTACCCACATTTCTGGAATTGACGGAGCGTTAGTTATTGATCCAATCGCAGAAAAATTACTTTATTTTTCTATGATTGTTGATGGAAATTCTGTTCTCCCTGGCGATCCTGCTAGAGGAGCCAGACACAACGGACTGAAAACATTTATTGACAGCCTTGCAAATGACACTTATGAACAAGACACTGTACCTCGCGCTATGGCAGCTGTTTTTTCTGAAGATGGTGGAGTACAAACATATAGTGTTTCGCAGTCCTTAAGTGTAATTAAAAAGATTAAGTCCTCAAACTCAATATCTCTTTAGCAATTTCCGCCCAGAACTATAAGATTTTCCATATGCATTAAAATAAGATTTAATTTTATAAAGTATTATAGCTTTTGAAGCGATTTTTTGATGTAGGCTTGCTTTTTTCTTGTAGCTATGATATTATATTCTTGTAAATCATGTTGTATTCAGCATGGCTTAATCACAACATTTGGAGGCCTATTAGGAAATAGTATGATTGATGTTAGACCTCGTTATGCGCTCTGGAAGTATGATGATGATTTTCTAGACGACGATAACGACATAGATGAGTTGCAAATAAATTATGACACGTTGCAGGACATGAAAATTTCGACGTGCCGAGCGGAAGGACATACTGTACTTCGTTCAAATGTAACTTATCGAAAGCTGTCTGATGAAGAAAGAGAACGGTTTATAAAGCTTCTTCAAGAATAATAAATATTTATCTAAAGGCACGAATGGGAAGCTCTTATTCTTTCTCGTTAAAGAACAAGGGATTTGTTCATTTCGTGCTTTTTCTTTGGAGGTTTCATGGACGAACAGAATGTATTCAGCTCAGATTATCGTGTGGTTTTTCTTTATTCACAAGAGCGGCAAACAGGTGTTCAGGAAAGTGATTTGGCAGGAAAAATGGCATCTTATTATGATGAAGTTTCTGTATTGCCAATTCCCTCAAATTCACTTTCTTCTGCTTACGAGGAAGCTTGCAAACTCACCCAGGAAACTCTCGAAAAAGTCTCTAATGTCCGCAATGCGAAATTTCCTCAAACGATGATTGTTTTTACTGATATCCAAAAAGAGCTAAATGAAGCAGAAATATTTTACACCTCGAAACAACTCGAATCATTTTGGAACAAAAATGATTATAAGATTTTTTCTATGACAATGATCCATTTAGGAAAGAATCAAAACTTAAGAGTTGTTTTTCAAAAGGCCAAAGAAACGTTTTCTCTTGAAAATTTTCTTGTTTATTTATCTTTTGATTATAGCGATCTCATTATATTTGGAAAAACAGATTCCTTTCAGATATGTGAAGAAAACATGTTTGAATTTGACTATTCCGAAAATGATACCGTAACTGATTCTATTACTCTCTGGAGTTTTGGGCCAGCAGCCAATCAGAAGGAATCCCATCCTCAAACATTCACCGCACATTTTCGATTTGGAACATCAAGCTATGCATATGCAAAAGAATTCATAGAACGTAAAAAGAATGAAAACTGTGAAGTCACAGATTATTGTCTTTTAGGGCGAAACGATATTGCGGTAGTCAATTCAAAAGCAACCATCTTCTGGTTATATAAAATGCGTGAGGAGCTCCATGATAAAAAATGGTGTACTACCTATGATGTTTGTGTTTTATTACCTACTCTTGATGAATTAAAGATAGAAGGACATACTTCATCTCCTTTAGATGAACGAGATTTCTGTAAAGTATGTGACGCAAAAACTGTTTGCACTAAAAGAGAAAGCTATCAAGAAAGTATTTCATGTGAATGTAACAAACTTGATAAAAATCTCGATCAAGAATCAGACTCAATTTATTTGATTTCAAGAAAAGCAATTCTTAGTCGTTTGGATGAATTCAAGGTGGCTTATCTAGACGGCTGCTCCCGGATGAAAGTCGAACCGAATTTTGTTTGGTTGCGGTGGTTACACGAAACAACTCTGCTTGCTAGTAGTTTCTTAAGCAACAAAATGTCTCGTAGTATTGGTCTTTTTCTTATGCCACAAATTCGGGATATTTTAATCTATGGAAAATCGATTTTTTCTTCCGAAAAATTACGAATTTCTCACAAAGGTGAAATTGAGACCAGATTCTTTAAGAATGTATTTTCCAATATCCTCGTATTAATTGATAGTATGAACCATAGTAATCGGCAATTTGTTCAGATTCCGTCTTTTCACATGGCATCTTTTGAAATGCAGCCTAAAATCATGGCTTATTATACAGCAGTTACACAAGGGCTGATTGATATGTTAAAGGACGATAACGATGCGCCGTTCTATGGATATACCATCTCTCCGGGTTTTACAAACTCATTAAAGGTCCAATCACTTGCTTTACAAAGAGTATGTCCTAGAGACGAATTTATTTCCATTGAAGTCGATGAAAAGTCTTTGTATGATATACGATTAACAACTGAAACATTAGCGCATGAACTTTCACATTATGTTGGAGGAAAGTGTCGTAATCGTTCTAAGCGAACAGAGTGTATTCTTTCAGCATGTTTTCATATGATTATACAGGATGTTTTGGAACAGGTATGTGGCATTATAGCTCCAACGCACAGAGCCATCTTTGATCCTGTCTCTATTTTTGAGAGTTCAAAGGAATTAGCAGCTGTATATATTAATGAGAACATTAACAGTAGCGAGGTTCAATATTTAAAGTCTTTATTTTTCGACCACATCGTAAATCTCAAAAGATATATTCTTTCCTCTCGGTTTTTTAACATACTTTTTTTCAACCAAATAAAAGATTCGCTCAGCCAAACCTATTTTATATCAAGTAAAGATTGTCAAAAGGATTTTTTAGACATACTAAACGAGTATTTGTTAGAAAATATAGGAATTGAATTGCCTTCCGGTACAACATCAGCTACTTGGGATAACGACCCCATCGCATGTTATGAATGTGATCGTATTATTAATGATGTTCTTCACTCTTATGGTAAAACCGAAAGAGAAATCGAAAATAATGCAGCCAACAAAAATCTTGATCCATTGTGGCATAGATGCTATCTGTTTAAAGAAACATTTGCTGATTTGCAGATGATTCAAATATTCGATATGAGTTGGCACGAATATTATCAAGTTCTCGACTTGACTAAGAGCTATGACACAGATGCTATACAACGCGCTTTGGCAGTTGCAACAACACTTCATTGTCATCATGAGCCGAAATGGGAAAATATCACAGTATTAGAAAACCCTCTTCCTCATGAGCTAGAGATCACAGAACAAGTCAATAAATTATTAGATATACAATATCCCCTTGCATATGACGACCAATTCAAGCCTTTTGGTGGAAATGCAGCGATTCAGCATTGGTTGTTAAGGTATTTAGATGTTTGTTATTATTCTATCAACGAACAAAAAGAAAAGAAGAAAGATCGTCTTGAAATCTTAACGGAGTGTCATCACATTCTTTCTTCAGCAAGTTCATTGTTAGATATTCATTGTGCTATTTTAGAGTTCAATCAAACCTATCAAGATAAAATGCTTCAATCTTGTAAGGAGTATATTAATGAGCATCCTAATTAAATATCAAAACCAATAGAAAGCGAGGAAAGCCAATGGAAAACAAAAACCGCACTCCCATCGACCGACTGCTTTTTGCAACCTTTTTGAAAGGCCGTATCTCTTCCCGTGACCTGTGGAACGAAAAGGGCAAAATAACCCCTGAGGATAATCGGAAAATCGCGGACGAGACCAGCGAAATCGTCAACGATGATTCTACTTATCCTTTCATCAGCTATCTATCCGACCTGCTTGCAAAATCCAAGCCGTCCGATGAGGCAGTTGAAAAGCTGCATAACTGCATCGACAAGGTTGCGGTTGCATTAGGAGAGGACAGCACCGATGTTTTCCGTGCGCTTCTCGCAAAACTGATCGAGCAACCGGAAGAAAATCAGACCTTCGACCGTCTGTTGGAGATGACGGAAAAATTAGCCGCAAAACACGAATAAAACGCAGCGGATTCCATAGCGAGTGACCTGAAAGGGTTGCTCGCTTTTTTGTTTGCTACAAAATGGAAGGGAGGAACGCTATGTCATCTAAAACCCAAGCATATCTTGAACTTGCCAATCGGACAGCGAACGGCATCACGCGCCACTGGGAACACTGGGCGAATTTCCTGACTGCCGCATCCCGGTTGTATAAGTACAATTTTGCAGACCAGCTCATGATTTATGCCCAGCGGCCTGATGCCACTGCCTGCGCCAGCTTTGACCTTTGGAACAATCGGATGAACCGCTATATTCGCAAAGGTTCACAGGGCATCGCCCTGCTGGATGAATCCAGCGGCTATCCTCGGCTGCATTATGTGTTCGATTTGGCCGACACCGGGGAGCGGCGCAAGTCGCATACTCCGTATTTCTGGGAACTAAATGATGATTTTCGTGAACCTGTCGCCCGGATGCTGGCCGAAGAATACGGCATCCACAATGAATCTTTGGGTCAGCAAATCACAGATGTTACCGCAAAGCTTGCCGACGATTACTGGGAGAACAACAGCCGGGACATTCTCGGCATCGTTGACGATTCTCTCTTAATGGATTATGATGAAGCCGGAAAAGAGTATCGTGTGCAAGAAGATGGCACTTGCACGAACCATGTGAACTCCCCCAAAACGAAGGCTGGCATCCGTATCATTCCGATGCTTGATGAAGTGTTCGATGCCTTTCTGGAAGAATACCAGTATCAAAAGGTCATTGGTTTCTGCACCGATGAAATTGATGGGTACTCCGGCTTCGTTTTCTGCACTGGCGATGGCAAAGTTTATCTCCCCAATGCCATCAACCGTACCATCCGTTCGATTTGCGCAGACTATAATAAGGAAGAAGAATCCAAGGCGAAGGAAGAAAATCGTGACCCGGTTCTTCTGCCCAAGTTTAGCTGCCACATCTTGCGGCACACATTCTGCACTCGCTTCTGCGAGAACGAAACCAACCTGAAGGTCATTCAGGAAATTATGGGGCATGCAGATATTTCCACTACAATGGATGTGTACGCAGAAGCAACCCAAGAGAAAAAGAAAGAATCTATGACCTCGCTGCAAAGCGCACTGCTTGTGCGGTAAGACATAGATTCAAAATAAAAGAAATGTTCCTCTCTGCTGGACAAAGAAGCACATCTCGTTTATCACGGTTTGACAGTGACCAACACCCGTTGTCGCGGTTTCCGTCACGCTCCGTCAAAAAAGGGCTGTGACCAAAACTGTACACAACTTTCGTGGACGCTGTTGGAGTTTGTTGGAGGGTTCTTCAAGAAATCCACCGGGATCGTGGACGTTGTTGGAGCCTGTTGGACGAAAACAGGGCCAGTTCTTGCCACGTCCCCACGATGAAGCCGATTGAGCAGTAAAACGCAAAATTAAAACGCAGATACGATTGGTTTTCAAACGAAATTCGGGCGATATCTGCGATACTACACCACAACTACACCAATTTTGGGACATTTTCCCGAAAAGGAGCCTTACAAAGCGGTGTGGTGTAAGAAGTGAATAGACGGATTGGTGTAGTAGGTACACTGAACCCGTAAAGGCGAAAAAGGCAGGTACACTATGGAAACATGGTGTACCTGCCTTTGTGCTTGTTATTGAAAGATAATACGAGAAAGTTGTGGAAAGAATGTTACAAATGCGATAAGCTTTAATTAAGGAAAATCGATGTGCAACAATCATCGATTTCCGAAATTACGCAGATTCGTTGCTTTCATCGTTTTATCGTAAATTCACGTTTTGCATCTGCTGCATTCTTTGCTCCTGTTATCCCTTCTTGCATCCGTTATCCAGCCGTTCCGGTGTGCAAAAAGTGTGCAAAAGTGTGCAGAGCCAAAATCAGCCCATTAAAGCAGGCATCGGATTTTTATGCAAAGCCGGGAAAATGGGCTGGTTTGGCTCGAAAATGGCATCCGCAATTTCACCTGTTTAAACCAAGCATCAAATGTACATCAACAACTACGATTCATGGCAGGGATTTGGACAACTGCGATCTCTTATAAACCCAAAGCAGCTCTTTCTATGTGGACTTTTCTGGGTGGAAACACCTAAAAGGTTCACATTTTTTATTTTACCGGCAGCCAGACCGTTGTTTTTGCCCCACAGGGGGTGTTCTGCCCAAACACTGCCGTGCCGCCATGGGCGGCGGCGATCTGCTGCACTACATACAGGCCAAGGATATGAGGCGCATTTTCGGCAGGCTCCGCAGCGTTCAGTGCCACCAGAACGGCAGCCGGATAGCCAATACCATCATCTGCCACGGTCAGGCAGAAGCGCTCCCCTACCTGCCGGGTGTGCACGGTAATGTTCACCAGCTTTGGGTTATGCCGGACGCTGTTGTTCAGCAGATTTTCCAGCAGCCGTGCCAGCAGCGCCTCATCCACCGAAAGCACTGTCTGCTCTGCTGGTTCTTCCTGTTCCAGTGTGATCTCGCAGTGCTCTGCCAGTGGGCTTTCGCAGAACTGCGCCACCAGCTGCCGGAACAGCGGCCCTGCCCGGAGGTCTTTCCGGCGCAGGGGTTGGGCACCGTATTCCAGCTTACTGGTCAGGTTCAGGTCATCAATGAGGGTTCGGAGCTTTTCGCACTGGGTGCGGATGCCGGTCGCTTTCTGCCGGGAGCTGTCCGGCAAAAGTGCATCCTGTTCCAGTTGCTCCGCCCAGCCTAAGATCAGCGCCAGCGGGGTGCGCACGTCATGGCTGACCCCTGCGATCCACTGGGTGCGGGCGTTGTCCCGCCGGGAAAGCATCTCATTTTTGGCTTGCAGCTGCGCCCCGGTTTGGTTTAGCTTTTCTGCCAGTTCCCCAGCAAAACCATCCGTAGGCAGTTGAACGGTCTGCCCCTGCGCCAGCGCATCCAGACCGTTTGCCACGGTCTCCAGCCGCTTTGCCCCCCGCCAGCTCAACCAGAAGCAGAGAACCAGACCCAGCAGCAGCATTCCCAGCGCTGCTGCCGGGATCACCCGCACCATGCTCAGGGCAAAGTCCGGTGAGCTGTAAATGCTGTACTTCCACAGGCTCCCCTTTGGCAGCCCGATGACGAACAGTCCGTAGGGTTCTGTCCAGCAAAACACCGGGTAATCCGCCAGATACCAGCGGGCAAATTTGGCGATATCGCCGGGAGTGTAGGCATGGTTCAGATCCTGCGGCAGGCCGTAGCTCCAGCGGATGTTTCCCACATCGTCCAGCACCATCGCCCACTCGTAGCCATTCATCCATTCCTGCGGGGTGCGTTCTGCCCCAAAGGCAAGCCCTTCGGCGGTCTCCACCATGGAATCCGCGATCTCGCTGGATGAATACTCCCGCTGCGGCAGGCGGCAGCCCTCCTGCCAGCCCAGCCAGCCCAGCACCGCAACACCGGAAAACAACAACAGCAGAACGATGCCCACCGCCGCCAGCACATACCGCCGAATCAGGCGCACAAAGGTTTTCATGCTTCTTCCCCCTTTGTCAGCTTATAGCCAATACCCCGCACCGTCCGCAGAAACTGCGGCGCACCGGGTTTGGCTTCCAGCTTCTCCCGCAGATGCCGGATATGTACCCCCAGACTGTTCTCGTAGCCATAGTAATCTGCGCCCCAGACCGCCGCACAAAGGGCATCGTAGGTAACGATGTGTCCCCGGTTCTCTGCCAATTTCCGCAGCAGCGCCAGCTCGGTAGCGGTCAGCGTCAGTGTTTTGCCCTCTGGCAGGGTAACAATGGCATCATTCAGGTCTACGCACCGCTCCCCCAGCTGCAAAGGTGCCGGCTTTGTACGGGACAGCTCTGCCCGGTACGCCCGCTGCAAAATATGCTGCACCCGCAGCAGTAGCTCCTGCATCAGAAAGGGCTTGGTCAGGTAGTCATCTGCGCCAAGACCCAGCCCGAACAGACGGTCGGCATCCGCATCCCGTGCGGAGAGGAACAGTGCCGGAACGTCCGCTTTTGCCCGCAACGCCCGGAACAGCGAAAATCCATCCCCATCCGGCAGGTTGATATCCAAGATCATCAGCTCCGGCTGCTCTGCCGCAAAGCAGACACGGGCAGCGGCGCAGCTTTGGGCAGTTCTGATATGGCCATATCCTGCGCCCCGCAGCTGTTCATACAGCAGTGCCAGCAGTTCGGCGTTGTCATCCACGATGAGAAGCTTTGCATCATAAATGGTATCCATAAGGGCAGTTCTCCTTTCCCGCCTTTACTATACCACACTTTTTGCGCCACAGCGGAAAACACCTGCAAATTTAAGGGTAAATTAAGCTGCGCTTCCGGTCAGTTTAAGGCAGCGGGTGTATTCTGGCATCGTTCCGAAAACCATGAATGCGAAAGGAAACCATTTATGAAACCTGTGATCGAGACCCATGCCCTTTGCAAAAACTACCATGGCCGTCCGGTGGTGGACCATTTGAACCTGACCGTCCCGGAGGGCTGTGTTTACGGCTTTTTAGGCCCCAACGGTGCGGGCAAATCCACCACCATGAAGATGCTGCTGGGGCTTGTACACCCCACCGGTGGCAGTGTGGAACTGCTGGGGCACACCCTGAACGAAGCAAACCGCATTGCCCTGCTGCGGCAGACCGGCAGTCTGATCGAATCCCCCTCCGGTTACCTGCACCTGACCGCCCGGGAAAACCTTTCCATCGTGGCTGACTTGAAAGACGTGGACCGGAAGGACATCAGCCGGGTGCTGGAGATCGTGCACTTGACCAAAGACGCTGACCGGAAGGTGGGGCAGTATTCCCTTGGCATGAAGCAGCGGCTGGGCATTGCCATGGCGCTGCTGGGCAGCCCCAAACTGCTGATCTTGGACGAACCTACGAATGGTCTGGACCCGGCGGGTATTCAGGAGATGCGCAGTCTGATTGCTTCCATGCCCCAGACCACCGGAGCCACCGTGCTGATCTCCAGCCACCTGCTGGGCGAGATCGAGCAGATGGTGGATCAGGTGGGCATCCTGAACCACGGCAGGCTGCTGTTCGAGGGTTCTCTGCAGCAACTGCAAAAGCACAGCCGGGGCGGCATTCTGCTGCGGGTGCTGGACGCACTCAAAGCCGCAGCCGTCCTGCAGCAGCAGGGAGTAAAAGCCACCGCACCGGCAGATCAGCCGGACACCCTGCAGCTTCCCCCGCTGCCGGACGAAGCGCTGGCGGCACTGGTCTGTACCCTTGCCGAAAGCGGCGTGGGCGTAGTTGGACTGACTGCACAGACAAAGAGCCTTGAGGACATCTTCCTCAGCCTGACCCAGACCAGCGGGGAGGTGGCGTAAGATGGCAGCTTTCCGTGCAGAACTGCAAAAAGCCCACCGTCGGCACGACCTTGCTCTCTGCCTGCTTATCCCCGGCATTGTCGTGCTATGGGTAGGCGGCCTTGCTCCGGCAGACCCGAAGGAGCTTGCCAACGGTTACAGCGCCCTGCTTTACAGCCTGCCCGTCATTGAAGCCATTCTGATGCCGGTGATGATGGCAGTGCTGGCCTCCCGGTTGTGGGATATGGAGATCAAAGGCAACACCACAAAGCTGCTCTACACCCTGCAGAGCCGCCGCAGCCTGTTTGCAGGCAAGGCGGTCTTTGGAGTGCTGGAGGTGCTGTTGGTCACGGTGCTGGAGTCGGCCTGTGTTCCGGTGCTGGGGCGTGTCCATGGTTATACCGAAGCCTTTCCCACTGGGCAACTGGTCTATCTGTTCGTCTGCACGCTGGCAGTGGACACAATGCTCTTCTTTGGAGAATTTCTGCTGATGCTGTGGGTAGGCAATCCCCTGCCGGCGCTCTGCGTGGGCATCGTAGGGGCACTGGTGGGGCTGTTTTCTGCTTTTATGCCGCCGCTTGCCAGTTATTTTGTGCCCTTTGGGTACTACATCCCTCTGAGCGCCTACGAAGTGGCGAACTGGGACAAGGCCACCCACACCGTCACCTACGGCACCCGCCCCTTCAACTGGGGGCTGCTGGCCTTCACCCTTGCGCTGGGCGTAGTGCTGTTTGCCCTTGCGTGGCGCAAGGTACAGAACGAGGAGGTATAAAACCATGCTGAAACGCTGTATTCTTGCGGAGAACCGAAAACTCCACGCATCCCCCATCTGGGCAATGTTCTTTGTGCTGCCCATTCTTTCGGCCACCTATGGCACTTTCAATTATCTGCAAAATCTTGAGATCCTCACCGACGGCTGGTATAGCCTGTGGACCCAGCACACCCTGTTTTATTCCATGCTCTTCTTCCCTGCCATGGTAGCCACCTATGCTGCCTACTTGTGGCGGCTGGAACATCTGGGGCACAACTGGAACCTTATCATGGCAAGCCCTGTACCGCCGCTGGACCTGTTTGCCGCAAAGTTTGCGGTGGTGACAAAGCTTGCGCTGCTGACCCACGGTTTTGTGTTCGCGCTGTTCGTGTTCTGCGGCAAGGTATTTGCCCATCTGCCCGGGCTGCCGCCGGTCACCTTACCTCTGTTTTTACTGCGGGGACTGCTGGGTGCGTTGGCTGTCATTGCCGCACAGCTGGTGCTGGCCATGGTCATCCGCAGCTTTGCCGTGCCCATTTTTCTGGGGCTGCTGGGCGGCATTACCGGCATCTTTATCAGCTCCAAGGGTCATGGGCTGTTATGGCCCTATTCCCTGATGCAACTCGGAATGAACTCCAACAAAAGTGCGGATGCTCTGGCTGGCAGCTACGGGCTGTTTGCCTTCAACTGCATCTTCTGGCTGGGGACGATGTTCCTTCTGGCATGGCTGCTTTTACGCCGGGAGGATGTGCGGGCATAAAATAGAAATCTGCGTATCTGCTCCTGTCAAGAGGGCTGGCACCGTCCAGCCCTCTCTCTTTTTACCAAAGTTTCCCTTCCTTTTTCTTGCAAGCTGCCGAAAACAACGCGCTTTCAAAAGTTCGCGTTTGCGCAGCGCAGCGCAGCAATGAAAGCCCCAGTGGGGCTTTTAAGCGACCCCAAATCCACCCGATATCTGGCTGCAAAACAGACTGTTACGAAAAAAGAGAAAACCGCTATGGAACGCAGTTTTTGTTGTCCCGGCAAGTTTTTCTTCTCAGAAAAAGGGCTGCTGCACTGGCTTCTATCCTTGTGCAACAGCCCTTTTTGTGAAAACCTTTTTTCAAAATCAACTCAAAAACTGGTCAGCCCTAAGCTGACGTCCAGCGCCTGATCCACCCGCTTCTGGTCGGCGGGGGTGATCTGCCCCGCCCGCTCGCGGAGGCGGTGTTTGTCCAGCGTGCGGATCTGCTCCAGCAGCACGACGCTGTCCTTGGCAAGGCCGGTGTCCGCCGCCCGGATGTTGATGTGGGTGGGCAGACGCGCTTTGTCCAGCCGGGATGTAATGGCCGCCGCGATCACCGTGGGGCTGTGGCGGTTGCCAATCTCATTCTGCACGATGAGCACCGGCCGCACCCCGCCCTGCTCCGACCCCACCACGGGCGAAAGGTCGGCGTAAAAAACTTCTCCTCTGTGTACCTCCATGGAATCTTCCCTCCTTGCCCTTAGTATGGGCCGCAGCGGCGGCCGGTATGCACGCGGGGGCTATTCCATTGTATGCGGAGGAGGAGGTCAGGTTTCCAGCACGCAGAAGGCCAGCGCCATGCCGCTCTCGTGGCTGAGAGAGAGGTGAGCGCGGAGGCCGTGCTCGGCCACCCATGCGGCGGCGGGGCCGGAGAAACGGTAGGCCGGGGCCCCGCTTTCCAGCCGGACGGCCTCGATGTCCCGCAGGGCAAAGGGTTCCCGCAGCCCGGTGCCCGCCGCCTTGAGGAAGGCTTCCTTCGCGGCGAAGTCCGCTGCCGCGCTGGCGGCTTTGTGGGCCCGGCGGCTGACGTTCAGGGCGCTCTGCCGCACCGTGTCGCCGTGGTCATTCTTGGCTTTTTTGGGGGCCTCCCGGCAGCTGTCCAGCGCGAGCGCTTGCCGCTCCGCTTCGCCAAACACCCGCGCCTCAAAGGCCTCCCCGTGGGGCCCGAACAGGCTCTGCTCCATCCGTGCGATCTCGCACAGGTCACATCCGACACCAAACAGCATGGTTTTCCACTCCTTTTGGGGCGAGGCCCCGTTGTTTTCACTCAAATTTTCGGCGTTTTTTGGTTAATATGTGCAAACTGACGCCCGGAATCTTGAAGTTTGGACGCAATTCGTGTACAATAGGACGTAGTTCCAGTGTTGCACCCAACGTCGGGTGCAGAAAATTCCGAAGGGGGTGTGCTGCGTGGGCGACGCAACTGCTATTTTTTCGATCCACGACAAAAAGGACGATGAGATCCACGCCATCGTGCAGGAAGTGTACGATGCGTTGAAAGAAAAAGGCTACAATCCGGTCAATCAGCTGGTGGGCTATATCCTCTCCGAGGACCCCACCTACATCACGACCTATAAGGGAGCCCGCTCCCTCATCCGCAAGGTCGATCGTGACGACCTGCTGCAAGCATTGCTGCGCAGTTATTTGCACGTATAAAGGGCTTTTCCGCCGCTCCTTCGCTTGAGGGGGCGGTGTTTTGTCCTATCGCAGCCCTGTTGTAGGCTTGATCTAAACCCACGCAAAGCCTCGCTTCCGCCATCCTTGCCCTCTCAGTCACGGCTTCGCCGTGCCAGCTCCCCCAAAGGGGGAGCTTTTGGCAGTCCGTGAAGTTTCCGGCGTTACACTTTACGCTCTGCTGCCGCAAGGGGAACTTTTTGCAAGACGGTCAGGTTGTACGGAGTAGAGCTTCACCGCCCCGCAAAGATCTGCCCTACCACCGTCTCATACTCCCAGCCCTCCCGCGCTTTGCGGAGGGGCTTTTCGAGGGCCGCAGCGCCCGCGAAGCGGGGGAGCAGGTAGAACCAATGGGCCTTCATCCGGCTGACGGCGCAGCTGGGCATCCCGAAGGCGGCGGTGTAGGCGTGGTAGAGGTCGTCCACATAGCCGCGCAGCTCCTCTTTGGAGGCGGGCGGCCCGCCCTGCGCGCGGCGGAGCAGCGCCGGGTCCCCGATGAGCCCCCGCCCCACCATGATGCCGGAAAGGGTGGGGAACTGGGCTTCCAGCCCGTGCAGGGCCTCCGGGGTGGTGATGTCGCCGTTGTAGCAGACGGGCATTTGGCAGTCGGCGAGGTACCGCGCAAAGGCGGTACGGTCGGCCTCGCCCCGGTAGAGCTGCTTCATCACGCGGGGGTGGATGGTCAGCTCACAGATGGGGTACTGATTATAAACGGCGAGGATCGCCCCGAACTCCTCGGCGCTCTGGACGCCCAGCCGGGTCTTGACTGACACCGGCCCCTCCACGGCGGAGAACACCGCGTCCAGAAAGGCGTCGAGCTTGGCGGGGTCCCGGAGCATCCCGGCCCCCTTGCCCTTGGCGGTCACCGTGCCGGAGGGGCACCCGAAGTTCAAGTTGACCTCGGTGCAGCCCAGCTTCCGCACCTCGCCGATGAACCACCCGGCCAGCTCGCCGTCCTTGGCGAGGACCTGCGGCACCACCGGCACCCCGGCGTTCCCGGCATCTCCCAGCTCGGCCATCTTCTTTTTGATGAGGATGCGGTTCTCCGGCGGCGACAAAAAAGGCGCGTAGTATCGTGCCGGTGCACCCGCCGCACCGAACCATTTCTGGTGCACCTGCCGCCAGATGCGGTCCGTCAGCCCCTCCATGGGGGCGGTGTAGTAGTTCATAGGGAAAACCTTTCTGCTGTTATGCGGTACATCGAGAGCAAGCAAAACAAAAAAGATTGACCGCCCAGTGTACCAATCCTGTCGGTCAATCTTTTTGACTAAGGAACACGGAAGCTGACCATTGCGGGCCAGCGCCTTTCTCTGTCTCTATTATACGTCGGTTCTCACGTTTTTGTCAAGCGTGGGGCCTTTTTTATTCCGCAAACAGCGGGGTGGAGAGGTAACGGTCGCCGGTGTCGGGCAGGAGGACGACGATCTTCTTGCCCGCGTTTTCGGGGCGCTTGGCCAGTTCCAGAGCGGCCCAGACGGCGGCGCCGGAGGAGATGCCCACCAGCACGCCTTCCTTGTGGCCGATGAGGCGGCCGGTGGCGAAAGCGTCCTCGTTGGCGACGGGGATGATCTCGTCGTAGATTTTGGTGTCCAGCACATCGGGGACGAAGCCCGCGCCGATGCCTTGGATCTTGTGTGCGCCCGCGGTGCCCTTGCTCAGTACGGGGGAGGAGGCGGGCTCCACAGCCACGACCTTGACGGAGGGGTTCTTGCTCTTCAGGTACTGGCCCACGCCGGTGATGGTGCCGCCGGTGCCGACGCCCGCCACGAAGATGTCCACGCCGCCGTCGGTGTCGTCCCAGATCTCAGGGCCGGTGGTCTCGATGTGGGCCTTGGGGTTGGCGGGGTTCACGAACTGGCCGGGGATGAAGGAGTTGGGGATCTCTTTTGCCAGCTCGTCGGCCTTGGCGATGGCACCCTTCATGCCCTTGGCACCCTCGCTCAGCACCAGCTCTGCGCCGTAAGCCTTCATCAACTGGCGGCGCTCGACGCTCATGGTCTCCGGCATGACGATGATGATGCGGTAACCCTTGGCGGCGGCCACGGCGGCCAGACCAATGCCGGTGTTGCCGGAGGTGGGCTCAATGATGACGGAACCGGGCTTGAGTTTGCCGGTGGCCTCGGCGTCGTCGATCATCTTCTTGGCGATACGATCCTTGACGGAACCGGCCGGGTTGAAATATTCCAGCTTGGCCAGAATGGTGGCCTTCAGGTCCTGCTCTTTCTCGATATGGGTCAGCTCCAGCAGCGGAGTGTGGCCGATCAGTTGATCTGCGGACGTGTAAATCTTGCTCATAGAAGTATCCTCCCTCTGGGGGCGCTGGGCCCGGCGTCTCTGTCTATTACCCTCTAAACCAACATTGTTTGTGGGTTTGATGGTATTATAGCCCCCTTTGCCCCGCTTGTCAATGGAAAAACGCAAAAATAGATTGAAAAGTTATTAACCCTGTTGTATAATAGGTTAACTTGAAATGGAAAGAACAATAGGAAACTGAACGATAGACCAGATAAGGAGAAGCGCAATTATGATCGTATCCACCAAAGGCCGTTACGCTCTGCGCGTGATGATCGACTTAGCCGAGCATCAGACGGAGCGGTATGTTCCGCTGAAGGAGGTCGCCGCGCGGCAGGAGATCTCGGAAAAGTACCTCGAAAACATCCTGAAAGTCCTCGTGCAGAACGGCTTTCTGGAGGGCCTGCGCGGCAAGGGCGGCGGCTACCGCCTGACCCGCAGCCCGGATCAGTACACCGTAGCCGAGATCTTGGTGCTGACGGAGGGCAACCTTGCGCCGGTGAGCTGCCTTGCGCCGGGGGCCGCCTCCTGCGAGCGGATGGCAAACTGCCGCACTTACAACATGTGGAAGGGCCTGAACGACCTCATCACCAACTACTTCGGCAACATCACCATCGCGGACCTCGCCGCGCCTGAAGAAGCCGGGAACGACTACGTTATCTGACAGAAAAAAGACAACAAAAAAGCCGCTGCATCGCTTAAAACGGTGCAGCGGCTTTTGCTTGCAGAGGTTATTCGCCTTGGGGCTTCACGCTGTCTTGGGCATCGTGGAGCAGGGCGTATTCGCGGATCTTTTCGAGGGTCTGCTCGCTGAGGATATGCTCGGCCTTGCAGGCGTCCTCGGCGGCGATGGCCTCGTCTACGCCCAGCTGGACGAAGAAATGGGTCAGCAGCCGGTGGCGGCCATAGATGCGCTCAGCGATGGCACGGCCCGGCTCCAGCAGGGTCAGGTTGCCCTCACCGTCCACCGCGATATAGCCGTTCTCCCGCA
>OLQU01000967.1_pt1 | contig 21717 bp, 16 predicted proteins | sample 1672271 | NCBI WGS metagenome assembly OLQU01 (sample SAMEA3136666, study PRJEB25190) | human gut metagenome | biome: human gut; feature: human-associated habitat; material: faeces | place: Austria | collected 2013 | reverse complement strand
TGAGTTTGGAATTCAGGATCTTCTCCTCTGCACCAAATTCAAGCACCCATAATTCATAAGAATCTATCTCATCCAACAGCTGTTCATCTTCGCCTAAAATACAGCATCCTTCAAATTGCAAGAGTGGATTTTGACATCCTTCCTGATATAATTCTTTGATCAGTTCCATTCGAAGTTTAGCATCCTTCATCAATTCTTCGCTTAGATTCATATAAAGCCAGAACAGATATCCTTTGATTTTTCCATCTTCGCATTGATCATAGAGTTCTTTGATCTCATCTCTTGATCTTATGATCGTTTCTTCTTCCTTATCATAAAATGCCTGAAGATACCAAACATAGCCCTGCGCGATCAAAAGCGGCTCTTTCGATGCATCTTCTGGAATCTTTTCTTCTAAGTCTCCTTTTCCTTCAAGAATAGAAAGATGCAGTTTCATCAGATCATAAATACGATTCTTAACCCGATCATCCGGCATCTTATCAAGAACCATATTTCCTCTCTCATAAAGCTGACTTGTTGTAATCCTTCCTGTACAGAAATCCACATATAATTCGATCAATTTCTTTTGACGGAATTCTTCTTCTTTTTTTCTTTCACTTTTCTGTTCTTTATAGACAACCTCGATCTGCAGAGTCTGATAAACAGTCTGAATGATCAGATGGTCGATATCTCCATCCTTCGGAATTGTTTTCATATCTGCATAGATCGTCAGAGTGCCATCTTCAAAATCCTCTGCCTGAAATGTATTCTTGTGAAGAGACAGGAAAGTTCCGTCACTTTTTATTCTCCCTACCAGATACCCCCATCCTTCTCTCTTGACTTTTATCTCCAATGGTTCATCAAGATTCATAATCGTTGCCTGATAGATCGTCTTTGCTGCACTCAAGAGAACCGGCTTTTTCTGTCCTGAACTCAGCAAAAATTCCTCCAAGATCTGATTCCTGTTTCTCCCCAGCAAAAGCTGATGATAAAGCTCTTTTTCTTCTCTTCGATCTTTTAGATATTCTTCTTTAAACGCTTCAGAAAAAAAGAGTGTTTTTGCCTCTTTTATATCTTCTTTCACGATATTTGTAAAATTTTCCAATGATTCTGACATAATCTTATTCTGCTCCTTGCCAACCAAAAGATTTTGTGGGTATAATTATGATGTAAATATCAAAAATACAAATTCAAGTACACCCATGCGTACTTATCGCATAATATGTATTATACCAAATTTCGACACAATAGAAAAGGAAAAGAGGAATTACCATGTCAGAAAAAAAACAAGAATTTCACGGAAGTGATCTTGAGAAAGTAGAAGCTTATTATGGAATCAAAAAAGAAGATATCATTCCCTTTGCCGGAAATGTCAATCCGCTCGGAATTTCTCCTTTGTTAAAGAAAAGTATGGCTTCTCATATTGAATCGATCAGCGAATATCCTGACCGTGATTATAAAGAGCTTCGTTCCACCCTTGCACTTTACTGCAATGTCCCAATGGAACATATCATTGTTGGAAATGGTGCAACTGAGATGATCAGTCTGACCATGCAGCTGTTACGTCCAAAACATGCCTTGCTGCTTTCTCCAACTTATTCTGAGTATACAAGAGAGATCGATCTGGTTGGCGGACATGTAGAAGAATATTTTTTAAGAGAAGATCTTGATTTTAAACTAGATCTTAATGACCTGATTTCAAAGCTTACCGATGATATTGATCTTCTTGCGATCTGTAACCCAAACAACCCGACGTCCAGCGCTTTGAATACCGAAGAGATCACAAAGATCCTAACTCATTGTAAATTACATGATATCTTCGTTATGATCGATGAAACTTATGTAGAATTTGCACCTGATATTGATACGATCTCTGCAGTATCCCTAACAACAAAATTCGATAATTTCATGATACTTCGTGGAACTTCCAAATTCTTCTGCGCTCCAGGACTGCGACTTGGATATGGAATCTGTGGAAATCTTACTTTCCTTGAACGTATGAACAGTATCAAAAATCCTTGGACGATCAATACACTTGCTGCTCTTGCAGGAGAAGCTATGTTTATGGATACAGATTATATTCAAACAACAAAGGATTATATACAATCTGAACGTACACGCTGCATTGATATTTTATCCAAATGCGATAACCTAAAGATTTATCCAGCTTATGCAAACTTTATCCTTGTAAAATTATTAGATGGCACAACTTCTTTTGAAATGTTTGAACGTTGCATTAAGTCTGGCCTGATGATCCGTGACTGTGCAAGTTTCCATGGACTAGACGGTGAATTTATCCGATTCTGTATTCAGCAGAAAGAAGATAACGATCGTTTGCTAAATTTATTGACACTCTGATCATAAATATTTTTATAAAAAACAAGAAATCCCTGAGAATGAATCTTTTACAACTCATTCTCAGGGATTTCTATAACTCATCTATTTATTTTACTGCGATAACTTCAATCTCGATCAGTGCTCCTTTTGGTAGAGCTCCTGCCTGTACACAAGATCTTGCTGGTTTGTTATCTCCAAATGCTTCTTCGTAGATTTCATTGATTTCTGCAAAATCGTTGATATCTGCTAAGAACACTGTTGTTTTGATAACATTATCTAATGTAAGATCTGATGCTTTTAATACAGCACCTAAGTTCGCTAATACCTGTTTGGTCTGTGCTGCGACACCTTCTTTTAATTCCTGTGTCTGTGGATCTAATCCAATCTGTCCGGATGTAAATACGAAATCTCCTGCTTCTACTGCATGACAATATGGTCCTACTGCTGCTGGAGCATTCTCTGCATTGATGATCTTTGTATCCATCTTATCTTCCTGCCTTTCTCTTTGGTCATTTACTTGATCACTTTAATCGATGGGTAATACCTGAACCATGCTTTTCCTAAGACTTCATCTCTGGAAACATAATGGGTCTCCCAGTCTCTGGCATCATTTGAATTATTTCTGTTATCTCCCATCACAAAATACCCGTTCTTTGGTACTTTATATGGTCCAAAATCTTCTACTGGTTCTTCTTTGATATATGGCTCACTGAGTGCTTTCTTACTTCCATTAATATATACTTTACCGTCTTTTACCAACACAGTCTCTCCTGGAAGTGCTATCACACGCTTAATAAACCATTCTGTCTCATCATCCGGATATTTGAAGATAATGATATCTCCACGTTTCGGATCGTTAAACCAATAGGATGTTCGAAGAGCGATCAGTTTATCATTCGTCATGATCGTATTCTCCATCGAACCACTTGGAATATTCGCATTGATAATTACAAAATTCAAGATAAATTCTGTCAGAAGAATCGTTACAACAATACATGCGATCCAGCTAAATGCCTCACGTTTGAAACTTCTCTTCTGTTCTTTATCTGCATTTTCTTTGCTCATATTGATCTGTCCTTAATAATTAATCCTCAAAACCACGTCTGATGATATCATGTCTTTCTGGTCCGTTAGATATCAAAGTGATCGGATATCCAATCTTTTCTTCTATGAACTCGATGTACTTACGGCAGTTTTCTGGAAGATCTTCGTAGTTTTTGATTCCACGGATATCACATTTCCATCCTGGAAGTACTTCTAATACTGGTTTCGCTTTCTCAAGTTTTCCTGTTGTTGGGAAATCTGTTGTTACTTCTCCATCAATTTCGTATCCAACACATACAGGAATCTCATCTAAGTATCCAAGTACGTCTAATACTGTAAATGCAACATCTGTTGTTCCCTGCATACGGCATCCGTATTTGGTTGCTACAACGTCAAACCATCCCATTCTTCTTGGACGTCCTGTAGTTGCTCCAAATTCTCCTCCATCTCCACCGCGGCGGCGAAGTTCATCTGCTTCATCTCCAAAGATCTCACTTACGAAAGCTCCAGCTCCTACAGCACTTGAATATGCCTTTACAACTGTAACGACTTTCTTGATCTCATATGGAGGGATTCCGGCTCCGATCGCACCATATCCTGCTAATGTAGAAGATGATGTAACCATTGGATAGATTCCGTGATCAGGGTCTTTTAATGATCCTAACTGTCCTTCTAATAAGATATTCTTTCCTTCTTTGATCGCTTCATGTAAGAACAGAGATGTATCACATACATATGGTGCTACCATCTCTTTGTATTCCATTAATGTATTGTATAATTCATCTGGATCAAGAAGTGGTTTATGGTATAAATGCTCTAATAAAACATTCTTCTTTTCACATACTGCTTTGATCTTTTCTTTTAAAGAATCATCATCAAATAATTCGCTTACCTGGAAACCGATCTTTGCATATTTGTCTGAATAAAATGGTGCGATACCAGATTTTGTTGATCCAAAAGAATTCTTTCCTAAACGTTCTTCTTCATACTGATCAAATAAAATATGATATGGCATGACCATCTGTGCACGATCTGATACTAAGATCTTTGGCTGTGGAACACCCTGACTTACGATTCCTTCGATCTCTTTGAATAATACAGGGATATTTAATGCCACACCATTACCGATCACACTAGTTGTATGGTTGTAAAATACACCTGACGGAAGTGTATGCAGTGCAAATTTTCCGTAATTGTTTACGATCGTATGACCTGCATTTGCTCCTCCCTGAAAACGAACGATAATATCGGATGTTTCACCCAACATGTCTGTAATCTTACCTTTTCCTTCGTCTCCCCAATTGGCTCCAACGACTGCTTTTACCATATGTGTATCCTCCTAATAAAATCAATTACTTTGACTTTTTCTTATATTATTTATAATGCTGTTATATTTAACAACATGACAACACGTTTCATTCTATATCGTTTTGGGCACTCTGTCAAGGCAGAGTGTCCAAAGCTTTAATTTATTTTCCATCTTTTACACTAAACAGGTCTGTACTTACATGTTTCTTATCCATCAGACTGTTATACTGTAGATACTGATACTGAGTGATCAGTTTTGTATATTCATTATTCTCAGACAACTCATGGTTCTTTCCATCTTTATCAACATATCCATTGGCATTTAATGCTGGGACTTCATTTCTCATATTTAATAAGAACTCATTGTATCTTGACATCTTTAAGTTTGTCTGCTGTAACATCAGGCTTGATAAATAGTTTGCACTGACATTTTCCACATCGCTCTTTGCATCAATATCATAATTTGCCCAGATGATAAATGGAACTGTATATTTCTTCTGCAGTTCTTTTAAACTTAAGCTGTTTAGAGATTTTCCATATAACAGCTCATAGAAAGAATCCTCAAGTTTTGGCTGATGATCTCCAAACATTACAACGATCGTTGGCTCTTTCTGATTCTTAAAGTAGTTGATGATCTTCTCGAATGCTCGATCTGATTCATGGATCAGTGATAAATAACGGTTTGCTGTATCTGTTGCCTTCTCATCTTTGATCTTGATCTCTTCCTTAAAGTTCTTGTCTGCGATCAGATATCCACCATGGTTCTGGATCGTTACATTGAATAAGAATAATGGCTGTCCCGCTTTTTTCTTATTAAAGATATCTATGATCTTATTGTAATCTTCTGCATCACTATACCATCCTCTGAATTTCTCTCCATTTGGATTCATAGATGTCTCATCTAAGAAATTATCAAATCCAATTAGCGGATATACCGTATCTCGGTTCCATCCGTGTGCTTTGTATGGATGGAATGCCAGTGTATCATATCCCTGCTGTTTTAACTGAGATGCCAGACTTGGCACCTTATGTTTTACAAACTGTGTATATGCATTTCCGTTTAATGGAAGAGATGATACAGAGTTTCCTGTTAAGAACTCATACTCTGAATTACTTGTTCCTCCACCAAAAACAGATACCAGCATATGTCCTTTGATCGTATTTTCACTTAAACTATTGATAAATGGCATAACCTCTTTGTTTGTCTTGATCTTATTTACTACATTCAGATCTGAGAATGTTTCATTCATGATCACGACAACATTTGGTTTCTGTTTTAATTTCTTATTGGTTCCCTGTGTTACCTGATACTTATCTGCGATCTTATCTACCGCTTCTGGACTATATCCATCTGGCTGGGAAACGATCGTATACTGAATATTCATTAAAAAGCTTAAAATATATCCATTTTTTAAGTATCCTCTCTTCTGTTGCCAGAAGTTTACAGCAACACCTTTCTTTGACAAAAAGTCTACTCTTGTCAAGAAGAAAGAACTTCCTACTGTTACGATTGCTGTGATCAGTAATGCAACTAAACGTTTCTTCCAATGGAAGATCTTATATGTATCGAGTTTACATGCAAACACACATAATCCCAATAATACAACCGTCGCAACGATTGCTGGTTTATCATAACTTAATACATAATGATCTGCAACGTCCATTGCTGTTCCAAGTGCATAAATATCTGCCGGCGTGATCGGTGTTCCACGGAATGCTAATACAAAATAGTTTCCGATCGCAGCTGCATATAAAAATACATCTCCAACGAGCAACGCCCATTTCACACGGTTAAAGATCAGTAATAAAATGAAGAACAATATATAGTACCATAGGATGTTCATTCCAAATGCCAATTTATTCATCACACTGATCGGATTATAGAATACTTTTTCTACCATATAAAATGCGACCCATGGATTGACGATAAATAATGCCCATGTGAATCTCTTATTCCATTTTTCTGGAATCTTTAATGGTATAAGAATTAAAATGATCAAAGCAAGTGTGATCGCTACTGTTAAAACAACTGCTGATACATCAATCTGTGTCGTCCACACTCTGGTTCTAACATGAAAATTCTTCTGTGTTACACCATTTAATTTAGCTGACTGATAGATTTTTCCCATATTGCTTGATGTATACAGATATAATGGGCGTTCGGCCTTAATACCCTTTCCTGTTATCTCAATCGTATAAGTTTCCCCTTTATTCAACTTCTGATTCACGACTACTTTGTACCATTTATTTTCATTACGCAAAGTACGACGCATCGTTGCTTTCATATCTGTCAGTCCGTCAACCTCTAACAGTGTTGGAGTAATGTGGAAAATAGATTTTCCTTTACTGTCTTTTACATTCAGATCAATACTTCCTGCTCTTCCTGTCTGTTCGTTTCGGTCGATCATGATATCCAACCGTTCCATCGTATGTGAAACTGCTTTAAATTTCTGAACAACCTTATCACCATCTGTCACTTCAATCTTCGTCAGCTTATGTTCTGGTGTTCCTTTTGCAACTTTTTCGGAAAACTGGTCTTTGTTCATCAAAACCAATACGATAAATGCGATCAATGCTAAAACAATTCCATATTTCAGAACTTTTTGCATGACGCTGTGAAATTTTTGTAATTTCGTTTCACCATTTGTCTGTGTCATTTTACCTTACCTTCCATTCGTTTGTATTTCCCCAGTTATTTTTCCTTTTTCTCTCTTTTTCATTCTCTCTTAAAAATTCCCTAAGATTTTGAAATCTTTGGTTTCTTCTTTAATTCCTGCAAGGGAATTACGGATCGCAGGATCATCCAGATTCCCGATCACATCCACATAAAATCCGTATTCCCACTTTCTTCCTGGAAGTGGTCTGGATTCAATGTTACTCATACTGACATTGTTAAACATGAAATGCGTCAGAATATTGTATAAAGATCCTGATTCATGTGGCACGCTAAAACTGATGCTGACTTTGCCCGCATCTTTTCTGTACTGTTTCTTCTTTGACATGATCACAAATCTTGTTGTATTATTTCCTTCATCATTCACCTCACGTTTCAAAATCTCAAGTCCATACATCTTTGCAGCACGTTCACTGCAGATTGCAGCTTTCACAGGCTTATTATCATCTGCTACTTTCTTTGCGCTGATCGCTGTATTTGCAACTTTTACCTGATCCCAGTCTGGATGTTCATCCAAGAATCCTTTACACTGCATCAATCCTTGTGGATGAGAATATACTTTTTCAATCTTATCTAAGCTCGTTCCAGGAATTGCAGCCAATACATGCCTTACATCTACAGATTCTTCTCCCACGACGCAAATGTCATAGTCAAGGATCATATCATAAATTCCACTGACTGTTCCCGCTGAAGTATTCTCTATTGGCAATACTCCATAATCAGCTTCTCCTCGATCTAGAGTCTTTACAACATCTTTAAATTCTGGTACAGAAAAATTCTTGACATCCTCTCCAAAATACTGTACCATTGCCTGTTCCTGATATGCCCCTGGAATTCCCTGATATACAACTTTGGTATCTTCATTGATATCCAGTGCTTCCACTTCTTCAAATGTCTGATCAATATAAGCATCTTCTTGTGATAACAGACTATACTGATATCTTCGGCTGATACTCATCATCTGAAGAAACATCTCTTCGACAGACTTTTTAATGATAAGTTCATCTTCGTCTTTTGTCAAGGCATCAATTTTCTGTCTTTCACGAACAGGATCATAAATTGCCTTTCCTGTTCCTCTTTTATACTCTGCAACTTCTGCAGAACATCCCATTCTTTCTTTAAATAATGCAAGCATTTTCTGATCGATCTGATCGATCCGCTGCCTTATCTCCGTCAAATCTCTCATAAGTTACTGTTCCTCTTTTATCTTTTCTTTTAATTGCGTGATCGTCTGTCCAAGAAGCGGATGCATCAGATATGGGGCGATTTCTTCTAATGGTTCTAATACAAATAATCTCTTGTGCATCTCTTTATGTGGAATCGTCAGTCTTCTCTCATTCATCACCAGATCATCATACATCAGGATATCAAGATCTAATGTTCTTGGTCCCCAATGAATTGTTCTGACTCTTCCCGCCTGTGCTTCAACATCCATCAGAAAGTCCAACAGTTCTTCTGGCTCTTTTAATGTGTCAATAGCAATACATCCATTCAAAAAATCATCCTGTACCACACCGCCATATGGCTTGGTCTCGATCAGACTGGAAACATGAACAACTCTTGTATCATCCTGTACCTCGATCGCATTGATTGCCTGATTAATGTATTCCATACGATCTCCCATATTTGATCCTACTCCAAGATACGCTCTGTGCCATCCTCTTTTAATCTTCACTGAAACATAGTCGAGTGGCAATCCGATCGGCGCCCATGGTTTTTTTACTTCAATCTCTAGTTTTCTGATCAATGAAAACTCAAGTAATAATTTCTTCGCCACTGTTTCAGCCACACATTCGATCAGGTTAAAGTCATTTTCTGTAAGGATCTCTTTGATCCTATGACATACTTTACCATAATCAACGGAATAATCCATCTGATCACTGACACCTGCAAGTTTCGTATCAAGCGATAAAATTGCAGATACCAGAAATTTTTGCCCAAGTGCTTTCTCTTCTTTATACAAACCATGATTTGCATAAACTTCCAAATCTTTGATTGTAATCTGATCCATCATCTGTTCTCCCTATTTTGCACAAATTGCTTCTATCATCTTCATCGCACGCATATTTTCTTTAACATCGTGAACCCTGAAAAATCTGCATCCTTTCATATATCCACTGACCGTTGTTGCCACAGTTCCTTCTACTCTCTGATCTGATGGAAGATCCAGCGTTAAACCGATCATGGATTTTCTAGATGTTCCAAGAAGAACTGGTACATCCCACTGATTTAATAACTCCAGATGGTTCATAAGCTCTAAATTCTGATCAAGATCCTTGGCAAATCCAATTCCTGGATCCAGCATGATCGTTTCTTTCTTGATTCCAGCTTCCTTTGCCATCTTCATCGTCTCATCTAAATCTGCTACCACATCATTTAAATAATCCTTATAATCTGTATCCTTACGGTTATGCATCAAGCAAGAAGCAACTCCTGTTTCTGCTAAAACTGCAGCCATAGTTCCATCCCACTTAAGCCCCCAGATGTCATTGATCAGATCTGCTCCAGCCTCGATTCCCGCTTTTGCAACTCCTGATTTATAAGTATCTAGGGATACTGGCACATCAAATTCCTTTTTTAATGCTTCGATCACAGGTGTGACTCTTGCGATCTCTTCTTCATCAGAGATCAACTTGTATCCAGGTCTTGTAGATTCTCCTCCAACATCAATGATCGCTGCTCCATCTCTGACCATCTCATCAGCATGCTTTAGTGCCGCATCTAAATGATCATATTTTCCTCCATCTGAAAATGAATCTGGTGTCACATTCAAAATTCCCATGATGTATCCATGATGTTTCGTATCAAATGTCTTATTTCCAATAATCATAGCATCTCTCCTAGTATATATACTTGTTGTTTTTCTTTTCTTCCGGCCAATAACATTCCTGTCTTGCTTTGCAGTGGATGCAATCTCTTGAAAGTTTATCTGCACGATAAAAGATTGATGCAAAACTTTCGCTTTCTTCTTTCATATCTCTATGCCTTAAGATCGTATCTGTCATAAACTTTCTCTCTTCTCTGGTATATCCACAGTCCGTTAAGATCTCCTCGGCAAGAATCGCTCCCGCTTCCTCGTGAGAAATTCCCTTTTCATACTGATCAGCTCTCCCAAGATCATGAAGCAATGCAGTCGCATAAATGATATCTTTGGACACAGGAAGTCTTTTTTCAAGGATCATCAAATAACTGATTCTTGCCACCGACAAAAAATGTTCTATATCATGACCGCAAAACTTTCGATCTATTTCTAATTGTTGTAGTCTCTCGTATGTCTCCTTGTATTTCTCATGCCATACGATCTTTTGGAATCTTTCCACTGTTTCTATCCTCTATTTTAATTCATTCTGAAATGATAATGTACCACAGATTATGATCACGTCTTCTTTATCTGCTTGTTGTTTTACCTCTTCAAGACACTCTTTCAGTCTCTGTCTTTCTTCTACATCATGATGATATTTTCTTACACATTCTGCAAGATCTTTGCTTGATAAGGCCCTTGCATTATCTGGTGCTACCGTATAAACTTTTGCTGCCATCGGCGTAAGTATCTGTATCATCTGTTCATAGTCTTTGTCTGATAACACTCCCATTATATAGATTAATCGTCTATTTGTAAAATTATTTTGTAAAAAATTTAACAGACTTTTCGCTCCATCCGGATTATGTGCTCCGTCACAAATGACTAGTGGGTCCTTTTCTAAGATCTCGATCCTGCCTCTCCAGATTGTTTTGCGTAATCCATCTTCTGTCTGAAATTCACTGATACAATAATAATTTCTTATCGTATTCAATGCTTCTAATGCCAAAGCAGCATTATTGATCTGATGTCTTCCAAGAAGCGGGATTTCTATCTTTTCATACCATCTTCCATCAGATGAGCGATAAGAAAAGCTCTCCCCATTTAAAGATTCACTTAACACACGGATTCCTTCCGAATTTACAAAAGTAACCTTGCAGTGCATCTCTTTTGCTTTTTCCTTGATCACTTCGTTTACGGATTCTTGATTGTTATATGAAATAACTGGACATCCTTCTTTTATGATTCCCGCTTTTTCTGCTGCGATCTTTTCTATCGTGTCTCCAAGAAACTGCATATGGTCCATTCCGATCGATGCAATGATCACCGCGATCGGTTTCTTAACTACGTTCGTTGCATCAAGTCTGCCACCCATTCCTGTTTCCAATAACACAACATCCACTTTTTTATCGAGAAAATAAAGAAAACTGAGTGCCGTTTCAATCTCAAACATTGTCGGATGTGACATCCCGTCTCTCACCATCTCTTCTGAAATTTTCTTTATTTTTTCCATATAAAAGCACAGATCTTCTTTCGAAATGTTCTCTTCATTGATGCGAAATCTCTCTTCGTAGCAAAAAGATGCCGGGGAGACATACCTCCCCGCACGATATCCACTTTCTCTGAAGATTCCTGCAAGAAATGCAAGTGTTGATCCTTTTCCATTGGTTCCGGCAATATGAACCACTTTAAGCTGATCCTGTGGATTTCCAAGTCTTTCTAATAATTCTTTGATATTATCAAGTCCTAAAACACTTCCAAATTTACTCGTATTTTGTATAAAATTCATTGCTTCTTCGTAATTCATCACTGCCTCCAGTTTCTATTTCCTTCGATCTAATGTACAAATGCTTCTTTGATCACCTGTGTCATAGTTTTTACATAGACGATTTCCAGACCTTCGACAACTTCCTCTTCAAACTCTTTGACATCTTTTTCATTTGATTTTGGAACAAGTACTTTTGTAATTCCAAGCCGTTTTGCTGCGAGAAGCTTTTCTTTTAATCCACCGATCATAAGAACATCTCCGCGGATCGTAACTTCCCCTGTCATTGCCAGATTTCCACAGACTTTATTACCTGTGATCGCTGACAAAACGGCTGTTGTCATCGTAATTCCAGCAGATGGCCCGTCTTTTGGCACGGCTCCTTCTGGAATATGAATATGTATATCATGTTTTTCAAAGAAATCCTGTTTGATCTTATATTTTCTACTCTGGCTTCTGATATAACTGATCGCCGCCTGTGCAGACTCTTTCATGACATTTCCAAGGGATCCTGTCACCTGAATCGCTCCTTTTCCCGGCATAACATTTACTTCAATCTTTAATGTCACCCCACCAACAGCTGTCCAAGCCAGTCCATGAACAATTCCGACATGATCTCTTAGTGTGTCTTTTTCCCATTCATAAACAGGTCTTCCAAGATAATCTTTGATCACTTTCTTTGTGATCGTTACTTTTCTGTGTTTCTTCTGGTAGATGTCTCTTGTTACCTTTCTCGAAACTTGTCCAATTCTTCTCTCTAAGTTTCTGACCCCTGCTTCTCTTGTGTAATCTGTGATCAGAAATCTTAGGGCATCTTCCTTCCAGTGAATCTGTGTATCATTTAATCCATTTGCTTCCATCTGTTTCTTTACCAGATAGTCATTCGCAATGTGATACTTCTCATTCTCTGTATAACTTGATACCTCGATGATCTCCATACGGTCAAGCAGTGGTCTGGGAATCGTAGAAAGGTCATTGGCCGTTGCAACAAATAAGACATCACTTAAATTCAATGCAACTTCCAGATAATGATCTGTAAAATGTTCATTCTGTTCCGGGTCTAATACTTCAAGCAGTGCAGACGCGGTATCTCCTCTCTGGTCTTTCCCTGTCTTATCGATCTCATCCAATAACATTAACGGATTTCTAACTTTTACCTTCTTTAATGCTTCAACAATACGTCCTGGCATCGCTCCAACATAAGTTTTCCTATGTCCACGGATCTCTGATTCATCCCTGACGCCGCCAAGAGATAAACGAATATATTTTTTGTTCGTTGCTTTCGCAATTGATCTGGCAATAGATGTCTTTCCTGTTCCTGGAGGTCCTACAAGACAAAGGATCGCTGCATCTTTCTTTCCACTCATAGCACGTGCTGCTAAATATTCCAAAACACGTTCCTTGACTTTTTCCATTCCATAATGATCTCGATCGAGTATCTGTTGTGCATGATCTAAGTCTGTGGAATCTTCGCTCATCTCTTCCCATGGAACTTCAAACATTGTCTCGATATAAGTTCTTAACACAGAGCTTTCTGGTGTCTGATTTCCCATTGTTTGAAAACGCGATATCTCTTTTTTAAGCTTCTCTTTGACTTCATCGGATGCTTTTAGATTCTTAAGTTTCTCCATAAATTCATCCACTTCATCTTCTACATTCGTCTCTCCAAGTTCCTCACGGATCACTTTGATCTGCTCTCGCAGCACATATTCTTTCTGATTTTTGTCAATATTCACTTTAACTTTCTGTTGGATCTTCTGCTTCAATTTCAGAACATCTAGTTCTTCCTGCAGCATGACAAGCATTAATTCACAGCGCTCTTTTAGATCCATTTCTTCCAAAAGTTTCTGTTTCTCTGGATAAGAAAATGGAATATGTGTTGCAAGTTCGTCCACCAGAATCTCCACATCTGTCAATAATAAAATATAATTTACCATATTCTGATCCAAATGTGGCCAGGCTTTCGCATAACCTTCAAATGCTTCTTTGATCATTCGAAGAAATGCTTCTCTTTCAAATTCCTCAAATGACTGTTGTTCTACATGATCATATAAAACCTCTACTTTATAGAATGGTTCGTACTCAACAGTTTCAGAAAGCTCTGCACGAAATAATCCTTCTGCAAAAACTCTCAAAATATTCTTTGGAAGCTTTACAACCTGTTTGATCCTTGCCAGTGTTCCTACACGATATAAATCTTCAATTCCTGGATCTTCTGCCGTCGGATCGATCTGATTATTTAAAAAGATCATCTGATCATGTTCCATAGCTTCTTCAATTGCTTTTACAGAACGGCTTCGTGATACATCAAAATGAATGACTGTATTCGGAAATATATACTTGCCTCTCAGTGGAAGCATTGGTAGTGTTTTTTTCATTCAAGTCTTCCTTTCATTTCTGAATTATTTGTCTGTAAATTTCATCAGACATGAAGAAAAACTGCTTTGACACAAGAATCTCTTGCATGAAAGCAGTTTTTATTTCGGCTAATCTATCTATGCAATCTCACCATGATTGCTTGTCTTTACCCGTTTCTTTGGCACTGCGGCTTTCACCTTCACTCCAGAATGTTCGATCATTGGTTTTTCTTTACCTTCTACGACATCTTTTGTGATCAGGCACTCTGATACATCTGTCTGTGATGGGATTTCGTACATTAAATCCATGATCACACCTTCCATGATCGCACGAAGTCCTCTGGCACCTGTCTTACGTTCTAATGCTTTCTTGGCAATTGCAATTAATGCATCATCATCAAACGTAAGTTTCACACCATCCATCTCGAACAATCTCTGGTACTGTTTCACAAGAGCACTCTTTGGTTCTTTCAAAATGCGCACTAAGGCTTCTTCATCCAATGGATTTAAAGATACATTCACTGGAACTCGTCCAATGAACTCTGGAATCAGACCAAACTTCACAAAATCTTCTGGCAATACCTGTCTTAACAGCTCACCGAGATCTGTTTCCTTCTGCCCAAATACATCTGCTCCAAATCCAATAGATTTCTTGCCAATTCTTGATTCGATGATCTTCTCTAATCCGTCAAAGGCTCCTCCACAGATAAACAGAATATTGGATGTATCAATCTGAATAAATTCCTGATGAGGATGTTTTCTTCCTCCCTGTGGCGGCACAGACGCTACAGTACCTTCAATGATCTTTAATAATGCCTGCTGCACACCCTCTCCAGAGACATCTCTTGTGATCGATGTATTCTCAGACTTTCTTGTGATCTTATCAATCTCATCAATATAGATGATTCCACACTGTGCACGGTCAATATCATAATCTGCTGCCTGAATGATCTTCAGAAGAATATTCTCAACATCTTCACCAACATATCCTGCTTCTGTAAGAGCAGTCGCATCTGCGATCGCAAATGGTACATTTAACATCTTTGCTAATGTCTGGGCTAATAATGTTTTTCCTGAACCTGTTGGTCCAAGCATTAAAATATTACTCTTCTGCAATTCCACATCAGAGTCTCCACCCATTAAAATTCTTTTGTAATGATTATATACAGCTACGGAAAGTACTTTCTTTGCTTCATCCTGTCCAATAACATACTGGTCTAGAAATTCTTTGATCTCTTTTGGCTTACGTAAATTGATCTCTCCGTCATTCTCTGCATACTGTTCAAATTCTTCTTCAATAATCTCAGAACAAATGTCAATACATTCATCACAAATATAAACATTCTTACCCTTTGGTCCCGCGATCAGTTTGCGGACTTGGTCCTGTGTCTTATTGCAAAAAGAACATCTTAATACTTTTTTTTCGTCATTATAACCTGCCACCAGATCACCCCACTATTCTATCACTATCTATTTTCCATAACCTTATCGATCAGGCCGTATTCCAGTGCTTCCTGTGCAGTGAGCCAGTTATCACGTTCTGTATCCTTGACGATTGTCTCGTATGGCTGTCCTGTATTCTCGCTTAAGATCGTGTTTAATTTCTTCTTTGTTCTAAGAATATGTTCTGCTGCGATCTCAATCTCTGTTGCCTGTCCCTGTGCTCCTCCAGATGGCTGATGGATCATGATCTCAGCATTCGGTAAAGCCAGACGTTTTCCTTTTGTTCCACCAGATAACAGGAACGCTCCCATGCTGGCAGCCATTCCCATACACATTGTGGATACGTCACACTTCACATACTGCATCGTATCATAGATCGCCATTCCGGCGGTTACAGAACCGCCAGGGCTATTGATATATAAATTGATGTCTTTATCTGGATCTTCTGATTCTAAGAATAATAACTGAGAAACCACAAGTCCTGCTGTGACATCATTCACTTCTTCTCCTAAGAAAATGATTCTTTCTTTCAGCAGTCTGGAGTAAATATCATAAGATCTTTCTCCTCTGCTTGTTTGTTCAATGACATAAGGTACTAAACTCATCCTTGCATCCTCCTAATGATAGTTAAGGCAGTTTATTTATGTCTGTCAAATAGAACATAAAGTTATAAAATGCCTTGCTTATTTTGCTTCACCTACAAGGAAATCTACAGCTTTCTGTACTGCGATGTCATCCATCATCTGGTCTTTCTGAGCTCCCTGAATGATCTTTTCAAGCTGCTCTGTTTCCATCTGATACATTCCTGCCATCTTTTCCAGTTCTGCTTTGAAGTCTTCCTCGCTTGCTGTGATATCTTCTGCTTTCGCGATTGCTTCTAATACCAGACGTGTTTCGATTCTCTTAACTGCCTGTGGTTTTAAGTCATCTGCGAATTTCTGTGCATCCATTCCAGAGAACATTAAATACTGTTCCATAGAAAGTCCCTGATAGCTTAATCTCTGAGCAAATTCATCTGTCATCTGCTGAACCTGTTCTTCGATCATAGCTTCTGGAATATCCATTGTAGCTGCTTCTACAGCTGCATCTACGATCTTGTTTTCTCTTTCAGTATTAGCTGCTTCTTTCTTTCTATCGCGGATCTTTTCTTTAATATCTGCTTTGTAATCTTCTAATGTTTCAAATTCAGATACTTCTGCTGCGAATTCGTCATCTAATTCTGGAAGTTCTTTTTCTTTGATCGCTTTTACTGTTACTGTAAATACAGCATCTTTTCCTGCAAGATCAGGTGCATGATATTCTTCTGGGAATGTCACGTTGATATCTGCTGTTTCGTTTAAATTCTTTCCTACTAACTGTTCTTCAAATCCTGGGATGAATGCTCCAGATCCGATAACTAATGTCTGATCTTCAGCTGTTCCACCTTCAAATTTCACTCCATCAACAGATCCAGAGTAATCAATTGTTAAGATATCGCCGTCTTTTACTGCACGATCTTCAATTGTGATCTCTCTTGCGTTCTGTTCCTGAACTTTCTTTAATTCTTCTTCGATTTCGTCTTTTTTCACTGTAACTCTTGTTTTAGGTACTTCAATTCCTTTGTATTCTCCTAAAGTTACTTCTGGTTTTAACGCAAATGTTGCTGTGAAGATAAAGTCTTTACCTTTCTCTAACTGAGTAACATCGATTTCTGGTCTTGAAACGATCTCTAAATCTGTATCTTTCATAGCTTCTGCATAAGCGTCTGGAATTAAGATGTTCGCTGCATCTTCATAGAAGATTTCAACTCCGTATTCTTTTGCGATCAACTGGAAAGGTACTTTTCCTTTACGGAATCCAGGTACATTAAACTGTCCTTTTTTCTTGTTGAAAGCCTGTTTGATAGCGTCATCTAATTTCGCTGCTTCAACTTCAATTGTTACCTTTGCCATATTATGTTCTAAGTTTTCCACTTGCAAACTCATCTGTATAGATCCTCCTAAAAATTATTATCTTTTTTGTAATTTCACAAACATTCACCTATTATAGCATAAGATTTGCGCGTTATACAAGCATCTTTACGTTATTTTTCACTTTTTTCTTGATAAACATACTCATTTGAACTGCTTAGTACCCTTAGAGCCTTACTGACGATACTCACTTTAAACGTATCCCCGTCTTTGAGATCTTTCTTCGATACCTCCAAAAGATGTTCATTATGGTAGGTTGTATTGATCTTTACATCGCCATTAAATACCTGACAGAAATTCGTAAAATTGTTTCCTACGATAAAGATGCTGTCCTTTGTCTCATATACCTTCGTCACCGTAAGCGGCCGAATTCCAAATTGAAGATCCGTTGCCTTAAATGGATTCTCCTGATTCCATACATACTGTTTTCCGTACAACATATCATACTGAAGCTCTTTCATGTCTTTCTGATAATTTTTTGTACCTTTTCTTGTCTGGTGAAAACTGTTCATTAGTCCTGTATGGATATTACACTTATTCAAAACTTCTGATCCAAGATCATACGCCTCGATCGTTCCGTCCTTCTTCTTCAATCCAATATTATCCCACATAAAATAACTTGTCTGATATTTATTTCCATATGTCAGATCTTCATCTTCGATCTCCAAACTTGGAAGATGATCTCCATACATACAAAGAATCGTTGGTTCTCCACGCTGTTGTAATGCTTTGACCAGTTCCCCGACAAATTGATCCATCTGATAAACCTGATTGACATAATAAGTATATTTATTCTTCAGTGCTTCATCCTCAATTCCTTCAACCGTAATCTCTGGATTCTCGATGATCTGTGTTGTTGGATAATCTCCATGTCCCTGTACAGAAATACAATAAACATAATCCTGTCCCTTCGTAGAATCCAGACTATCCATAATACAACCGGTCAGGATCTGATCTTTTGCCCATCCATTTTCTGTCCATTTCTTGATGTTCATACTTTCTTTTGTTGTAAATGTATCAAAACCAAGCTGTGAGAATACCAGATCTCGATCATAAAATGCCGCACTGTTATCATGGATCGCGTGTGCCTTATATCCGTAATTCTTCAATACCGTCGCCATGCTCTCTGTCGTTGTATTCTGAAGCACTGTTTTATATGGATATTCTGCTGCTCCAAAATGGTCCAGATTCATTCCTGTAATCAATTCAAACTCAGAGTTTGCTGTTCCTGCCCCATAAGACGGCATAGAAAGCTGTCCAGAGGAATATCCTTTCATATATTTATGGAAATTTGGTAATGGATCTTTGTTAAACTTAACTCCTTTGACCTGCGTAATATCAAAATGTGATTCCAACTGTACAAAGATGATATTTGGTTTCTTTACCTTTTCGTTCTTCATCTTTGCAACCTTCTTCTGTGTTCGTTTCTCAATCTTTTTGATCTTCTTTTCTGAATAATCTGATGGTTTATCAATTCCATTCTTCAAGGCTGTAATACTGAAACAATACGGTGTTCCATAATCACTGAATGCAATTCGGATATTATGAATCTGATCTACCAGCATTCCACTCTTAAATCCATAAGAAGTAACTCCCGAAAATACTGCTATGATCACTATAACTTTTATAAATCCGCTCTTGCGGTTTAAGTGTTCTTCTATTGGAAGATACATATAAGCCACTACTAACAATACCAATGCGATCAGTAACAATGCTCCCATTGCTCCAATCTCAAGTGGCGAGAAGTAATTATTCATAACTGGCAATACAGACTTCATCAACGTAATATCTACATACGTAAATGGAGTATTTCTTGAACTGAGCATCATAAAATTTACGATTCCAACGATACTCCATAGCAGTGTTACTATTATATAGGAAAATAGTCGTCTCTTAGTAATCAGTGTCACAGAGTATGTTACGAAAATAATAAAGATACTATATAAAAACATCTTACTTCTCTGATCCACAAATCCCACAGCACTAAGATCAAATGTCTGACGTCCCAAAACTTCCAATACAAACGCCAGCACAACTGACAATACAAAATTACATATCAATGGATGTTTTCGAAGCTTCTTTACGATCGTATTTCCGATATTCTTAAAAAAAGTTTTCATGCTTTTCTCCTTTGCTCTTTTTCGCTATCATAGTATTATATCATTCAAAACAGAAAGTATCTAGTTATAACTTCTTAAAACTTTATTAAATCTTTTCATGTCCATCTTTGATTATCAATGCCTATTTAAGCCATTTCTTCTATATTATGCACTGTCTTTGTTCATCATGTTTTATAGAAAGTGGTACAAAAAGTGGTACACTAAACCCGTTACAAGGCAAAAAAAGAAACCGCTGAATAATCAACGGTTAAAATAAGTTCGCTATCTTCTGTAGCTCTTTTGCTTTGGTATCTGGCAGTACATGGGCGTATAAATCCATTGTCATTGATAACGTACTGTGTCCTAAAATTCCTTTTAATACCTGCGGTGGTATTCCATTCTCTATACATCTTGTAGCAAATGTATGACGGAATGTGTGTGGTGTGATCCGTTCAAACTCATGACCATCTTTAATGATCGCACGTTGTATTTTATCTACTTTGGTTTTTAACGAACTTTGGTACATTGGCAGTCCTGATTCTTCCAGAAATACAAGATTTTCAAACCCCTTGACTGGTTGCCACTTATCCCCCATATACAGCTTTTTTTCCATCTGCTGCCGCCTTACTCTCTTTAGCAGGCGTTCCACATTGCCCAACATCGGTATATCTCTCTTTGATGTTCTGGTCTTTGGTTCATCTTTACGCCATCCAGTTTCCCCACTGTGGCATAATGTACCAGTTACATGGATCACTTTATTCTTGAAATCTATGTCAGTTTCCCAGTCTAAGCCTCTTAATTCTCCACTTCTAAGCCCTGTGGATAGGAACAATTCGCATATATCAGCTATTTCACTATCTTTTGCATATTCCATAAATAACTTCTGTTCTTCCAACGTCATAACTCTTGACTCCTTTTTGTTCTTCATTTTTGGGATTGTTGCCATTGATACGGGATTTTTCTGTATCATCTCATTCTTATACGCCTGTTGAAACATACTGTGTAAGATCGTTCCTGTTGTCTGAATCGTTGACTTTGATAGATCATGCTTTTTCATTGAATTATACAGTCTCTGGATCATTTCAGGGCGTACCTCTTTTATTTTCCTGCTGCCTAAAGGCTTTTTGATATGCTTTTTATAAATGATCTCATATGTATCAATCGTGTTTTCCTTAACGGTTGGCTTTTTATATTCGTCTATCCATGTACGAAACCAACTGTTGACCGTTACAACGGACTCTTTGCAGTAGATCCCGTTCTTGATCTCGTATTTCATCTTTTCCAGTTTGTCAGCACACTTCTTCATGTCCTGATCGGTAACGTTGTACCTGATTCCCTGATATTGAAAACGACCTACATACAAGCCGTCTTTTCGCTGTGTTACTCCGTTGGGTAGCTTTGCCATACTAATTCCCCCTTGTACAAAAAAGGCAGCAGGTTTTTATGTCTGCCGCCTGTTGCTTTTAGGCTGAATTATGGTATAATTTAATCAGCCTATTACTTCGTTGATAGGTTCTTGTGTTAGCCCTGTAGCTCATTTGCCTGTGATCTCGGGGCTTTTATTTGTTTTATTACACGTTCAATTTCCGAAAAATATTGGTCAGTTATTTCTTGTGGAATCTTTGATTGACTCCAGTTATTTCTTAGTTTCAAAATATTATTTTCCATTTCATCATCAGGAAATTCTAATAACTTTACAATCAGTTTTATAGTAGCTTCTTTCAATTCTTTATCTTTTTTCATTTTCAACCTCGTTTGTATTATTAGCTATGTCAATAAATACTCCTGCTGCCATGCAAAAACCTGCCATGAATGAATCTTTCATTTTTCTTCCTACATAGTCATTAACTGCTTCACATATAAATTCATTATCACTTCCTTTCCTAATAATTTGCGTGATATTTTTATCATCTTTCCTCATATCTGCCGTAATTATTCTATTTTCTTCCCAGTAATTATATA
>OLQU01000964.1_pt1 | contig 21760 bp, 17 predicted proteins | sample 1672271 | NCBI WGS metagenome assembly OLQU01 (sample SAMEA3136666, study PRJEB25190) | human gut metagenome | biome: human gut; feature: human-associated habitat; material: faeces | place: Austria | collected 2013 | reverse complement strand
GCTCGCGTGCAGGGTGTCGCCGATCGGGTCGGTGGAGCCGACCTTCAGGTCGGTCCTCTGCTTGTGCGTGGTGGTGACGGTCAGGTCGTAGTTCGGTGGGGCGGGCTGGTATTTGTCGAGCGCGATGATGACGATGCTGGCCGTGCTGGACACGTACCGTTCCATGAGCTTGTCCACACTCATGGACGGATCGTCATCAAACGCGGTAGAGGTCTTATAGTGACGAGTTCCAGCGTAGTTGTAATCGCCTGGTGCGACGTACTTGTTCCAGTTGTCCAACCATATACTCACGTCGGCGATGCCGGATCCGTTCCATACGCTGGTGGTGGACCCGTTGCCGGAGACCGCGCCGACCGCGACGACGCGGCAGTCGCCGTCGCCCTCGCCCGGATGGCGCTGGTGGAAACCGGCGACGCACCGGCTGTTCGCGTCGGCCAGCGCGGCGGCGGCCTTGCCGGACGAGTCGTCCATCCTCACGCCTGCGTTGGCCATGGCGCGGCTCACGCTGTTGATGTCGGTCGCCAGGCCCCATGAACCGGACGCGTCGTCCTTGTACTGCCAGAACTGCGTTGCCGCGCCGCTGCCGCCGGTGCCGGGCCTGTTGCCGCCCCCGCCACCGGCGTATGCGGTGCCCGCGGTCAGACCGCCGGCCAGGGTGGCAACGGCCGTCAGCAACGCCAACGTCTTCCGTTTATTATTGGTGTAACCCAATGTTCCTCTCCTTTCAGAGATTCTGCACTTGACTGTGTCGGGGCGGGAATTGCGATCCCCGACCGATACCATTGCAACCCGGTTTCACGGACTCCGGTTTGGACATTCGCGCAGGAGACAGGAAAGGGCCGTCCCACGGATGTTCGTGGAACGGCCCTGAAAGAGAAACGGAGTCGACCGGCTTAATGTTGGATTGGGATGGAGCAATCCTCCAAACTACAGGCACCTGGATCACCGTGTCCGCCGCTGGTCGGCCCCGACCAGCCTGACCCACCGGACGACGAGCCGCCCGTCGAACCAGAGGATGCGCCTGCCGAACCGACGTTTGTGTAGGAGCGGCCCGAACTCGTGCCGGTGTTCGTATAGGACGGCGTGTACGACTGGGCCTGCCGTTGCGACTGTGCGGCCGCAGCGGCGGCCTGGGCCGCGGCCTCCTGTTCGGCCTTGGCCTTCGCCTCCGCGTCGGCCTTCTCCTTCGCCGCCTTCGATTCGTTCACCGTCTTCACGGCCTTGCCGATGGCATCCGCGTCACGCTTTTTGATGGCGTCCAGCAGGCTTGCGCGGGTCTTGTCGTCCTGCACCTTCCCGGAGGTCGCGTCGTAGAGCGCCTGCGCGTCGTCCACGGTCTTGTCGAGTTTGGACGATTCGACCGCCTTCACGGCCTTGGACAGCGTCTTCGCATGCGTCTTGTACCATGCCGCGTTCGCCGTGATGGCCTTTGCGGCCTCCTGCACGCCGGTCCTCGAATCCGCCTTGCAGGAAACGGTCTTCGGAATCGTGGCCTTCATCGTCTTGGACAGGGCGTCCAGCATCTTCGCGTCCTTCACGCTTTTCCTATCGGTCTTCGCCGTGTCCGCCGCGGACCCGTTCAGAAGCGTGTTCCAGTCGTTCGTCGCGGTGCGCAGGCGTTCGGATGCGGCCGCGCAATCCGCCCTGGCCTCGGCCATGAGGCGGTCCGCGTGCGTCTTCCAAGCGATGCCTCCCGCCGTGAGCAGTGCGAGTACGACGACGGTGATGACGATGGCCCTTCTGCGATGCGGCTTCTTTGTTTTCTTTTCCGTGGACTCGGCCGAAAGTTCGATGGTCTCATCTTCGATGGCCTTTTCTTTTTCTGTCATTTGTTCTCCTTGTTCATAGGTTCACAGCTTATCGAATCGGCGGAACCGTCTGCATCGTTCCTCCGGCGCGTGCCGCGCATGGACGCGCCGGAGGGCCGCATCGAGATCCAAATGAAAAGATTCGGGACGAGGAAAAGCAGCGGGACGGCCCGATGGACGACGGTCTGGGCCGAGTCCATCGGAGCGAAGGACGCCACGAGGACGAGAGCGTAGGCGACGACGCACAGGCGGCACAGGCCGCGAAGGCTGCTGGATCCAGCGCGCCGGGCGACGGTTTCGGCCATCACGCCCATCACTCCGCACAATGCCACGCGAGAGATGCAGACCAGCAGTCCGAGGAGCATGATGCGGTTCATCGTTCCCCTCCAAAGCCCAGGTACGTTTCGAGGGCGGCGTCGATCACTTCCTGGATCCGCATGTCGTGCTCGGCGGCGAAGGTCTTGAGCCTGCGCCGGGTCGAGGCGCGCAGGCTCACGCTGGTCTTCACCCAGCCCTCCGCGTCGTTCGGTTTCACGGTCTTCCGGTTTTTCGGTATTTCGGTTTCCGCCGATTCCGGTCTTCCGGTTTCCGCCGGGTCCGTCCGGTCGCTGTTGAGCAGCGCGGTCAGGTCGCGCGGGCGGGGCGTCAGGTTCATGTTCCTCACAGGTCCTCCTCCTTGAGCTGTCGCATGGTCTGCTTGAGTTCGCCGGACAGGTCGCGGTATTCGTGCAGGCGGGACCCGCGGGGGCGGGTGGATTTCGCGTTGAGGATGTCCTGGCGTTTCGGGATCAGCGTCTCGAAGCACGCGATGTCCGCGGCGTCGATCCAGGCTAGGGCGTCGCGGAGGGCGGTCGTGTTGGCCTCGGTGCGGCACAGGAGGATCGCGGCGGGGACGCCGCGCCGGTCGCACAGGTCCTTCACCCCGGCGGCCTGGTCGAGGTCGATGCGGCTGGGGCTCGACGGGATGACCACGAGGTCCGCGTTGTTCACCGATTCGTCCAATGCGCGGCCGTATGGGGCGGAGTCGATCAGCACCCAGTCGACGGGGTCGTCGAGACGGCCGTTGATCCCGTGCAGGTGCGCGATGTCGGCCGGCGCGGCGGACATCACGTCGAACGGCAGCGGGTCGTCCAGCTCGGCGGCCCTGTACCACCAGTCCTTCGCGTCGCCCTGCACGTCCGCGTCGGCGACGAGCACATGCTGCTCGCCCCGGGACTGGTCCACGAGGGCGCAGGCCAGGAACACGGCGCTGGTGGTCTTCATGCTGCCGCCCTTGCCGGTCGCCAACGCGATCACCATCGGCTCGCGGTTCTTCTTGTCGTTCATCGGTTTCTCCTTATTTCGGTATGTCGGTATCCGGTTTTTCGGCATTCTGGTTAGTTGGTTTTTCGGTATTTCGGTTTATGCCGCGTCCCACGCGGATCGCGACGGGAAGCGGTCAGAAGAGGCTGCCCTGGACCAGGCCCTTCGGCACGGGTTCGGTCGGAAGGAACAGCGGATCGTTGGTCGCGTATTCGCGGCGCGAGCGTTGGCGGCGTTTGGCCCGTCGCCAGTAGTCGCGGCCATCACGGCGCATGCGTTCGGCCCAGTCCGGATGTTCGGCCAGCCAGTCACGGACCCGACTCCGTGGGATCCGGTGCAGGCCGCCGTCGGCGATGTGGAGGTCACGGGCGATCAGTCGGGCGAGGGTCCAGCGGCTCGGATAGTCGAGCCCGCCGTACACGGCCTTGTCCTTCCAGCCGTTGACGAGAGCGCGGCTGATGCAGTCGAGGCGCATGGGGCACGCGGCACACAGGATGCGGCCCTTGCCGCGCATCCGTTCGTCGACCAGGTCCCGGCCATCGTCGTCGGTCGTCGTGTTCCACATGCGATCCGCCATGGCCGGGTCGGCCGCGGCGATTCTCGCGCAGGCCGGCATCATGTCCCGCCCGTTCATGGCCGCCGTCCTTGCGTCATCGGCGTCTTGCGGGCATGGAGGCGTCCTATGGCGGTTTCGCCGGGATTGCGGGCGGCCCATGCCCGGGCGTATTGGATCAGCAGACCGACGGCCTTGGGATGGCCGAGGCGCTTGTTGCGCCAGTAGACGGCATGCAGCTGCCAGATCAGGTCCGCGTGCCCGTCGAGCTGCGGGTTGGCGAGGAGGAATTCGTTGAAACCCGCCTCGGAACAGTCGATGCGCGTGATCATGCCGTCGCCTCCCCTCCGGCCGTCGCGTCCTGGCCGTCCAATTCGGCCAGCGTCTTCACGGCCCAGTCGGGCAGCCATGGCGCAGCATCCGGCTCCGTGGACTCGGCCGGCGGAACCGTCTGCGCGTGTGCGTCGCCGTCTGTGCGGCCGGCTGCGAGGATCATGTCGTCGTTGAGTTCGTCCCAGTGTCTGGCGAGGGCCCGGCCGGTGCGGATGCGTTTGGGCCACCAATCGCCGTTCATGGCAAAGCCGATCGCGTCGACCATCACGAGGGTGGGCCATTGCGCTCCCTGGTCGACGAGCCTGCGGTACAGGCCGATGATGGCCTTGCGGTCGGCTTTGGTCGGTGAGGGCGTGGCCAGGCCGAGCATCGAGCGCTGCTCGCCGAGCGAGGCGAGGACCCGTCCGGCCGCTTCGGTGATCTCGGTGTCGTCCTCGTCGAGTTGTTCGGTTTTATTCTTTTCGGCGGCGGCCGCCCCGCTTGCGGGGAGATGCCCCGTAGGGGCAGAGGGGAAGGAGGGTTTACTAGGAGGGTTTACCTGGAGGGTTTTATCCTTATATATACAGCTCTGCGAGATTTGCAGTGCTGGGGGTGCGGCATTTGCAGTGCTGGGGGTGCAGCTCTCGCAGTGCTGGCCCTGCGGGATTTGCAGTGCCGGTTCCGGCCCTTTTTCCAGCCCTGCGAGATTTGCAGTGCTGGGAATCGGCTTCGTTCCAGCGTTTTCCGGCAGCACGTCCTTGGATTCGCCGTTTTCCATGATGGTGGAGGCGGCGGGGTCCACGGTACTGCCCATGGTCTTCGGGTCGTGTTCCGCCGTGTGCGTCTCCTTGATCCATTCGAGGGTCGACGGGTCGGATTCGACCGCGAGGTCCCACACGATCTGGCAGTACTGGGGCAGACGGTTCCTGCCGCCCTTGCCGAGGCGCGCGTACCGTTGGTCGCCACGGCGGATGAAGCCGCGTTCCTGGAGAGTCTTCAACGCGGTGCGCACGGTCCGTTCCGAGAGTTCGGTGACGTTGACGATGGTCGCGATCTTCGGATAGGCTGCGGTGCCATCGTCGTCCGCGCGGTCCGCGAGGTAGACGAGCACGGCCTTCGCGCTGGCGTTGCCCACATGGCATTTGAAGGCCCATGACAGTGCGATGTTGCTCACGGACGCTCCTCCTCACGCTGCTGGGCGGCACGGCGTCCGTCGGCCAATCTGGCGGCCATCTCGTCGCCGAGACGTGCCGCCCGGCACAGGGCCAGCGTCATCCGCCATGAGAACGCGACGAACACGATCAATACGATTGCAAGCCAGTTCACGACAGCCTCCCTTCCATGGCCATGGACGGGTGCGCCATCATCGACGCCAGGCGACGGGAATCGACGGAGCCCGGACCGTTGTGGCGGGCGAATGCCACCACGACCGGGAACGTCCAAACCGGCGCCTGGAAATCCCGGTTACACTCGGGAAACACAGAGCAAGACATGCGGAATGCTTTAGTAAAGTCGTTCATGTGTGATCACTACTCCAAGACAATGCATTGGGCGGCCACGGACCGGGATCCGGCAAGATACGGGATCCGCGGCCGCTCGGAATATTGGTTGCACCGCCCGTCCCCGACGTTCCAGCATCGGGAACGGGCGTTTTTTCTTTTAGTTGCAGAGAAAGAGAGAAAATCGAATGGGATCAGACCATCGCACCACCTCCCTCGCCGTCGACGGGCCACGCGCCGCCGCAACGGATGGCGAGGCAAAGGCAATCAAGAGCCTGCTCATCAGGGACATCAAAGACTTCGATCAAAGCGTCCCAGCAGTCGTCAGACACGACGATGGAACGATCAGGCCTACGTACATAGGCGTATGGGGACAGGACCGTCTGATAGGCGCGGCCCTCATCCAGCCAGCCCTTTGCGTAGCCGAGACGCTCATATACCGCACCGGGACGAGCGGGGTCCATGCCGCACAGATACGAGAGGCTTTCGCCGAGCATGCAGCCATCATCGAAGGGATCGCGGTCGTCAGAAAGCATCGGCGCGAAGGCTTCGGATCGCAGATCAAGGCGTTCTGCGACTCCTGGGCGGCAGACCACGGCGCTGAACTGATACTCAGCATCCCCACCAACGAGGGCGCGCGCCTGCTCAACGAGAAAGCCGGATACACGGTCGTACCGCCCGACGGATATCTCACCATCAAGGTATTTGACGCTCAGGGACAGCCTCTTCACATTCCCTACGCCGACCAGCGGACCCAGGACAGAGGCACTAGCATGTGGGCGTACAAGCTCGTAGGGCAACGCACACAGCACTTCGAGATTGGCGTTCTCGCCGCCTCCTGAAGTTCCGAAGACCATACCGTCGATGAATGTTCCCGACGGGTCGCGGGAGAAGACAAGTCTTCCGGCTTCGTCGCTCATGCCGTCCTCCCCTCGGTCAGCAGCAGGTTCGCCACCACCCGTTCGCGGGCGGAGAGCTGTGCATCGACCTCCCGGAAGGCATGCGTGTAGGCATGCGTGGGGCGGAGCCAGGTGTCGGCCAGTCCGCGGGTCTCGCCGCGGCGCAGGGCGCGCACGGCGCAGGCCGGGCAGAGCTCCAAAATCTCCATGTCGCCCGGGACGCAGTAGTTGCGCCAGCCGTTACGGGCGAAATAAGCGTCGCGGGCGGCCGAATCGTAGTCGTCCCAGAACGTGCCCCAGACCACCGTGTGGCATCCATCGCACACCGTGACGCAATCCCACCGGCTGTCCGGCCATTCGGACTGTTCGTAGATTCCACCAGCCATCACGCAACCTCCTCACAATCGGCATCAAGCCCCAGCAAATAGTCGGTAGACACATGGAAGTGCTCGGACAACACAACGATGTCTGAAGTTGTCCAACCAATGCGTCCCAAGAGTTTTCCATTCGCCGAGGTTTTCGATAGACCAAGCAATGAACCGAGTTGGGCACAAGTAAGTCCCTCACCCTTTACCAGAGCACTTATCCTTTGGGTCACTCCATTCATAGTTCTTTCTTTCTGACTTGGTTCATTTTTACTGTACTTTACTATAGCGTACAGTTTGACTGAACGCAAATCGTATGAGACACTTAATTAAGAAATTCTGAACTATTTTTGGGAAGTGATCATATGTCCACATCGGAAGTCTCGCCAGAAACACCTTTGGATAAAGGACAGCGTGCTGAAGCGGCGATCCCGACCAACGTGAGAGTTTATCTAGGACTAAGCGGAAAAACACAAAAGGCACTTGGAGAAGCGTTGGGCATTACCAAGAGTGCTATGTCCATGAAAATGTGTGGCAAAGTTGGATGGTCAGTAAGTGATCTTGTAACGACCGCCGATTTTCTAGGTGTCACGCCGAGCGCCCTAATGGATGACACAATTCTCAGCAAAGCCGAGGCCGGATATGCAAAATCGGCCGAGTATGGAGTTTTTGCCGAGAAGCCAGGTGCTTTGGTAGGTGCCGGCTCCCCCAGGTTCCTTGTCAGTCCCTTCAACCCCGATGCCCCGGTCGAGGGCGGGATCTCAGGTGCCGCCAAAGGTGCCTTGGCCGGTTTCGTGCCGTCCGGGGTCTTGTCCGGCTCGGGTTCCCCGGCCATGTCCTCAAAGCATGACGGGATTGGGGGTTCCGGCCGGTCTCAAGCCCATGAGACACTTGGAGCCATGACTACCATCATCATGCGCACCTCTGAGGGCAGCATCACCATCAACCTGTTCGACGACAAGGCTCCGAACACCGTGGCCAACTTCCTGGGCCTCGCCACCGGCGAGAAGGAATGGGCGGACCCGTACACCGGCCAGCCTTCCCACGGCAAGTTCTACAACGGCCTGACCTTCCACCGTATCATCAAGCAGTTCATGATTCAGGGCGGTTGCCCGCTGGGCACCGGTACCGGCGGCCCTGGCTACGAGTTCGACGATGAGATCGACCCGAGCCTGAAGTTCGACAAGCCGTACCTGTTGGCTATGGCCAACGCCGGTCTGCGTCGCGGCATGGACGGTAAGGTCCATGGCACCAACGGCTCCCAGTTCTTCATCACCACCGTGCCGACCCCGTGGCTGGACGGTCACCACACCATCTTCGGTGAGGTCGCCGATGACGACTCCAAGAAGGTCGTCGATAAGCTCGAAGCACTGGACACCGATCCGATGGATCGCCCGCTCGAGCCGGCCGTGATTCTCTCTGTGGACGTGGCGGAGTAAGACCGACAACATATACGAAAAGGTCCTGATTGGTATTCCAGTCAGGACCTTTTCGTGTTCTTGGCTCCCCTCTCTGAGGGGGAGCCAGAGTAAGGCAACGGCCTACTTCATCTTGCGCAGTCGAGGTTCGGCGGATTCCTTGGCACCAGTGATGCGGTACACGTCGAACACGCCATCAATCTTGCGCACGGCTGCCAGCAGCGAGTTGAGATGCTGCGGATCGGCCATCTCGAAGCTGAACTGGCTGGTGGCCACGCGATCGGAACCGGTGGCGATCGTACCGGAAATGATGTTCACGCCATGGTCGGAAAGCACACGTGTCACGTCCGAAAGCAGGTTTCGTCGATCCAGCGCCTCGACCTGAATCTTGACCATGAACAGGCCCTTGGTGCTGGTCCATTCGACTTCGACCACACGCTCAGGCTGCTTGTTTTTCAGATCGATCATGTTCTGGCAGTCGGTGCGGTGCACGGATACGCCCTGATTACGGGTGATGAAGCCGATGATATTGTCACCGGGCACCGGCATGCAGCAACGGGCCAGCTTGATCCACACATCGCCCACGCCCTTGACGGACACGCCGGTGGAGCTGCTGGAAACCTTGCGTTCCACGGGCTTCAGCGGCAGGACTTCCTGCTCGACTTCCTCATCGACCTCGTCGGCACCCGCATCCTTGACCAGATGCGAGATGACGTTCTGCGTGGAGACCTGTCCGTCACCAATGGCGGCGAACACGGCGTCCGCGTTCGGGAAGTTAAGGTCGTCGGCCACACCCACCAGTGCTTCGGGCGTAAGCAATGTGTTGACCGGCAGATTACGCTTGCGCATCGCGCGGGTCAGCTCGTCGCGGCCCTCCTCGATGGCTTCAGTACGACGCTCCTTGGAGAACCACTGACGAATCTTGTTGCGGGCCTTCGGGCTCTTGACGAAACTCAGCCAATCGCGTGACGGGCCGGCTGTATCGGATTTGGACGTCAGAATTTCGACGGTATCGCCATTATCGAGCGTGGTGTCGAGCGGTACCAAACGACCGTTGACGCGCGCACCCATCGTACGGTGGCCCACTTCGGTGTGCACGGCGTACGCGAAGTCGACCGGCGTGGCGTGAGCGGGCAGGGATACGATTTTGCCTTTCGGCGTGAACACGTAGACTTCGGACGAGCCAAGGTCTTCCTTGAGCGAGCCCAAGAATTCGTTGGAATCAGGGGTTTCGCTGGTCCAGTCGGCGAGCTGCTGAATCCATTTGAGGTTATCGACCTCGGAAAGCTCCTGATTGTTTTCATCACGCTTTCGATCGGACTTGTCCGGCGAGCTCAGGGCGCGGCCGGCCTGGCCGTTTTCCTTGTATTTCCAGTGCGCGGCGATGCCGAATTCGGCGCGGCGGTGCATGTCCCAAGTGCGAATCTGGATTTCGACCGGCTTGCCACCGGGGCCCACCACCGTGGTGTGCAGCGACTGGTACATGTTGAGCTTCGGCATGGCGATGTAGTCCTTGAATCGGCCGGGAACCGGGTTCCACCGCGCATGCACGGCACCAAGCGCCGCATAGCAGTCCTGAATGGTGTCGACGATGATGCGCACACCGACCAAATCGTAGATGTTCGCGAAATCATGGCCACGCACGATCATCTTCTGGTAGATGGAGAAGTAATCCTTCGGGCGTCCGGTGACGTATGCCTTGATGTTCTGCTCGTCGAGATCCTCGTTGATCTCCGCCAGAATCTGCTTCAGGTACACATCGCGCTGGCCGGCTCGGCGAGCCACCAGCACCACGATCTCGTTGTAGATCTTCGGGTAGAGCACCTTGAAGCTCAGTTCCTCGAGCTCCGTCTTGATGGCGTTCATACCGAGTCGGTTGGCCAAAGGTGCGTACACGTCAAGGGTTTCACGCGCCTTCTTCTGGGCGGACGTGGTCTTCACATAGCGCCAGGTGCGGGCGTTGTGTACGCGGTCGGCGAGCTTGACCACCAAGGTACGCACGTCGCGGCTCATGGCCACCACGAGTTTGCGAATGGTTTCGGCTTGGGCGGAATCACCCACTTCAAGCTGACTCAGCTTGGTAACGCCATCGACCAGACCGGCCACGGTGTCGCCGAATTCGGCGCGGCATTGATCCAACGTATAGTCGGTGTCTTCCACCGTGTCGTGCAACAGGCCGGCTGCCACCACGATCGGGCCCATGCCCAGATCCGCGAGAATCTGGGAAACGGCCAGCGGGTGGATGATGTACGGCTCGCCAGACTTGCGGCGCTGGGCGGAGTGCTGGATGACAGCACGCCGGTAGGCACGGTCAAGAATGGACAAATCCTCATCGGGGTGATGGGACTTGCACACCTTCTTGATTGGATCCAGCGGATTGAGCGGATCGGCACTGATCTCACAACCCAACTTACGGGCGGCGTACTGCTCGCCATCAATCTCTGCCATGCCAGTCACCTCCCTCGTCATGAAGTTCATTGTAGCCGCGAACCGGAGCCTTGTGCATTCACCTGTTCGCCATCATTGGTTCCACAACCGTTGTTGCCGTCATCACCTTAGTCATTCAACCGGCCTAATCCGGTCAGGACGCCACTCCCGTCGAACCGAACCCGCGTTCGGCGCGATCGGATCCGGGCAGTGTCTCGGCCGGGATGAACCGAGCCTCAACATACCGCTGAATCACCAATTGAGCGATGCGATCGCCCGGATGGAAGACGGCGGTGTGCTTCGGATCGAGGTTGATCAGAGGCACCTTGATCTCGCCACGGTAGCCGGCATCAACGGTGCCAGGCGCGTTGAGCACGGTGACGCCCTGCTTGGCGGCCAGCCCGGAACGCGGATGCACCAACGCCACGTAGCCCGCAGGTAGGGCGATGGCCACGCCGGTGGGAACCAGTGCCCGTTCAAAAGGCTTCAGCGTCACATCGACGGTGGTGATGAGGTCGGCACCGGCATCGCCCGCGTGGGCATAGTGCAGCTGGGCCGGATGTTCGGGGTCGAGGCTCTTGACCAGGACCTCGGTGGATTCGGGCTCGTTGTAGGTCTCGTCGAACGCCATCAGGCGGCGCACTCCTCACACACCGGCTGGCCATCCTCGTCCGTGTAGGCGAGCTGGCTGCGATGCTTGACCAGGAAGCACTGCGAGCAGATGAACTCGTCACCCTGCATGGGGATGACGGTCACCGAGGAATCCTCGTTGCTCAAATCGGCGCCCGGCAGTTCGTAGTCTTCGGCGATGGCGTTCTCATCGTCGTCGATGTCGCTCGAGGCGTTCTGCGAGGACTTCCCCAGCGCCTGCAGCGATTCCTCGTCCTCATCCTTGTTGCGGGGGGAATCATAATCCTGAGCCATCATGGTCCTTTCGTCGTCTTTGGTTCGTAAGTCGATATATATAGCACGGTCAGCGCCGTACTCGCCCATAGGATACACGATTTGAAATACTCGTAAAGTTCGACACGTGGGGCATACTTAAAAGAAGTAATGTCTTTGCGACGGAAAGTGGTGCGAATATGCCAGATGATCGGCTTGAAAAAGCCCGTTTCGTGCGCGTGAGCAAGACGGGGGACCTCGTATTCTCCCTTGGCGGCAGGGAAATGGCTGTGAGCGTGGACGACACGCTCGAACGGGCGATTCTTGAGGCCAAGCAGGTCAGAAGCGAGATGCGACAGGCTCCCCAGCCGCATCAGCAGTCCACTTTGCCGATTTCCCAGATACAGTCGCTGATTCGCGCCGGTGCCGATCCGGCCCGTGTCGCGGAGAAATATCATCTGAGCGAAATGCTGGTACGTCGTTTCTCCATGGCTGTGGAGACCGAGAAACAGTATGCCATCGAACAGTTCCTTGCCGTGGCGGCACCCAAAGACAGCAGGGTGCGCACCATCAGCGAACTGGTGGAACGCACGCTGGCCTCTGCGGGAATCGGCATGGAATCAGTGACCTGGAAATCCACCCGACGTGGACTTGAGCCTTGGCGCATCGTGGCGATATTCACTTCCGCGGGCCGTGAGATCCATGCCGAATGGACGTGGAATATGCACGACAATTCCGTGATGAGCCTGAACAATGCCGCTCGAAAACTGCTCGGCGAACAGAATCCGGAATCAGCCACGGATTCCAAACTCAAGCCGACGATTCCCGAACTGCCCGGCGACTCCGTACGCTCCGCGCGTATCGAGCGCGCCGTGTCTGCTTGGGCGGCTCCTACGCCTTCGATTCCGGCCGCACGGCCTGCCGCAATCCGGCCCTCTGTCACTTCCACAGGTTCCATGCCCCCAGTGGATCTATCCACGTCCATCTCACCGGCCACGACCCAGGCTCATGGCACTACGGCCCCCAGTCCGGTCTCTTCGCAGACCGCCGGATCTGTTTCGCCATCTGCCGCAGGATTACAGCAATCGCCTGCCACGGCACCAGAGCAGGGCTCTGACAATGTTTCGGACAAGACCATACGGAGTGGCCCCAATGCACAGCTAGTAGCCACCGAGCAGGAGCGGGCGGCCGAATCCGCCGCCACCGAACATGAGGCACCAGCCAAACCGGCCAAGCGTAAATCAGGACGTTCGGCCGTACCAAGCTGGGACGAGATTCTGTTCGGAGACTGAATTTCCGAATCAGGCCATATCGATCAGGCAGGGAATATCCATTTCCAATGCTGTTTGGGAGCCATGCACGCTCGGCAGGTGGGTGGCCTTGTCTCCTTGCGTACGCGAATCGACGAGGGTCACGGCTCCCGCTGCCTGCACGACCACATCGCCGAGCATTGGCCGGACTCGCTCGCAGACCGGTCCAAACAATCCGTCCGCGATGGCCTCATCCTTGGTCCGCACCAAGGCTCGGTCTTGCAGGTAATCGCGCCACCGGCAAGCTATATCCTCAGGTCGTTCATCCGGCTCGGCATACAGCATCAGCGAGCGCGGCTCCCCCCCGACCAGTGACACGCCTCGGGTGAGCTGCGGTTCAACGGCGATGTCAATCCGCTGGTCCATGTCGGTTTGCACCATGCCGTGGTCGGCTACGATGACGATCAGCGTGCCTTTGGGTGCGCTGCGTTTCAGGAGCGCGAGCTGGGCGTCGATATGTTCGAATGCGGCCACCCAGTGTTCGGAATCCCACCCGTAATTGTGGCCGACTTTGTCGGCGTCACGGATGTACAGGTAGGTCAGGCCGGGGGTGCGGGAGGCGCGTGCGGCGGCCAGCACACGATCGCGTGGGGTGACGTTGCCTTGATAGTCGGTGCCTCGCAATGCGGCTTCGGTCAATGGCGATTTGGAGAACTTGGGCAACCCCGAGCTCGTGACGCGCACCTCTTGAGCCGCAAGTTTCTCGAACACCGTCTCCTCGCGCTGCAGGTCGAGCGGATCGACCATGGGCGGCACAGGAATGTGCGGATTGGCTGGTTTGGGTGCCAGCGCGTCTTTGAACTGGATGAGTTGGATGAGCTTATGGCTGGCGGGTTCGAGCTGCGTATAGCCCGCCATTGCGGTCAGTCCCGGGCAGGTTCCGGTACCGAATGCGGCCATGGCCGCCACAGTGGTGCTTGGAGCGCAGGTAGCGATGGGACGCTGATTGGCGCTTTCGTTCATCAGCGAACGCAGATAGGGCGCGTGGCCGAGGCGCATGGCGAGGTTCCAGTAGCCCAGGCCGTCCACGAGCACCACGATGGCCGATTCGGCATCGGGCAGCCCCAACGCGCGCTGGCATGCCTTGGGATCGGCGTGGACCTTGGTGGGGGCCGGATGTCCGATGGCGGCGGACAAGGCGGGCAGCACGGCGGACAGGTGCAGTGCTCCCCCACGCCGATCGGCCGGGGCGTCATCCCCATAGCCCACTGTGGGCACCAGCCGCAGCAACTCGTCCATATCCGGCGTCTCAACACTCATAGTTGCCCATTCAAGTAGCACCCCTCCCCTTGGCTCAGTGCGCAGAGAACGGTTCTCAATAACAACTGTGCGCTCCAACGCACATAATCAAACAAACGCACATCGACTGAAACACTGGAATCACGCCGTTTTATCGGCAAACATGTGCGATTGGCGCACCGAAACCAGCGCACAGTTGTTATCGAGAACCGTTCTCTGCGCACTGTTTCGCGCCCTCCCGCTAATATGGGGGCGTTCGAAAGGGAGTTTCATGGCATCACACCGCAAACCGTCCGCGCAAACCTACGATCCGCGCACGGTCAAGGAGCATATCGTCGAGACACCGCTGAACGAGGAGATGAGCAAGTCCTTCCTCGAGTATGCGTATTCGGTGATTTACGCACGCGCACTGCCCGATGCGCGCGATGGCTTGAAGCCGGTGCAGCGCCGCATCGTCTACCAGATGGGCAAGATGAACCTGACTCCCGACCGCCCATATATGAAGTCCGCCCGCGTGGTGGGCGAGGTGATGGGCAAGCTCCACCCGCACGGTGATTCCGCGATCTACGAGGCCATGGTGCGTTTGGCACAGCCGTTCGCGATGCGTCTGCCGCTGGTAGACGGCCACGGCAACTTCGGCTCGCTGGATGACGGCCCTGCGGCCTCCCGTTACACCGAGGCCAGGCTTGGCCCAGCCGCTCTCGGCATGAACGCGGATATCGATGAGGACACCGTCGACTTCACGCCGAACTATGACAACAAGCTCAAGGAACCAACCGTGCTGCCGGCCGCCATCCCGAATCTGCTGGTCAACGGCGGCTCGGGCATCGCCGTGGGCATGGCCACGAACCTGGCCACCCACAATCTGGGCGAGGTGGTAAACGCCGCCAAGTTCCTCATGGCGCATTCGGACGCCACCCTGGAACAGCTGATGCGCTACGTGCCCGGCCCCGACTGGCCCACCGGCGGCACGATCATCGGCCGCGACGGCATCCGTGAGGCCTATGCCACTGGCCGTGGTACGCTCACCACGCGCGCCGCCACGCATATCGAGCATGTCACGGCCCGCAAGCAGGCCATCGTGGTCACCGAGCTGCCGTACATGGTGGGCCCGGAGAAGGTAATCGAACGTATTTCCGACGGTGTGAAGAACCGCAAGCTGGAGGGGATTTCCGGCGCGTTCGATCTGACCGATCGTCATAACGGCACGCGTATCGTCATCGAGATCAAGACCGGTTTCGACCCGCATGCGGTGCTGGTGCAGCTGTTCAAGCACACGCCGTTGCAGGACAATTTTGCCATGAACAACGTGGCGCTGGTGGAGGGCCGCCCGCACACGATGGGCCTGAAGGAGATGCTTCAGGTGTGGGTTGACCACCGCCGTGTGGTGATCCGCCGTCGCAGCGAATATCGCAAGAAGAAGGCGTTGGAGCGCCTGCACCTGGTCGAGGGCCTGCTGCTGGCCATGCTGGACATCGACGAGGTGATCCAGGTAATCCGCACCTCGGATGATGCGGATGCTGCGAAAAGCCGTTTGATGGTTGTGTTCGACCTGGACGAGGTCCAGGCCCAGTACATCCTCGACCTGCGTCTGCGCCGTCTGACCAAGATGAACCGCATCGAACTTGAGGCCGAACGCGATGACCTGAAGAAGCGCATCGAGGAGCTGACCCGCATTCTGGCCTCCGCCGAAGCGCTCGACCAGGTGGTCACCGACGAGATGGACGAAGCGGTCGCCAAGTGGGGCTCGCCGCGCCGTACCGTGCTGCTGGATGCCGACCCGGATGGCACGTTGACGCCGGTCGTGGCGCAGGGTGCCGGGGCTTCGGGCGTGTCCAAGTCCGCGCTCGAAGCGGTGAAGGCCGCCACTACGATCTCCTCCGCCGAAGCCGATGTGGCCGCAGCCGCAGCTGCGGCCAAGAAGACCGGCGAACAGTCCACGCTGACCGGAGCCTTGAAGATCGAGGACGAGCCGTGCGTGGTGATGATGAGCGCTACCGGTTTGATTGCCCGTACCACGCCAAGCGCGATGGACGTGTTCAATGCACGATCCACTTCCGATGAGCGTTTGAGAGACGATCAGATCACCACAATCTTCGAGACTTCCACGCGCGCTACGTATGGGCTGGTCACGTCGGCCGGCCGCCTGGTGCTCGCGCATGTGGTTGATTTGCCTGCCTTGCCCGCTACCGCCACATTGTCGCTGAAGGGAGGAGTTCAGGCCGACGAACTGATCGGCATGACCGAATCCACCGATCCGATTCGCGGTGAGCGTGTGATTACGGCGATTGCCATGGAGCAGCCGACGTCCGGCAAGACCAGTGCCAAGGACGAGAGCGAGGATGGCGGGGCCGCCGAGGCCAAGCCGTTGCCGTCGCTGGCTATCGGTACCCGTAACGGTGTCATCAAGCGTTGGAATCGTGAGGCACCCACCACCATGGATTCTTGGCCCGTCATTGATCTGAAAGATGGCGACGAAGTGGTATTCGCCGCCGTGGCCGAGGATGACGACCGTCTGGTGTTCATCTCCTCCGATTCCTCGCTACTGACCTTTGAGGCGAAGAACGTGCGCCCGCAGGGTCGTACTGCGGGCGGTATGGCCGGCATCAAGCTGGCCGAGGGCGCCCGTGTGGCGGCCTTCAACGTGGTTCCCGCCGGCAAGGTGGCATGGACCTATGAAGAGGGCGAGAACGGCTTGACTTCCGGATCCGGTGCAGTGGTGCTCACCGTGGCCGGCGATTCCGATGCACTGCCCGGCACCGAAAACGGCGCGGCGAAGGTCACCCCGCTGGAAATGTACCCCACCAAGGGTCGCGCTACCGGTGGCGTACGCTCCCAGCGCTTCCTGAAGGGCCAGAACACGCTGATTCTTGCCTGGGTGGGCCTCTACCCGTTGCACGCCTCCACATCCGCAGGCTCCCCGGTCGAGCTTCCCAAGCCCGATATGCGCCGAGACGGCTCCGGAGTGGACCTCGCCTCCCCCATCGCCTTCATTGCGTAACCTCAATTAAGCTCCCTCTGATGGGCCGAGCCGTAAAGCAAACACCCCAGTGGGGTGTTTGTAGGCGAGGAGCGAACGATAGTGAGCCAAACACATAGAGAAGAGACTCTAAACCCGACCTACACTAAGCATCAAGGAGGTGGCGATGAGACTACTGGTTGCCGTATCCAATGAACCGTTGGCCCACGCCATTCATGGTGCCCTGCTTGCCGGTCGTCATGAGGTGTCTTTGGCAAGCACCGGTAGTATCGCGCTCGCCGCTGTCGCCAAGGAGTCATTTGACGCAGTGATTCTTGATGAATCCCTGCTCGGCATTTCCACCGAGCAGCTCATCGAATCCCTACGCAATGCCCGTGCCTCCGTCAAGATTCTGCTGCTGACTTCGACGCCACTCAGCAAAACCATTGGTGAAGGCAGCCGCTGGCGAGCGCTGCCTGACGAGTACGCCCCTATCGAAGAGACGCCCTACAGCTCCTTCAGCGCGGATTCACGCGCAAACAACTCAGATGCCGAAGCCGAACAACGCTCGGACAATGCCGCCGCTAGCGCACAAGCTAACGTACGACGCCCAGATGCCGCGCTGAGCAAACCATTCTCCGATGGCGAACTGCTCTCATACGTCGGCTCGCTTGCCACCGACTCCCCCGTCATGATCATTCGTGGCAATCTCACGTTGGACACCACGAATCACAAGGCCTACTACGCATCCACGCACAGCGCAATCTCACTGTCCCGTCTGGAATACAGTTTGCTTGAAGCTCTGGTCAAGGCTGATGGCCAGTTTGTCAACACCAGCGAGTTGGTCAAACTTGTCGGCGGCCCATTCTTCGAGCAACAGGGCTTACTCAAGAACGCCCTCTACACACTGGATAAGAAGCTCACCCGCGCCGGCCTCATCATGACCCAACGAGGCTCCAACTACCGCATTCGATAGCTGGGCTCAATCAGTACAGCCGCATGCCTTGGGGAACGGGGGTGAAGCCGGACTGGTGGAGGATGCGGGCGAAGGGGTGACGGGCGTTGAGGGGTTCGCCATTGATGTCGCTGAATGTCACGGAGCCGGTGCCATTGCGTTTGAGGGCGTAGGCCAGTTCTGTGGCGGCCTTGCGCATTTGTTCGTCGGAATCATTGACAGCGGCTTCATGGCCGACCGATTGATCGAACGCTGTCAGGTGCTTGGCTTTGGCGGCCGCGTATAGTAGCGCGCCTTGCGCATTGAGCACGACCGTGGCTCCGATACGGCGTGCCGGTTTACCCGCACCGGCAGGCGCGTCCGGCCACGCGATGGCGGAGCCACTGAGATTTGCGGGGTCGAGCACACTCAATGCCACCACGGACTGGCCGCGATGCTCTGACGGATGACGCAACGCATCCACGGTGTCGCGCTCGGCAAATTGGGCCGCGCCGAAACCACGGACGAACATGCCTCGTACCAGTCGACCATGCTCCTCCATGCGATTCAATACCGGATACAACGCTGAGTAGCCACCCGGGATATTTTCCTTGTCAATCACCGGCTGCGCGATGACGCCATACCTGTCCAGCAACGTCTCGACCAGTGCGAGTGCCCGTTCGGTCTGGTCGGTGTCTTCGGCTTCAGCTTGCCCGATTACGGCGGACCACAAACCTCCTAACGTCATATCCGTAGTGGCTCGGCGAATCGGAGCGACACGCCCACGACGACGTGATGTAGTGGATTTACGCGGGCTTGCTGCGCCTGCGGTTAATGCACGCACCGGCGCGAAGCTGGAATTGGTGACCTTACCTTGCCAGACCAAGCTCCACAAGGCATCCTTGAACTGCTGTTCGCTCCACTCTTGCGGGATGATTTCGCCGGTGTTTGGATTGATGTCCGGCTCCGCGGTCTCATTCCACGCACGTTTGGCGGCATCCATCAGTTGACGGGCATGGAACGCTCCCCCTGAGTCCAGTGCGGTCAGAATCGCTTCCGGCATGGTGGCGTCTGAGGCGTTCGATGTCGTACCATGTTCCACACCGCTGAACAATATTGAATCCGCCGGATAGAAAGCAACCTCACCGGGGTCCATCGCACTGGTTCCCCCGGTTTTTGAGCCGACCCAGACCACATCGCCGCTGGTCAGCAACTCATCCAGCAATGCAGGTTGGTAGTCTCGTACTCGTGCGGGGAATACTGCCGACTCCCAGAGTGCAGTGGGCAGTGATATGCCCTCCAGCTGCTCGATAACGCGCATGAGCCCGTCAGCACCTTCATATCGTTCGCCGCCGACCGGCCCGATACCTTGTCGGTCGATAAGAAACATCTGGAACGCCTCTGGTTCTACTGGCTTGACTGCTTTACGCGCCTTGGCCAATGAGCGAGACCGAATACGGCGGAATACGTCCTTATGGAGCCACTGTTGGCCTTGCTCGTCATCATCTACAAAGTGGCCTTGCAGCAACTCGCCTTTGGCAGCCAGCACATCCAGAGTGTGCACGGCATCCGTAGCATCGAGGTGTAGATCGGCTATGAGCTGATCGGCGGTGAAAGGACCATGGGTTTTGGCGTAACGGGTCACGCGACCAGTCACATCATCGTCGGCAAGCTCATTCCAGAAAGTGTGCTCCCCCAGTTCCTGTTCGACTTCGCGAATCACGTCCGGGTTGAGCACTTGTGCCATATCGGTGGTGCCGAGCAAGCGTTCGAGCACGTGCGGATCGAGAGACAGCAGTTGCGCGCTACGCTCGGCCTGAGGTTGGTCATACTGGTACATCACCACGCCGACGAAGCCAAAGAGAATGTTCTCGGCGAAAGGCGATGGCGACTCGGTTTCCACGTCCTTCACGGTAATGGTGCCGGCTTGCAATCCGGTCATCACCTCGTTCAGGGCGGGCATGTCATACACGTCCTGCAAACATTCACGTGCAGTCTCCAACAGAAGCGGAAAGTTCTTGACCACGCGAGCCGATTGCAGGAGCTGTGCGGCGCGCAGTCGCTGCTGCCATAGGGGCACGCGACGGCCCGGGTCGGATCGCGGCATGAACAGTGATCGGGCGGCGCATTCGCGGAATCGTGCGGCGAATAGCACGGACTCGCCCACTTGACGTTCTACATCTGCTTTGAGGTCTTCTGGGTCGAAAAGGAACAGGTCTTGAGCAGGAATATGTCCGTCACCGTCCGGTAGCTGAATGACGATACCGTCATCGGCGGCATATACCTGCCCATCGAAACCGTAGCGTTGGCGCAGTCTGCGGCTGATGGCCATGGACCACGGTTCGTGAACGCGGCGGCCGAAGGGGCTTAACAGTACGATGCGCCAGCCGCCGTCTTCATCGCGGGTCCGTTCCACGATGAGGGTTTGGTCGCTGGGAACTGTGCCGGTGATGGCTTGTTGCTCGGAGAGTAGGCGGGCCAGGTTGGTGATGGCGTTGGGGTCTAGGCCGTCTCGGTGGAGACGGGTGAGGATTGTTGGGATGAAGGTTGGGACAGCTGGACCTTCTGCGGCAGAACTCCCCCCAGTCCGCTTCACGTCTAATCCGGCGGCGATTTCTCGGGTGAAGCGGGCTATGGTACGGCTGAAACCGTAGTCACGGCCAGCGCCTTCACCGTGCCAGAACGGCAGACGGGCGGTGCGGCCCGGAGCCGGAGTCACGACCACACGATCACGGGTGATTTCCTGAATCTGCCATGTGGAGGTGCCGAGCGTAATGACATCGCCCACGCGCGATTCGTAGACCATCTCCTCATCCAACTCGCCGACGCGACGCTGGCCTTTGCCGGCGTCCGCCTCAGGCAGGACCACGGTGTACAGCCCTCGATCGGGAATCGTACCGCCAGAGGTAACGGCCACTTTCTGCGAACCGGGACGGGCGGAAATCAGGCCATTATCCCGATTCCATACCAGTCGCGGCCGGAAGGCCGAGAATTCCTCTCTGTTGTATTCGCCGGACATCATGCCGATTACCGCATCGAACATGTCACGTGGCAGTTCGGCAAACGGCGCAGCACGGCGCACCGTGGCATACCAGTCATCAGCGTTCAAATCGTGCATCGCGGCAGCGGCCACGGTCTGCTGGGCGAGAATATCGAGCGGATTGCGCGGCACGGCCAATGGTTCTATATCGCCGGCAATCATGGCTTCCAGACTTGCGGCCCCAGTGACAATCTGCTGACGGGTGAGCGGATAGAACAATGCGTGAGAGACGCCACCGACCTGATGATCGGCACGGCCTACACGCTGCAATCCGGAGGAGACCGACAACGGCGTATCGACTTGAATCACCAAGTCGACCGAGCCCATATCAATGCCGAGCTCCAAACTGGAGGTGGCCACCACGCAGCGCAATTCACCACGTTTAAGCCGTTCCTCAATCATTTTGCGGCGATCTTTGGAAACCGACCCATGATGAGCCATGGCGATGACATCATCGCCCTCATGTGAGCCGACAAGCATGGTGGTGGAGCCGACCACAGCATCGTAATGCGTGGAGAACCCTTCGCGGCCTTCCGGAGAGCCCGGATCCCGCACAGTGTCGGGATTGGTGCCATGCCGGGTCTGCGCATACAAATCGTTCAAGCGCGCAGTGAGTTTCTCAGCCACACCACGCGAATTAACGAACACCAATGTAGTGCGGTGCGCGAGAATCTCATCCAAAATACTGCGTTCCACCACAGGCCAAATGGAACCGGAGGTACGGTCGCCCGCCGCTCCAACCAACGCGGAGGAATCGAACGCATCACTCGCATCAGAATCGTCCCCAGAAGTGGAAGAAACATCTCTATCATC
>OLQU01000955.1_pt1 | contig 21888 bp, 22 predicted proteins | sample 1672271 | NCBI WGS metagenome assembly OLQU01 (sample SAMEA3136666, study PRJEB25190) | human gut metagenome | biome: human gut; feature: human-associated habitat; material: faeces | place: Austria | collected 2013 | reverse complement strand
ACTTGTTTCATAATTATCCTCCTAAATCAAATCTAAATGTATTTTATGACATTTTACGAAAGAAAACAATACCTAAACGAATTTTTCTGATTCCGCTTCCATAATTGGAATATTTAAACTTTGTAACTTTTGCGCAAATACACCATTTCCAGCTATGAGATTCCCTTTAAAAGTCCCATCATAAATTACAGAGTTTCCACAACTAGGAGATCTTTTTTGCAAGATGGCAAAGTCTACTTGTTTTTCCTTCGCTATATTAAGAGCCTCTTCAGCTCCTTTGATAAACTGTTTTGTACAATCATTTCCTTCTTTATCCAGAATTCTATCTCCTACTTTTTCACAAGGAATGCGAGGACAAGAAAGTCCTCCAAACATTTCTGGACATACAGGAATTACTTCATGAGTTTTTAAAAGCTCAACAATTTTTGAATTTAAATTGTTTTTACCATTATACTTACAGTTATACCCTAATAAACATGCACTAACAAGAACTCTCATTAGTCCACTAATTCATCATACAACAATGAGTATGTTTTTGCACTTTGTTGCCATGACACATCTGTATTTAATGCATTTCTTTGTAACATTTCCCAATCTTCCTTACGATTATAATAAACGTCACATGCATAATACAATGTATGGATCAATTCGTTTGAATCATAATTTTCAAAACTAAATCCATTTCCAGATTTTTCATATTCGTTGTATGCATCTACAGTATCCTTTAAACCACCCGTTTCACGAACAAGAGGTAAAGTGCCATAACGCATTGAACACAATTGTGAAATACCACATGGTTCAAATAGACTAGGCATCAAGAATAAATCACTTGCTGCATAAATACGATGTGCCAAACTTTCATTATAACCATAATAGAAGCAAATCTTGCCTTTATTTCCATCTTCTAATTCACGGAATTTGTTTTCAATCTGACTTTCACCACTACCCAAAATAACTAACTGGATAGGAGCTGCACATAATGCATCTAATTGTTCCATCAACAAATAGAATCCTTTTTGCCAAGTTAAACGTGATACAACACCAACCATCATAACATCTGGATTCTTCTCTAATCCCAATTCTTCCTGAAGAGCCATTTTAGCCTTCTTCTTTTGAACTGCAATATTTACCTTATCAAAGTGATAAGGAATTTCAGGGTCTGTACTAGGATTCCATAATTGAATATCAATACCATTTACAATACCCCACAAATCATATTTACGCATATTCAATACAGCTTCTAAATGTTCACCATATTGAGGCGATAAAATTTCTTGTGCATATGTTGGTGATACAGTTGTGACTTTATCAGCATACAAAATACCTGATTTCATAAATGAAATACCACCATCAAAGCGTACATTACCATTATCTAATAAATAGTATGGTAAGCCTAGACAACTATCTAGCATTTCAGGTCCAAAGTTTCCTTGATAAGCCATGTTATGAATTGTATATACAAAGCGAATCGCACGATATCTTGGATCTGCATCGTGTGTTTCTTTAACCATACAAGGAATCATTCCTGTATGCCAATCGTGACAATGGATGATGTTTGGCCAGTAATTCAACTGGTTCAACATTTCAATAACCGCCTTTTGAAAATAACCAAAACGCTCTCCATCATCCTGGTAACCGTATAATGAATCTCTTTCAAAATAACCTTGATGTTGGATGAAGAAGAAACATACATCGTCTACCACCTTTGAAAATACACGTACAGGAACTTCATGATAGTTGATTGAAACAGAATATTCACAATCAAAGTGAAGTTCATTATAATATTTATCACTAATCTTTTTATATAAAGGCATAACAACCTTTACTTCATGTCCTCTTTCTGTAAGTGCCTTTGGCAAAGATCCAATTACATCCGCAAGTCCACCTGTTTTTATAAATGGAAGTCCTTCCCCAGCAACCATCAAAATTGATGCCATTAAACGTTCTCCCTTCTACCGATATACAAAGGTTGTTCTTCCAACCCTGCTAATTCTTTTTTCTTCATAATTCTTGAATGTTTATCAACAATCACATTTTTCAAGTGTGCATTATCGCCAATCTCTACATCTGGCATAATGATACAATTTTCAATCACAGCATTCTTTCCAATCTTGCAAGAACGACCAACAATTGAATTCTTGACTACACCATTAATTTCACAACCATTTGAAATTAATGATCCAGTAGCTGTACCACCATTCAAGTAAATAGCTGGAGCTGAATCACTTGTACGAGTATATACAGGCCATTCTGGATCAGCAATATCTTTCATCTTTTCTTCTGTTAAGAACTCCATATTACTTTCATAATATGATTTCAAATCACTGATAACATAGATGTGTCCACGATAGTTCAATCCTCGAATATCCATGTCTACACATTTATCATTTAAGATATCTTTAAACCAATACATTGAGCTCACTTCTTGAGCTTCTTCAACTAAATTTTTAAAAATTTCTTTAGACATGATGTAAGTTTGTAAAGATAAATATCTAGATTTATAGTTGCCTAAGTTTTGATCAATACTCAATACACCACGTTGTTTGTTCATTTGAAGTACGTCACATCCAATGTAATTTTCTTTTGCGTTATCTACATGTTGATATAAAACAGAAACTTCTGCACCACTTTCAATGTGTTGTTTTAATAGTTCTTCATAGTTTCCTTTATAAAGCATATTTACAGGAGCAATCACAACATAGTCATTGTGGTTTTCCATGACTGCATGAATATTTTCTGCATAGCAAGAAATATCAGTAGTAAAACGTGAAGATGCTCCATCTGTATAAACAGGAACTAAAGATAAGTGTCCATGTTTAGAGTTGATATTATAGTGACGACCAGTACCTATGTGGTCAATCAAAGAGCGAGGATTTCCATTTACATAAATTTGAATATCATCGATTCCTGAATTTGACATATTTGAAATTACAAAGTCAACTAAACGATAACGTCCCAAAAAGCTAAATGCTGCAATTGGACGATATTTTTGCATACCTTCTACATATACAGAAGAATCATTGTAAGTAATTATTCCTAAAGCGTTACACATAATTATTCACCCTTCTTTACTCTCTTAGAAATCAGTTCGATTTCATCACTGTCTGGACTACCAACAACAGCACCATCATCAATCTTCACACCATCTGCTACAATAGCACGATAGACTTTTGCACCTTTACCAACCTTAACATTTGGCATTAATACGGCTTGAGATACATATGCATCTTCATCAATATCAACATTATTGAATAATACTGAATCTACTGCTTCACCACGGATGATTGCACCTTGGTTGATGTAGCAGTGTTCAACCTTTCCAGTTGGACCTACATAGTGTGGCAAAGTAGGAATATCTTCTGTATAAATCTTCCAATTTGGATCATCTAACTTCAACTCGTTATTTTTGTTCAACAAGTCCATATTAGCTTCCCACAATGAATCGATTGTTCCAACATCTTTCCAATAGCCTTCAAATTTATATGCATATAAACGTTTATCTGCATTTAAGAAATTAGGAATGATATCTTTACCAAAGTCATGGTGACTACCTCCTGCAGTCATATCTGAAATCAATTCTTTACGCAATTGTTTCCAGTTAAAGATATAGATACCCATACTAGCTAAGTTGCTCTTTGGATGTTCTGGTTTTTCCTCAAATTCAACGATTCTTCCTTCTTCGTCAGTATTCATAATACCAAAGCGACTTGCTTCCTTCATAGGAACTGGAAGTACTGCAATTGTACAATCTGCATTGTTAGCTTTATGGCAAGATAGCATGTCAGCATAATCCATCTTATAGATGTGGTCACCTGAAAGAATTAAAACGTATTCAGGATCAAACTTGTCAATAAAGTCAATGTTTTGTGTAATGGCATCAGCTGTTCCTTGATAAACATCAAATTTAGTTCCATCTTTTTCACGAGGTGGCAATACATAAACACCACTTCCACGTGCATCTAATCCCCATCTTTGTCCAGCACCAGCATACGCATTTAATTCTACAGATTCATACTGTGTTAAAACACCTACAACATTGATATCTGAATTCGCACAGTTACTTAGCGGGAAATCAATAATACGATATTTTCCTCCAAAATAAACAGCCGGTTTCGCATTCTTTTTAGTTAGTTCCAAAAGACGTGTTCCACGGCCCCCCGCTAAAATCATGGCGAGCATATTATTCTGTTTCATAATCATCCTCCTAATAATACTCTTTATATAACTAAAGTATAGCACTTTTTGAATAAAAATCTACTTATTTCCCAATATTTGTATGCGTTTTCAAAACTGTATAAAAAAAGACAATCATTCTCTGACTTGTCTTTGTAAAGCATAAATCGATTCATTTTGATTCATAATGTATGACACTGCACATACAATAAAGAAGAATGGAAAATATTGATATCCAAACACCTCCATGCCAATCGCAATAGGAGCTAAAAACGTATTTGTTGCAGCTCCAAATACACTCGCATACCCCAAAGCAGCAACAAATAATGGATCAAGTCCAAATACTGGTGCAATTATAACCCCCAGTGAGGATCCAATCGCAAATAATGGTGTAACCTCTCCACCTTGAAAGCCTGCAGATAGTGTTAAAATAGTTAACACAAACTTTAAAATCCAATCATATCCATATATTCTTTCAGATGTAAAAGATCCAACGATTAAATTTTCACCCACACCAGAATAACGACATCGTCCAAATACAAACAATAAAATTGCCACAACGATACCCATCATAAAAATACGTTTATATGGATTTGTGATTTTGTTTGTCACAAAAGCTTTCGTATGCTTTAAAACATACGCAAACAATCCACCAATTAATCCAAATAAGATACCAAGCACCAATAGTTTAATCGATAATTCTGTATCCATTATATACAGAGCACCAATTTCAAAAGTGCTTTTATGTAAGCCAAATAACCCAGAAACATACGCTGCTGTAAAGCTTGCTGGAATAGCACAAGACATTGCACGATATTTTAAAGTTCCAGCTACCAATACTTCCAACGCAAAAAATATAGCTGTAATCGGTGTTCCAAATAGCCCTGCAAAACCAGCTGCCATACCTGCCACCATAAATATTACAGAACTATTTTTAAAACGAAAATACTTTCCAAAATAGTGTGAAACAGTAGCACCAATCTGCATAGCAACACCTTCTCTACCAGCACTACCTCCAAAGAAGTGTGTAATCCATGTGGATGCAACCATAAATGGGGCCATACGAAGTGGAATCCAGTCACTTTTGCCTTGATCCACTTCAAAGACAAGACCCATTCCTTTTCTTGAAATTTTACCCCAGTGATCAAATAAAAACACTATGGCAAGTCCCGCAAAAGGAAGTCCTATGAGCATGATACATCCCATATGCTCTCTAAAATTCAAAATCCACTCTAAGCCTTTTCCAAAAACCACTTCACAAATTGCGACGATCGAACCTATAAATATTCCACAAAAACACTTCAATACAATCTCGTCATATATTCTAAATGACTCTTTAATTTTATCTTTATACATACTCTAATTATAAAAAAACAGATTGTTTATTTCAACAATCTGTCACATTATTTACACATTTTTTCCAAAAATGCTTACAATTCTATTTCATTTTTCCACAAGCCATGCAAGTTACAATACTCATATACAGTCACCTTGCCAGTTCGTCCTTTTGGATCAAAAACATATTCTGGTTTCATGCCTGGTACTAAACCTGCACGATCCACAGTTCCATCCGCATATTCCACCCAGATATTTGTGATATAGTGAGCTTCTAACATAGGATGTTCCACACTTCCCACTATAACTTTAAGCTTATTATCTTCTACGCTTACTTGGGGAACATGCTTTTCAAGTGCTGCATCCACTTCACCTGCTTTTAACTCACGATACCCACTAGGAACTACATCCATCAACAATCCTTCAACAACGCTACCAGTTTCTAAATTTTTAAAGATTTTCATACAGTTTCCTCCTGTCCTTCTATTGACATTATGACACGCATCATTAAAATATTCTATTGATATGCTCATAAAAGAATTAAACGAAAACTACATGCGCTATAAGACAACTTCTCAAGAAATTTTTGAGACTTTTTTTATTTCAAAAGCGCACAAAAAATATTTGAAGATCGATGAAAATAAAAAGACGATTTATTTTAACTATCCCGAAAAAAATGTTGAAATCAATTATGAACCCGTAAAAATCTTATACGAAAATAACTTTTTAATTGTTGCCTTTAAACCTCCCTTCTTATTAGTACACGATGATGGAAACAACCAAGATACTTTGCAGGCTCGAATCAATGGTTATTTACAATTACATGGCAACAAATATCCAGCTCAAGCAATTCATCGTATTGATTATGAAACTAGTGGCTTGGTTTTATTTTGTAAGCACCCATTCTTTCAAGCTTATTGTGACAACAATATGCAAAACCATACAATTAAAAAAGAATATATTGCTCTTGTTGATGGAAAGACAAACTACAAAAACAAGAAAATCGTTTCTTATATCGCAAGAGATCGTCACAATGCAAAAAAAATGATTATACATCCCAATGGCAAAGAAAGTATTTCAATCTTTAATACACTTAAAAATTATAAGGATTGTTCATTAATTCAAGTCACAATTTTAACTGGTAGAAAACATCAAATCCGTGTTCAATGTGCTTCCTTGAAGCATCCCATCTTGAACGATACTTTATATGGCGGTAAAAAAATCGATAACACAGGACTACTTCTTCAAAGTCATCATATCCAATTTAATGATATAGATATCACATGTCCTCAAGAAAACAGATTCATAAGAAAATAAAATAAGGTATATCCCTTCATATAGGCAATCCATACTCCAATGGAAAGACATGACAAATATGGAAGGATATGCTTTTTTCTATATAAAATCCATAGAAAACCCAAGAACACACTAATATACAGAGCTATGAGCATCCGTTCAATACCCAAATAAAAACCAAAAAACGCTAAAAAGCATACATCCGCACTTCCAATCCAGTTTGGTTTTATAAACTTTATAGTTCCACTTACTATTAAGAAAAATAAACATGTACAAATTCGATTAAACATAGGTACATAGCTATATCCAAATATCAATAGTCCAACGGATGGAAAAATCCAATATCTTTCTATATACATCGTCTCATAATCTTTTTTGGCAAGGAAATACAAAAATAAAACTATATAAATAGTCGATAGTTGAAATGGTTTGATTAAAAATGTAATGATAAGCATTAAAAAAAGAGTCTTCATACATTATAGTATAAAGACTCTATGTGAAAACATTATTAACAATTTGCGATTTCTACAAAATCTGCATCATTTGATTTCTTTTTATATACAATCTTCAATAAAATCGGCGTAATAACCGTAGTAAATACGACACACAATAAAACCGGTGTAACAAACACTTCTGGTAAAATGCCAAGTGCCATTCCCTTATTTGCGACAATCAAGGCAACTTCACCACGACTAATCATACCACAACCGATACGGATAGCTTGTGTTGGCGTATATTTACAAATAATAGCACCCAATCCACAACCAATGATTTTTGTCAACACAGCAATCACACATAATACAATAACTAATTCAACTAGTTTTGCACTCCATACGATTGGCGAAAGCTTCAATCCAATGCTCGCAAAAAATACAGGTGTAATCAACATATAAGACAATGTTGAAATACGTTTTGTGACATAAGCACATTGTTTTGTACCAGATAAAATCAATCCGGCCACAAAGCTACCTGTAATATCAGCAACGCCAAAGAAGGCCTCTGAACAGAATGCCATAATCAATGCGAACGCAAAAGATACGATTGAATATCTCTGTAGTCCGCCACGTGAATCATGTTCAAACCACCATGAAAATACTTTGTGTAAAATAACACCAACAACAACCGCAAACACAAAGAATAATAAGATTTTAAACATGACAACACCAATATTGACAGAACTATCGGCCATACCTGTTACCAATGTCAAACAAACAATACCTAAAACATCATCAATAACGGCTGCAGCTAAAATCGCATTTCCACTTTCCGTAGACATACAACCCATTTCTTTTAATGTTTCAACTGTAATACCTACACTTGTTGCCGTTAAAATAACACCTAAGAATAAATTATGTAACCATGCATCAGGACCCACATTATAGAATCCTCCTACTACATAACCTACTGCTAACGGAACTAAAACGCCCAATGTTGCAATAATAAATGCTTTAAATCCGGCTTTTTTTAAATCTGTAATACTTGTCTCTAGACCAGCCGCAAACATCAACACAATAACACCAATCTCTGATAAAGATTCAATCAATTTGCTTGGCTCAACTATATTTAATACTGCAGGCCCCAAAACAATACCTGCAATCAATGCACCTACTACAGATGGCATACGTAAACGACGAGAAAAAAGTCCAAAGGCTTTTGTCATTAATAAAATTAAAGCAATATCTAATAAATATCGATATTCTTGCATATCCATGTCCTCCCACTATGCTCTAGGAATTTCAAACTCCCTTTGTCGCAGTGGCAAATCTATATCATGAAACTCCAATCGATACGCCATCAATTTTATCGATTTCTTCTTTCCACGATATCCATATTTGACGTCACCCAACAAAGGATGCTCTATATGCCCCATTAGAGCACGAATTTGATGAAATCTTCCTGTATGAAGTGTAATTGTACATATTGAATTCTCGCCATCATCTGTTTCAACATGCACATCCATTAATGCCTTTTGATAGCCTTCCCTTTTTCTATCGCTTACCTTCGCAATCGTGTTTTCTTTTCGCAAGTAATAGCACATACTAAAATCTTTTTGTTTAAAAGTCCCAGACACATATGCTCTATACATTTTTTGAATACTGCGATTCGCGATTGCTTCATTTACTTTTCTTAAGGCATTCGCATTTTTTGCAGCTATGACTAAACCAGTTGTATTTCGATCCAGTCTATGACAGATACTAGGAGCAAAAGAATGTTCTTTTCTTGGATCATATTCATTCTTTTCCATTAAGTATGCCTGTACGCGATTGACTAAACAGTCTTGATTTTGACTTTGATCACTTTGCGATAATAAGCCATAGGGTTTATTTACAATCAAGATATTTTCATCTTCATAAACAACATCCAATTCAGAGGATATATATTCTTTTTCAACGCTTTTTTCTTCTAAAACATCCGGTGGTAAAAACAATAAAATAATATCGTTCTCCTGGATTTTTTGATCAAATATACAGCGCTTGCGATTCACCTTGATTTTTTTATTTCGAATCGCCTTATACATCATTGATTTAGTTAATTTAGGAAACGTCTTCATCAAAAATTTATCTAATCTCTGATTGGCATCATTCGAATTGATCTTAATCTCTTTCATAAATTAAATCCAAACTTTCTGTTAAACTGTCCATAACAGGTACATTAACACTTTCTAAAGTCTTACGATTTTGATGCCCCGTTGTGACCAAGATACATTTGGCATCAATACTTTTTGCGACTTCGAAGTCATGAACGCTATCTCCTACAAAATAAATTTCATCATCCAGGCTACAAGTTTGTTTAAACGCATGTGCAAGCTCGACCTTACTTTTTGCGTAAATATCATTAATTCCATAAATGGAATCAAACAACCCATTTACATGTAAGGTTTCCATTTGCTTTAGAAGATAATCCATTTTGCTGGCAGATAATACAGTTTGCGAAAAGCCTAATTCTTTTGCTTTTGCGACAACACTTAACACGTCTGCATGCAAATTACAGGCATAGCTTTTTTCTTGATAATCTTCCATATATTCGTGAGCTAATATGGAAAAAGGAATTTGATCAAAATCAAAACCTACTGTCCTATAATAATCTTCAATTGGAAAAGTAAATACTTCGCGATATTGATCTAATGTATCTAATGGTTTTAAATCATGATTGACTAAAAGTCGATTGATACAAGAGAAACATAAATCAACATCATCCAACAAAGTTCCATTCCAGTCCCATACAATTTTCTTCAAACAATTCACCCCGCTCGGTATTATATCACTATTAGAAAAAAATAATAACATTTTATACTAATTAAAACTTTCACAAATATAGTTTTTACTATATAATATTGTATGAGTAAATATGAGGAATTGAATTAGGAGGAAATATGAGAGGAATTTATAACTCGGTAACTGACCTTCGTCGTCAGGTCTTTACTGCCATCGCTTCAATGGCATACGATGACAATACAGATTATTCTAAACGTATGGAAGAAATCCCATACGAAATTTTACCCGGTACAAAAGCTAAATATCGTGAAAGCATTTTCTTGGAACGTGCAATTGTAGGTGAAAGATTACGTTTAGGAATGGGATTGCCTGTTCGTGACATCACTGAATACACAAATGTTTCAGATGGTATTGAAGAAAGTACAATTGCGAAAAAATATTATGATGACCCTCTTATCAATATTATTAAATTCGCATGTAACGCTTGTCCAGAAAAGAAAGTTTTCGTAACAAATGCTTGTCAGGGATGTTTATCTCACCAATGTACAGAAGTGTGTCCAAAAGACGCTATCCATATTGTGAATGGAAAAAGCTGCATTGACCAAGAAAAATGTATTAAATGTGGACGTTGTATGGATGCATGTCCATATCACGCAATCACAAAATTAGAACGTCCTTGTGCTGCAAGCTGTGGAATGGACGCAATCAAATCGGATGAAGATGGAAAAGCAGAAATCGATTACGATAAATGTGTGAGTTGTGGAATGTGTCTAGTTAACTGTCCATTTGGTGCTATCGTTGATAAAGGACAAATTTTCCAAACAATTTATGCAATGAAAGAAGGTTATGAAGTAATTGCAGCTATTGCTCCTGCTTTCGTTGGTCAATTTGGTCCAACTGTAACTCCAGATAAGGTAAAAGATGCATTGAAAGCCGTTGGTTTTGCGGATGTTGTTGAAGTTGCGATTGGTGCTGACTTATGTACAATCGAAGAAGCAGAAGATTTCTTAAACAAAGTTCCAGAAAAACAACCATTCATGGCTACTAGCTGCTGTCCAGCATGGTCAGTTATGGCGAAGAAAAACTTCCCAGACTTTGCACCATACATTTCAATGGCACTTACTCCAATGGTATTGACAGGTCGTTTAATCAAAAAAGAAAAACCAAACGCAAAAGTCGTATTCATCGGTCCTTGTGCAGCTAAAAAATTAGAGGCTAGCCGTAAATCCGTACGTAGTGATATTGACTTTGTATTAACTTTTGAAGAAGTTATGGGTATGTTTAATGCGAAAGGTATTCAATTAGATCAAATCACAACTTCAGATCCAATGACAGAAGGAACAAATGCTGGTCGTGGATTTGCAGTAAGTGGTGGTGTTGCCAAAGCCGTTAAAGATTTAATTCTAAAACAACATCCTGGAACCGAGGTTAAGGTTCAGGCTGCTGAAGGATTAAAGAACTGTAAGACAATGTTAATGATGGCTAAAGCCGGAAGATTAAATGGATACCTACTTGAAGGTATGGCATGTCCTGGTGGATGTGTTGCCGGTGCAGGTACTTTGCAGCCAATCAATAAATCAAGCGCATTAGTTAAAAAATACGCTACTGAAAACGATAAGAAAGATGCAGATGAATCTGCATACGGAGATCGTCTTCACGAATTAAGTGAACATTAATCAAAGACGTCCTTAAAAAGGACGTTTTTTTTTGGTATAATCTTGTTTGGAAATGAGGTATGAACATGCATCGTTATTCATATTATAAAACGGCTGCCTGCACTCCTGAAGTTTATATTGGAGATCCACAGGCTAATAAAGAAGAAATTTTAAAATGCATCCAAGAATTAGATAAAGATACACAACTTGTAGTATTTCCAGAACTATGTATTACCGGTTATACATGTCAGGATCTATTTTATGAACACAGCTTATTGAACAAGACAAAACAAGTTCTATTTGAAATTATAGAAGAACTACCAGAAAACTTAGTTACTGTTTTAGGCTTACCTTTAGAAATTGATAATAAGCTTTATAACTGTGCTGCCATCTGCTTCAATCATGATATTTTAGGTATTCAAGTTAAAACATATATTCCTAGCTATAATGAATTCTATGAGACAAGATGGTTTTCAAGCGCAAATGAACTTAAAGAAGATACTACATTTACATTTAAAGATAAAAAAGTTCCTGTATCGAATCACATTGTATTTAAAGATACAACTACATCAGCTACCTTAGGCGTTGAAATTTGTGAAGATCTTTGGGTAACCATTCCAGTAAGTTCAACCCATGCTTTGGCTGGAGCTAATGTATTGTGTAATTTAAGTGCTTCAAATGAAATCATTTCAAAGGCCAACTATAGAAGAAATCTAGTCAAAGATCAAAGTGCTAAATGTTATGCGGGCTATGTATATGCCAGTGCTGGTCCTACAGAAAGTTCAAGTGATCTGGTGTTTTCTGGACATAATTTAATTTGTGAAAATGGATCTATTTTAAGTGAAACAAAAACAGATAAAATCATTTATGGTCAAATTGATTTAGACCATTTAAACCATGATCGTCTACACTATAAGACAAGTATGCAAGATATTTTCCATGTAAACTATACAACTGTAGAATTCGCATCAAAACCAATTGATGAAATTGAATTCAATCGATTTATTGATGCCTATCCATTTGTACCAAACAATCAAGAAGAACGTATTGCACGCTGCTTAGAAATCTTACATATTCAAGCACAAGGATTGGCAACGCGTCTAGCTAAAATTCATTGTCAAGATGTTGTAATTGGAATTAGTGGTGGATTGGATTCGACTCTTGCTTTACTTGTATGTCATGAAGCCTTTAAAATCAACAACTATGACGCTAAAGGAATTCATGCGATCACAATGCCAGGCTTTGGAACGACAAAACGTACAAAATCCAATGCACAAATCTTAATGGATCTATTACATGTATCTAGTGAAGAAATTTCAATTGTGGATGGTGTAAATCAGCATTTTAAAGATATTCACCATAATCCTGAGATTCATAATATTACGTATGAAAACTCACAGGCTCGTGAAAGAACACAAATTCTTATGGACTTAAGCAATGCCTACAATGCAATTGTTGTGGGTACCGGAGATTTGAGTGAACTCGCATTAGGTTGGTGCACATACAATGGGGATCACATGAGCATGTATGCCGTAAATGCGAGTGTTCCTAAAACATTAGTTCGCTATATCGTTGAAAGTGTTGCACTAAAAGATGAAGTATTACATGATGTATTGATTGATATTTGTGACACACCTGTATCACCGGAGCTTTTACCACCTGATAAAAATGGCAAAATTGCACAAAAAACAGAAGAGGTATTAGGATCTTATGATCTTCATGATTTCTTCTTATATCAAATGTTAAGATATCATGATGAACCAAAGAAAATCTATGATTTAGCTTGTGTTGCATTCAAAGATGTAGAAAAAGAAACAATAAAAAAGGCCATCTCAACATTCTATAATCGTTTCTTTACGCAACAATTTAAAAGAAACTGTATGCCAGATGGAGTTAAGGTTGGATCAATTTGCTTCTCACCTAGAGGAGATTGGAGAATGCCAAGTGATGCATCAAGAAGTCTATGGACAAAACAAGTGGAGGAAATTTAATTCCCCCACTTTTCTTTATTCTTTATCCATATTATTTGAAAAGATATCTACAACTTCACTCATAATAATATAAGCCCCAGAATCGATTTCATACACTCTTTCTTTCATGCGGTTTACCTGATATCGATTGACTACAAAATAAACGATGGATTTATCGCGTTTTGAATATCCACCCGTGGCATCTACACGAGTAATGCCACTTCCAAAAGTTTCACTTAATGCTTCACATATTTCGTCTGGAAATTCTGTAACAATCATAGCGCATTTTTTCCGATCAATACCTTCAACAACGAAATCAATTGTTTTTAAGGCAGCTGAATAAGTAACTACTGAATAAAGTGGTAATACCCAACTATTTAATACAATGCCACAAAACATGTATAAAATCACATTATAGATTATCACAAAGGTACCAACCGTTATACCTAACCGTTTTCAAAATATCACAGCCATGACTTCAATACCATCCATAGCACCACCAAAACGAATAGCTAAACCACTTCCAATACCTGAAATTATACCACCAAACAATGCACAAAGAAGTAAATCAGTAACCGCTAGTGGTGAAGCAACACTTACATCAATGGGTAAAACATCCGTAATCAACCATACGAATAAAGAATAGATAAATACGGTATATATGGCATAGAGTGTAAACTGCTTTCCTTGTTTTTTGAGTCCTATCAAAAATAAAGTAATGTTTAATATCAATAAGAAGAACGACAAGGATAAATAAGATGGTGTAATCTGTTCAAGTAACATGGATGTTCCAGAAATACCACTATCATACAATTTCACAGGTGTCATGAATAATGTAATCAATTTCTGCAATTGTCAGCATACTTAAATTTGTAATACGAGGTGCTGGGTTTTGTTTCATAGCTCAGCACTCCTTTTTAGAGCTTCGTTTTAACATACATATACACTAAAATCATTTCATCAACAAATCTTTTAGACAATTTAAAAGAACAGACTATTTTTTAGCCTGTTCTACAATTTCATTAATTCTTTCTAAGACAGGTTCAAAACCTGTTTTTTCTGTACTACTAATTCCAAAGATGTTTTTCATTGGCAATTGAAGCTGTTGAGAAATATCTTTCAATGCACGAACACGTTTTGTCTTAGGAATCTTATCAACTTTTGTAGCTACAATCACGATTTGAATTCCGAGACTTTGAATCATTTCAATCATATCTAAATCATCATGTGTAGCACCATGTCTTGCATCTACAAGTTGTACAACGCAACAAATCTGTTCTCTTTGGTTAAAATATGTGTCCATCATTTTTCCCATTTTGATCAACATTTGTTTAGACATTTTCGCATAGCCATAACCAGGAACATCCACCAACATCCATGTATCATCAATCTTAAAGAAATTGATCAAACGTGTTTTACCTGGTGTATTTCCTACATAGGCTAATTTTTTCTTGTTTGTTAGTGCATTAATAAAGCTGGATTTTCCAACATTACTACGTCCAACGACAACAACTTCTGGTAAGTCAGATTCTGGCCATTGATCTTTTTCAACAGCACTAATCACGAATTCACTAATCATACTATCTTACCAATGCATTATGTAATACCTGAGAGACATTTGAACAAGGAATAAAAGTAACTGCGTCTTTTACTTCTTGAGGAACATCATCCAAGTCTTTTACATTTTCTTTTGGAATTAAAATTGTATCAATTCCAGAACGATGTGCTGCCAATGATTTCTCTTTCAATCCACCGATAGGAAGAACATTTCCTCTTAGTGTAACCTCACCAGTCATAGCTAAATTTGCCTTTACTGGAATATTTGAGAAGCAAGATACCAATGCCGTTGTCATTGTCACACCAGCACTTGGTCCATCTTTTGGAACGGCACCTTCTGGTACGTGAATATGTACATCATTTTCTTCAAACAATTTAGGATCAATTTTGAATTCTTTCGCATGAGTTCGAACATAGTCTAGCGCAATACTAGCACTTTCCTTCATAACATCACCCAATTGACCAGTAAGAACTAATCTACCTTTACCTGTAAAGCGAGTAGCTTCAATTTGAAGAATATCTCCACCAAAACTTGTATAAGCAAGTCCTGTTACAGTTCCAACTTGATCCTTCTTTTCTTTTTTACCATAATCTACTTTTTCATTACCCAACCATTCATGAACTAATTTCTTAGTTAATTTGATGCTGCGCTTGTTGTTTTTCAAAATTGCAAGTACTGTCTTACGGCAAATTGTCGCAATCGTACGTTCTAATGAACGAACACCCGCCTCACGAGTATAGTAACGAATTAAGTATAATAACATATCATCATCAATTTTTAATTGAGATGGTTTTAAACCGTTTAGCTTCAATTGTTTAGGAACTAAGTGATCCTTGGCAATATGAACCTTTTCTGCATCTGTATAGCTTGATAATTCAATGATTTCCAAACGATCTCTTAATGCAGGTGGAATGTTTTCCAAATAGTTTGCGGTAGCGATGAACAATACCTTTGATAAATCATATGGCTCTTCAATGTAGTGATCTGAGAACACTGAGTTTTGTTCAGGATCCAATACTTCAAGCATTGCACTTGATGGATCTCCCTTATAATCACTTGCCATCTTATCGATTTCATCAATTAAGAATACAGGGTTTGTAACTCCTGCTTTTTTCATTCCTTGAATAATACGTCCAGGTAAAGCTCCTAGATACGTTCTTCTGTGTCCTCTTATTTCAGCTTCATCACGAACACCACCAAGTGACATCTTGACAAATTTGCGATCTAGAGCACGTGCAACACTTTTAGCTAAAGATGTTTTACCAACTCCAGGAGGACCCACTAAACAAATGATTGGTGCATTTAATGAATTTGTCATTTGTTTAACTGCCAAGTATTCAAGAATACGTTCTTTGACTTTCTCTAAACCATAATGATCCGCATTTAAAGTAGCTTCTGCTGCATTTAAATCTTCATTATCCTTAGTTTGTTGCCACCAAGGAAGGTCCATCAACCAATCAATATAAGCCTTGATGACACCTGTTTCTCCACTTGCCATCGGAAGCATTTCATAACGAGAAACTTCATCTGATACTTTTTTCTTGATATAGTCAGGATATGGATTTTCAGCTAGGCGCTTGCGAATCTTAGCTGCATCTTCATCTTGTGCAACTGTATCACCTAATTCTTCACGAATAACATTCATCTTCTCACGAAGATAGTAGTCTTTTTGACCTTGATCAATTCGTTCTTTAACAGTTTCGTTGATTTGTTTTTCAACTTCATTCATCTTTTTCTCTTTAGCCATATCTTGAAGTAACATCATTAAACGGTCATTAATACCTAATGTTTCAAGATATTGTTGTTTTCTTGCAGTATCTAAAGGCAAGCCTTGAACAGCTTTATCACTTAAGAATTCACCGCCCATCCCCTTAGAGATTTCCATAATGATTTCTTTTGTAACAAAACGCTCTTGACCTTGTAAACGATCAAGCTCATCCCCAATCATACGAACCAATGCTTCTTCTTCAACAGCATCTTGTTTTTCACTTTCAAGAATCTCAACTTCTGCCAACTCACTTAAGCTTCCATTGATCCATTTATTTAATTTTACACGTTTAATTCCACGGAATTTCACACGTAAAAAGTTATCAAAACGACGAATATGACGAACTTCACACAAAGTTCCAACAGAATATATGTCTTTTGCCTCAGGATTTTCCTCTTCTAATTCAATTTGAGAAAATAAACAAATCTTTTTTTCATAGTTATCCTGTGCATTTTCAACAGCATGTACAGAAGTGTCTCTACCAACATCAATCACAATTTCTTGATTTGGATATAAAATAACGCCTCTTGTACAAACCAAAGGATAGGTATTTAATTCCATACGAAAACCTCCTTATACTAAATATGGAAAAAGACGCTAGGCGTCTTTTTTCTTTAACATTATACTACTTTACAGAAGTTTTAATGAAGTCTAATGCTTTTTGATTTGCTAAATCTGCTTTAATACTTTCTGGAGAAATCAATGATTTGATTTTTTCTACTTCCATGTTATACATTTCAGACATTGTAGTAAATTCTTTTTCTACATCTTCATCACTAGCTTCAATGCTTTCAGCTTTAACGATAGCTTCTAATACTAACTGAGTTTTAACACGAGCAGCAGCTTCTGGACTCATTTGAGCACGAATTGCTTCTTCAGTTTGGTGAGTTGCTTCTAAGAATTGTTTAGCTGTAAATCCAGATTGTTGCATACGACCTTCGAATTCTCTGTACATACGATCAACTTCTGCGTCAATCATTACTGAAGGAATTTCAACATTTGCATTGTCACAAACTTTTCCTAATAATTCATTAGTGAAGTTTTCTTCAGCTTCTCTTTCCTTTGAAGCAGTTAAATCAGCTTTTACTTTTTCTTTATAAGCATCTACTGTTTCAACATTTTCGATTTTTAATTTTTTGATTAATTCATCATTTAATTCAGGAAGATCTTTATATTTCACTTCGTGAACTGTGCAGTGGAAAGTTGCAGGTTGACCAGCAAGTTCAGCTGCTTGGTAGTTTTCAGGGAAAGTAACTTCAACGTCTTTTTCTTCACCTTTCTTAACTCCAACTAATTGTTCTTCAAATCCTGGAATGAATGATCCTGAACCAAGTTCTAATGGATAGTTTTCTCCAGATCCACCTTCGAACGCAACGCCATCTTTTGTTCCTACGAAGTCGATAACTACTTGATCACCTAATTGAGCAGCATCATCATCTTCACGAACAACCCAGTCTGCATAACGATCTTGAACACGTTTAACTTCGTTTTCAACATCTTCTTCTGTAACTTCTACATCCGCTTTTTTGATTTCTAATCCTTTGTATTCACCTAAAGATACTTCAGGAAGTACTGTACATGTAAATACTAATACGGCTTTTTCTTCATCAGCTTCTTTAACATCTAATGTAGGACGAGCTACTAATTCAATGTTGTGTTCTTTGATTCCTTCAGCCAATACTTCATTAGCAACTTCTTCACTAGCCATATCGAATAATGCTTTTGCAGAAAGTTGTTTTTTAACTAAAGCATCAGGGATTTGTCCTTGACGGAATCCTTTCAAATTCATGTGAGATTTAGCATAGTTTAATGCTTTTTTCTGTGCTTTTTTCCAAGCTTCACCTTCTACAGTTACTTCTAATTCACCAGTAGAATTTTCTTTCAAAGTCCAAGTACTAGTCATTGTTTTCTCCTCGCTTTTCAATGGATAACTCAATATCCTCAACTTTTTCAAGCCCTTGTTTCTTTATAAAACTAGGCCATTCATCGGATTTCTGCATTGCATAAAATACAAGTCTACATATGCTTTTCGCAAGTTCATAAGGATCTTTATCTTCTTGATCAAATGGTCTTTCACATAAAACAAGCTGCATCAAAAGCGACATACAAAATTGAATCATAGTAGGATCTTCATTTGTAAACCAGCTTTCAAACAGTGAACTTGCCTCACAAATCGACTGATCTTGCTGCATAGGTAAAATTGCACTTGGTATAAATGTAATGTTCAATCCGGATTTTATCAAATCAAATGGATCATCGATTTTCTGCTCCATTAAAGCCTCAATCAATGCACCCTTATATTCATCAGGTAAATCTGAATCTAACAAGACCTGCACTTCATCATGGTACATTCTTAAATTCATGTTTTCTAAAACACCAATCGCATAGATTTTCTGTTCTAAAGTTCCATGAATATAGTCCTGTAACTTGTTAAAGTCCACACCCTTATTCCTTTGTTCCAAATAAGGCTTGCACTCTGATTTATAATATTCCAACAAATCCAATGCATCCTGTGGAACATAAGGCATATCCAGTTCCTGACAAATTAATTCGTACGCCTGGGCATAACTTTTTTCATCTATCTCTTTTTTTATTTCTTCAATTAAAGAATGATAATATGCGTTCACTTATACCTCCATGCGAAACATTAGTATTCTACCATAAACATCGATAATAATCAATTCTACACGCTTTTAAATAACATTATTGGTCTTTTGTCGATCAAGAAAAAACTCTCTAATTAAAGAGAGTTCGAATTTAAACTATTTTCTAATTGATTCAACTTTTTAAATTCATTAAGAATGCATATGACTGAAACCAAAAAAGCAACCATATCTGCGATTGGAGCTGAATATAAAATTCCATTCAACCCAAAGAATTTTGGAAGAATCAAAACTAGTGGAATCAAGAACAACACCTGTCTAGTCATCGATAAAAACATTCCTAAATATGCTTTTTTAATTGACGAAAAGAAGCTTGACGATAACATCTGTACTCCATCAACACATACTAGCATTAGATAGATTCGCATAAACATTGTCGCAAATTCAAAATAGTTTGCATCGCCTGATCCAAAAATCGATAGTACTTTGCTTGTACAGAATTGGAATAAAGCCCAACCAATAAAGGAAACAACTAAATTCGCACTAACCGCAAGCTTAAACGTCTTTTTGACACGCTCATATTTTTGGGCTCCATAATTAAATCCAATAATTGGTTGCATACCTTGCGAAATACCAATGATGATAGCTAATAATATCGCATTGGTTTTCATTACAATACCACATGCAGCTAAAGGAATATCACTACCATACTTTGTAAACTGTCCATAATATGTCAATGAATTATTCAAAACAATTTGTACAAATAAAATCGCAATCTGATTCAATGAAGCACTCATTCCAATGGTTGCCATTTCCTTTGTATCCTTCAAAGAAATTCGTAAACTATTTTTATTAAATTCAATATGCTGAAAGTTCTTGATATACCAAGCAGCAATAATAAATGAAATCACCTGACCGGCTACTGTGGCAATGGCGGCTCCGGCAACTCCCATATGAAACACAAAGATAAATATTGGGTCTAAGATTGTATTGACTATAGCTCCTGCAACCATACATGTCATGGAGTATTTTGGTGATCCATCCGCACGAATTAAGTTACTAATAACATTTGTTGTAATCAAAAATGGGACTCCCAATGTCGTAATACGTGTATATTCTAAAGCCAAAGGCATAATTGTACTTGTAGCACCGAACGACTTCAATAATGGCTCAAGAAAAACAAACACTAAAACAACATAAATCACAGAACACAGCACAGACATACTAATGCCATTACCCGCAATACTACTTGATCGTTCTGGCTTTTTTTCACCTAGATATAAACTAAATAAACTTGCTGAACCAATCCCAATCAGCAATGCAATCGCAAGTGCAATTGTTGTCAATGGAAATGCTACATTGGTTGCAGCATTACCTAAAAAACCAACGCCTTGACCAATAAAGATTTGATCCACAATGTTATATAGTGACGATACAAGCATTGAAATAATACTTGGTATCGCAAACTTTTTTAATAATGACGACTCTTTTTCATACCCTAATGGATTTTGCATACTAATTCAATTCCCTCTTTCTAAACTGTGCAATTAAATGCTTATTTCCCATTGAATGCTCTCTAATGACATTTAACTCATTTCCTCTTTCATCAAACCAGCCCACAAATTCATAGCCTGGTTTAGATGCAGGCAACAAGTGAATCGTATCCGAAAAATACGTATATAACTTTGGATTTCTTCGACTACTTAATCCACCATTCAAATCATATGTAATCTTATATTGACTTACTTGCCAACGTGCATATAATGTACAAGACTCATGAATTGGTTCATCCAAGTTATAACGCCAACGATAATCACAGTCCCAGAACCATCCATCAAAGGTATATCCAACTCGAACTGGCGGCTTTAAATCCCCCAATAATCCATGTTCATCCGTACATACATCCATATAATTGGCTCCACCACACGTTTCAAAGTGGATAACTGGACATTCTTTATAAATAGCTGTCAATATAACAGGTTCATGGATGCCTGCCGGTAAACTCGTTATAATTTCACCATTAAATTCCCAACCTACAAACATAACACCCTTTTTAAATGCTGGATACAACAACAATTCTTCCGATTCAATACATGTATATCTCGGATTACGACGCGACATAACTCCACCATCCACATCATATTCAATTGGGTACCAAATAGGAATCCATTTATCATATAAAGTTACAGAATGAGGAAGCACTCCACCTGGATTTAATCTTTTTGTACACTCTTTATCTATATACCAACCAACAAACTGATAACCTTCTCTTTTTTCACTCATCAAATATCACCTGCCCATTATTTTATCACAAA
>OLQU01000919.1_pt1 | contig 22606 bp, 20 predicted proteins | sample 1672271 | NCBI WGS metagenome assembly OLQU01 (sample SAMEA3136666, study PRJEB25190) | human gut metagenome | biome: human gut; feature: human-associated habitat; material: faeces | place: Austria | collected 2013 | reverse complement strand
GTGTTTGGGCGGTTTGTCTGCGGATGGCTCTGTCCCTTCGGTCTGATCCAGGATCTTCTGTACCGGATCCCCTTCTTCCGGAAGCGGAAGAACCTTCCGGGGCATAAGGGGCTGATGTGGCTGAAATATGGGATCCTGGCGCTTTTTGTGATCCTTCTGCCTTCGGTGCTGGTGGATCTTGTGGGACAGGGGAGCCCCTGGTTCTGTAAATACATCTGTCCCTCCGGGACATTGATGGCAGGGCTTCCCCTTCTTGTTTCCAACGAGTATCTGCGGACTGCCGCAGGGGCTCTGTTTGCCTGGAAAGTGGGACTTCTGGTCCTGGTGATCCTGCTTGCCCTGTGGGTGTACCGTCCTTTCTGCAAGTATATCTGTCCTCTGGGGGCGGTCTACAGCCTGTTCAACCCGGTGGCGCTGTACCGCTATGAGATCCGGGAGGACAAGTGTACCAAATGCGGCAGGTGTGCATCTGCCTGCAAGATGGATATCAAGACCTGGCAGCAGCCCAACAGCAGGGAGTGTATCCGGTGCGGGGACTGTGTGGCCGCCTGCCCGGAAGGAGCCATCCTTCGCCGGCCTTTTGGCCGGGGGCGGCAGAACGAGGATAAGAAATAGGAGGGAGCAGCTTGTATATTGCGGATCTGCATATTCATTCCCGGTATTCCAGGGCTACCAGCAGGGACTGTACCCCGGAGTATCTGGACCTCTGGGCAAGGAGGAAGGGGATCGGCCTTATCGGGACCGGAGATTTCACCCATCCGGCCTGGAGAGAGGAACTGGAAGAAAAACTGGAGCCCACCGGGGACGGGTTCTACCGTCTGAAGGAGGAATACCGGATCCGGGATAGTAGTGTGGCCGGCGGGCAGGAGCCCCGGTTTGTAGTCACCGGGGAGATCAGTTCTATTTATAAGAAGAAGGAGAAGACGCGCAAGGTCCACAGCCTGATCCTGCTTCCCGGGCTGGAGGCGGCCAGGACTGTCTCCCGGAAGCTTGATACCATTGGCAACATCCATTCTGACGGGAGGCCCATCCTGGGGCTTGATTGCCGCGACCTGCTGGAGATCCTGCTGGAACTTTGCCCGGAGTCCGTCTATGTGCCGGCTCATATCTGGACGCCTCATTTCTCTATGTTCGGGGCGTTCTCCGGTTTTGACAGCGTGGAGGAATGCTTTGAGGATCTGGCAGACTACATCCACGCGGTAGAGACCGGTCTTTCCTCGGATCCGCCTATGAACTGGAGGGTCTCTGCCCTGGACAAGTATCAGCTGATCTCTAATTCCGACGCCCATTCCCCGGCGAAACTGGGGAGGGAGGGCAACCTTCTGGATGGGGAATTCTCCTACGAGGGCCTGAAGCGGGCCGTGGAGACAGGAGAAGGGCTTTCCGGGACCATTGAGTTCTACCCGGAGGAGGGGAAATATCATTTCGACGGCCATCGGAAATGCGGGATATGCTTAAGTCCTTTGGAGGCGGAGGCGTACCAGGGGATCTGCCCGGTGTGCCACAAGAAGCTGACCATCGGCGTGGATCACCGGATTCGCCAGCTGGCCGACCGGCCGGAGGGGTATGTCCGGGAGAACGCCAAACCCTTTGAGAGCCTGATGCCCCTGCCGGAACTGGTTGGGGCAGCTGTGGGCCATGCTCCTTCCAGCAAGGGTGTTCAGAGAGAATACGCGCGTATGCTGGCGGAGCTGGGACCGGAATTCCAGATCTTAAGAGAGATCCCGGAGGAAGAGATCTGCCGGTGCGCAGGAGAGCGGATCGCGGAGGGTATCCGCCGGATAAGAACGGGAGAAGTGGAGCGGATCCCCGGCTATGACGGAGAGTACGGGACTATCCGGGTTTTTTGATTTTTTCTAATAGAAGCTTAAGAAAGAATTTATAGAATCTGTCAGGATTTGGGAGTATAATGATTGGCATGTGAAGACAAAACATCCCCGAAGGAGGAACAGACATGGGGCGAGGCTTTGGAAGAGCAAAGGAGCAGGAACCAGAAAGTTATGAGATCGAGAGAAGACCGGTGGCCCGGTACCAGCCGGATCACCGGGAGGGGCTGACCAGGGCCCAGGCGGCGGAGCGTATGGCGGCCGGGTGGTCCAATATCCCGGTGGATCCGCCGGCCCAGACGGTGAAGGAGATCATCCATGAAAATGTATTTACCTACTTCAACCTGGTCTTTACCGTGCTGGCAGTGCTGCTGTGTCTGGTGGGCTCCTTCCGGAACCTGACGTTCATGCCGGTGATCATCATCAATACGCTTATCGGTATCGTCCAGGAGATCCGGGCGAAACATGTGCTGGAGAAGCTGAATATGCTGAATGCCCCTCATGCCCTGGTGGTGCGGGAAGGGCAGGTCACATCCGTTGACTCGGAAGATCTGGTGCTGGATGACATTGTGATCTTCAAGGCAGGTAACCAGATCTGCGCGGACGCCCAGGTGGTATTTGGCGAGGTACGGGTCAACGAGTCTCTGCTCACCGGTGAATCCGACGAGATCGTGAAGAAGCCCGGCGACCATCTGATGTCGGGAAGCTTTGTGGTGGCCGGAGAATGCCGGGCCCGGCTGGAGCAGGTGGGCGCGGATTCCTATATCTCCAAGCTGACACTGGAGGCCAAGGCCATTCAGAAGGGAGAGAAGTCGGAGATGATCCGCTCCCTGGACAAGCTGGTGAAATTCGTGGGTATTGCGCTGATCCCCATCGGAAGCGTCTTGTTTGCCCAGAGCTTCTTCTTTAACGACGAGACCTTCCGGAACAGTGTCACTTCCATGGTCGCGGCGGTGATCGGCATGATCCCGGAGGGGCTTTATCTGCTGGCCAGCGTGGCCCTGGCGGTAAGTTCCATCCGGCTTGCCCAGAAGAAGGTGCTGCTCCATGACATGAAGAGCATTGAGACCCTGGCCCGGGTCAATGTGTTGTGTGTGGACAAGACCGGGACTATCACGGAGAATACCATGAGCGTGAAGAAGCTGGTGCCCACGGAGCATTATGACGGGGAGACCATGCCGGAACTGGCCCGGATGGTGGGGGATCTGGTGCGGCCCATGAGCAGCGATAACGCCACCATGGAAGCCATGAAAGAATTTTTCAAAGAGGGAACGGGGAAGGCGCCGCAGAAGGTGATCCCCTTTACCTCAGTGACCAAATACAGCGGCGTGACTTTTGAGGATCAGGCTTATGTGCTGGGGGCGCCGGAGTTTGTGCTCCGGGAGGATTATCCGTCCTATGAGTCCCAGATCCTCAACTATGCCAGGAGAGGCTACCGGGTTCTGGTATTCGGTACCTGCGGGGAGATCACGGAGGGGCAGAAGCTCTCGGAGAAGGTGACGCCTCTTGCCTACATCCTTCTGGCGAACCCGGTGCGGAAAGAAGCGCCGGAGACCTTTGCTTATTTCGCGGAGCAGGGAGTGGAGGTAAAGGTGATCTCGGGAGACAATCCCATGACTGTATCAGAGGTGGCCAAGGAAGCAGGGATCGCCAATGCGGATGAGTATGTGGACGCCACCACCCTGCGGACGGAAGAAGACGTGTGGAATGCGGTGGCAAGATACACCGTGTTTGGCCGGGTGACGCCAGCCCAGAAGCGCCAGTTTGTTCAGGCCCTGAAAGGCCAGGGGAGAACGGTGGCCATGACCGGCGACGGCGTCAACGATGTGCTGGCCTTAAAGGACGCGGACTGCAGCGTGGCCATGGCCTCCGGAAGCGATGCGGCGGTACAGGCCTCTCAGGTGGTGCTCCTGGAGTCCAATTTTGCCTGCATGCCTTCGGTGGTACTGGAAGGAAGAAGAGTGGTCAACAACATCCAGCGTTCGGCCAGCCTGTTCCTGGTGAAGAACATTTTCTCCTTCCTGCTGTCCCTGTTCTCAGTGGTGTTTATGATCACCTATCCTTTGGAGCCTTCCCAGGTGTCGCTGATCAGTATGTTCACTATCGGCGTGCCGGCCTTCTTCCTGGCGCTCCAGCCCAACAAAGAGGTGATCCAGGGACGTTTCCTGACCAACGTGTTTTTGAAGGCGCTACCTGCCGGACTGACCGACGTGCTGGCGGTAGGGGCGCTGGTGGTGTTTGGCCGGACTTTTGGCGTGGCGTCCGAGGATATTTCCACGGCGGCCACCATGCTGCTGGCTATTGTAGGCTTCCTGATCCTGTTTAAGATCTGTCAGCCCATGAATGTGATCCGGGGCGGAGTCTGGGTGATCTCCATTGTGGGCCTGATCGGCTGCAGCATTTTCCTGCCGGATCTTTTTGCCATCACAGGAATGTCCACCGAGTGTATTATGTTGTTTGTGGTATTTTCCATTGCCACCGAGCCGGTGCTGCGCTATCTCACCATGCTGGTGGGTGGCCTGCGCAGCCTGTTCCAGAAGATTTTTCACAGAAAAAAGACGGCGTAAGCAAAGCTTACACCGTCCTGTGAGAAGGTTCAGATCGTAAGGATCCGGCCGGAGAGATCTTTCCACAGAAAGCCCTCCTGGTCGCAGATCATATACCCCCGGGCGGAGCCTTCCTTGGGAAGGGATACGGAGCCCGGGTTCATATAGTGAAAGGAGCCCATATCCTGGTTGGCGGGCACGTGGGTGTGTCCGTTCAGAAGGATATCCCCTTCTTTCAGAGGGGGAAGGTTCCCGGGATGGAAGACATGGCCGTGGGTGGCGAAGATGGTACGCCCGTTTACTTCCAGGAGGCAGTAGTCTGCCAGGATGGGAAATGGAAGGACCATCTGGTCTACTTCACAGTCGCAGTTTCCCCGGACACAGAGGAGTTCCTGCTTCAGGGGAGCAAGAAGGGCGATCACCTCTTTGGGGGCATATTCTTCCGGCAAGTCGTTGCGGGGACCGTGGTACAGAAGATCCCCAAGAAGGAGCAGACGGTCCGCACCTTCCCGGCGGTAGGCTTCCAGCATCTGACGGCAGTAGAGGGCGGAGCCGTGGATATCGGATGCGATCATCAGTTTCATGAGAAATACCTCGCTTTTCATAAGTATTTATGGATAAAGTCTGGTGTTATTTTATCACAGATCAGAGTCAATGCAAAGGAGAGAAGGATGGAGAAAACCTGGAAGATTGTCAGGGCCTCTTATGAAGACCTCCCGGAGATCATGGAGATCCTCAAGGGCGCCTGCGGCATGGTGAAAGACCCGGCCTGGTTCTATGTGGAGGATGTGGAAGAGGACGCAGAACTTCTGCGCCAGCATGTGGAAGAGAAAGGATTTATCCTGAAGGCGGAAGCAAAAGACGAGATCGCAGGGTTTCTGATGGTGCGTTTCCCGGGAGAGGAGGCGGATAATCTGGGATCCCACCTGGGGCTGCCCAGAGAGGCGATGGGGCAGGTGGCCCACATGGAGACGGCGGCGGTGCGGCCAAAGTACTGCGGGCAGGGGATCCAGAAGAGTCTTATGCGCCAAGGAGAGGAACTGTTAAAAGGCACTTCCTTCCGTTATCTTATGGGAACTGCCCATCCGGACAATACTTACAGTGTGAATAACTTTCTGAAGCTGGAGTATGAGATCATTGATGAGGCGCGCAAGTACGGCGGGCTTCCCCGCTACGTGTTCTGTAAGGAGATAAGATGATCCGGGGAATTGTATTTGATATGGACGGCCTTCTCTTTGATTCTGAGCGGCTGGTGAAGAGAACCTGGAATGAGGTGGGAGAGATCCTGGGGCTTCCGGGCCTGGGGGAGCATATCCGCCATACGCTTGGGAAGAACCGGAGAGGGAGAAATGAATATTTTATCCGGGCCTTCGGGGAGAATTTTCCCTTTGAAGCCTTCGACCGGGAAAATAAGAGGATCTTTGCCGGGATCATGGAGCGGGAAGGGATGCCGGTGAAGCCGGGAGCCCGGGAGCTTCTTGCCTACGGAAGAGAGCAGGGATACAAGATGGGGATCGCCACATCCTCCAGCCGGAATTACGCGGTGGAACACCTGAAGGGGACCGGGCTCTATGAGTATTTTGACGGCGGCGTCTTCGGGGACATGGTGACCAGAGGGAAGCCGGATCCGGAGATCTACCTGGCGGCCTGCGAAAGTCTTGGCCTGGAGCCGGGAGTGTGCATGGCGCTGGAAGATTCTCCTGCGGGGATCCGTTCCGCCAGCAGTGCGGGGATGGTTCCGGTGATGGTGCCGGATCTTGTAGAGCCTACAGAGGAGATCCGGGGGCTGGCGTACGCGGTGTGCGACAGCCTGACGGAGGTAAAGGGGCTGCTAGAAACGATAAATAGATCGACAAGGTAAAACAATGGCCGGCGGAATCAATTTCCGCCGGCCTCTCTTTTTTATTCCTCTGGCGCGAACATATCCTTTCCTACGCCACAGATGGGGCATACCCAGTCTTCCGGGATGTCCTCGAAAGCGGTTCCGGGAGCGATCCCGTTATCCGGATCGCCGATTTCCGGATCATAGACATATCCACATGGTTCGCATACGTATTTCTTCATTGTCAGTTACCTCCTTGTTGAAATGTGGTTAATCAGCTTCCCATCTGCCGGAAGCGCCGCAGGGAAGCATAAGGCCGGAGTCTCGGACAGGAAGGCCGATCTCCTGGGAATCCACATGCCCCCGGAAGCTTTTCAGCTCCGTTCCCAGCATGTAGGTCAGCACCGCCGGAGCCAGGCCGGTGGTGTAAGAGTTGATCAGGAAGAACAAGGGATGATCGGACAGAAGCTGAACGCACAGTTTCACCAGGGGATGAATGGCGTCCTCGATCTTCCAGATCTCGCCTTTGGGTCCCCGCCCGTAGGAGGGAGGGTCCATGATGATGGCGTCATAGTGATTGCCCCGCCGGATCTCCCGTTCTACGAATTTGACACAGTCATCCACCAGCCAGCGGATGGGCCGGTCAGAGAGACCGGAGGAAGCGGCGTTCTCCTTTGCCCAGGTCACCATCCCCTTGGAGGCGTCCACATGGGTGACGCTGGCGCCTGCCGCCGCGGCTGCCAGGGTGGCGCCGCCGGTGTAGGCGAACAGGTTCAGCACTTTGACTGGCCTGCCTGCCTTGCGGATCTTATCGGAACACCAGTCCCAGTTTACCGCCTGCTCCGGGAAAAGCCCGGTGTGCTTGAAGCTGAAGGGCTTCAGATTAAAGGTGAGTTCCCGGTAATGGATCTGCCACTGCTGGGGCAGATGGAAGAATTCCCACTCGCCGCCGCCTTTTTTACTGCGGTGGTAGTGGCCGTCCATATGCTTCCAGCCGGGGTCCCTCCTGGGGGTGTCCCAGATTACCTGAGGATCGGGACGGACCAGGAGATACTTTCCCCACCGTTCCAGTTTCTCTCCCCTGCTGCAGTCCAGCACTTCATAGTCTTTCCAGTTGTCCGCAATCCACATTGATCCTGACCTCTTTCTTTTGTCTTTTCCTGTTCCTGCATTATAGCATGCCGGCGGCGAAAAGGGAAGACTATAGATGAACGCTTATAGAAGTTATCTATATATAGTCTTACTTATAAAAAAACTCTATTTGAAGGAAAAGGGCAGTATTTATATAATGAAAGGAGGATAACCGAAGTGTAGGCAGATGAAGGAGAGAAAGGAGATCCGCCATGTTCATCGATATGCATATGCATGAAATGACTTATTCCATGGACAGCTTCCTTAAGCTGGATCAGATCGTGTCCATTGCCAGGGAAAAGGGCCTGGGAGCAGTCTGCATCACCGATCATGACAGCATGGGCCTGCGGGAGTATGCGGCGGAGTATTCCCAGAAAGTGGATTTTCCCATTTTTGTAGGGATCGAATTTTTCTCTTTGCAGGGAGACATTGTGGCCTTTGGGATCGAGGATTATCCCAGGGAGCGGGTGAGCGCCCAGGAGTTCATCGACCTGGTGAAGGCCCAGAACGGCGTCTGCTTTGCCGCCCATCCCTTCCGGAATAACAACCGGGGGCTGGAAGACAATCTTCGCCGGGTGCGGGGCCTGGACGGGCTTGAGATCTTAAACGGGAGCACTTCCTTTGAGGCCTGCAGAAAAGCAGCCGAGTATGCCAGGGAGCTGGGGCTTTTTACTCTGGGAGCCAGCGACTGCCATGTGCCGGAGAAGGTGGGCGTGTATGCCACCTGGTTTCCCTGGGAAGTCCGCACCATGGAAGAGTTCCTGGAAGCGTTCCGGACAGGGAAGATGGAACCTGCCTATTTTGCCGATGGAAAATATCACCGATTATCTGAAAATCCATTTACCTTTTCCGCAGTTAGTGATAGAATGTCTCTATAAGTGCGGAAGGCGGATGGGACAAGCAAAAGAAAGGTGGAATTATCATGATCACAGTCAACGCAATGGGTGACAATTGTCCGATCCCGGTCATTAAGACCAAGAAAGCGATGGATGCGCTTACCGGACCAGAGACCATCGAGGTCCTGGTGGACAACGAGATCGCCGTACAGAACGTAACCAAGATGGCCAAAGGAGCCGGCGGTGAGGTTTCCTCTGAGAAACTGGGGGAGGCAAGCTTTAAAGTAACTGTTAAAATGCAGGGGGCGCCAAAGAACGCGTCCGAAGAGGATCCGGCCTGCGCTCCGGACGCAAGGAGCAACACCATCGTGGTGGTGGCTTCCGACCGGATGGGCGAGGGCAATGACGAATTGGGCAAGGTGCTGATCAAGTCCTTTATTTTTGCCGTGACTCAGCTGGAGCAGCTTCCCAAGACCATGTTGTTCTACAACGGAGGGGCGACCCTGACAACGGAAGGGTCTGATTCCCTGGAGGATCTGAAGTCTCTGGAAGCCCAGGGAGTGGAGATCTTAACCTGCGGTACCTGCCTGGATTACTATGGACTGAAAGACAAGCTTGTGGTTGGCGGCGTGACCAATATGTACAGCATTGTAGAAACTATGGCGGGAGCCGGAAGGATCATAAGACCATAGGATACAACTATAAAGGCGGGCCTCTGTGTCAGCAGAGGGCCGCTTTTTCTTAAGAGGAGGAAGGAAGATGAAGACGGATGTAAGACTGACACAGCTTGCCAAGACGTCAGGGTGAGCTGCGAAGATCGGTCCTGAGACCCTTGCCCAGGTTCTGGGCAAGCTGCCTAAATTTCATGATGACAACCTGCTTGTGGGGATCGAGACCTCCGACGATGCGGCGATCTATAAGATCACCGATGAGATCGCCATGATCCAGACGGTGGATTTCTTTACGCCCATCGTGGATGATCCCTATATGTTCGGCCAGATCGCGGCGGCCAATTCCCTGAGCGATGTGTGGGCCATGGGCGGAGAGCCGGCGGTGGCGCTTAACATTGTAGGATTCCCCAACTGTCTGGACCCGGCGATCCTGGGAGACATCCTGGCAGGCGGCGCGGACAAGGTCAAGGAGGCGGGAGCGGTTCTGGTTGGCGGCCATTCCGTGCAGAACGACGAGCCCCAGTACGGCCTGTGCGTGTCCGGGTTCGTGCATCCGGATAAGATCTTCAAGAACTATGGGGCAAGACCGGGAGATATCCTGATCCTGACCAAGCAGATCGGAAGCGGTGTGATCAATACGGCGGTGAAGGCCCAGATGGCGTCTGAGTCCGCGCGCCGGGAGACGGAGCTTGTGATGGCCTCCCTGAACAAGAAGGCCAAGCAGGTGGTGGAGAAATATGATGTATCCGCCTGCACGGACGTTACCGGGTTCGGTCTTCTGGGGCACAGTGTGGAGATGGCATCCGCCAGTGATGTGACTTTTGACATCCGGGTGAAAGACGTGGCCTACATGGAGGACGCCATTGCCTGCGCCAAGATGGGGCTGGTTCCCGCGGGAGCTTACAAGAACCGGGGGTATTCCATTGATAAAGTGGACACTGGCTCTGTGGAAGAGCATTACCTGGATCTCCTTTATGATCCCCAGACTTCCGGCGGACTTTTGATCGCCGTGGCGCCGGGGGAGGCGTCCCGGATGATGAAGGATTTCGCGGAGGCGGGGATGGAGACGCGGGTTTCCGTGATCGGAGAAGTGGCGGAGAAAAGCGACAAGCTGATCCGTCTGAGATAGTCAGGAAAGGAAAGAAAGACATGGATAAGAACAAACTGTACCGGAAGATCCCCAAGGTAGATCTTCTGCTGGAAGAAGAAGAGATCCAGGAGCTGATCGGGCGCTACAGCCGGGATACCGTCCTGGAGGCGATCCACACTGAGATGGATGGCCTGCGCAGATGGATCGGCCAGTGCGAGGATGAGGAGAAAGCCCTGGAACGGATCGAAGGGCTGAACGGCCGGATCGCCCGCACGGTGGAGGCGATGCACACCCCCAATATGCGGATGGTCATCAACGGGACCGGGACGGTGCTCCACACCAATCTGGGCCGGGCGCCCATCTGCAGGGAGCATATGGAGCGGGCCGCGAAGCTGGTCAGCGGTTATTCCAATCTGGAGTACAACCTGGAAGAAGGAAGACGGGGAGAGCGGTATTCTCATTTTGAGAAGCTTCTGTGCCGGCTGACCGGGGCGGAGGCTGCCATGGCGGTAAATAACAACGCGGCGGCGGTAATGCTGATCTTAAGTTCTCTGGCCAAAGGCGGGGAGGCAGTGGTATCCCGGGGCGAGCTGGTAGAGATCGGCGGAAAGTTCCGGATCCCGGACGTGATGGAGCAAAGCGGCGCCACCCTGGTGGAGGTGGGGACTACCAACAAAACTCACTATCAGGATTACGTGGACGCCATCACAGAGGAGACGAAAGTCCTTCTGAAGGTGCATACCAGCAATTACCGGATCGTGGGATTCACGGAGACGGTGGGGATCGACGAGCTGATCCCTCTGGCCAGGGAGCGTGAGATCCCGGTAGTGGAAGACCTGGGAAGCGGAGTGCTCATTGATCTTAGTAAATACGGGATCACCTATGAGCCTACGGTGCAGGCGTCCATCGAGAAAGGGGCGGACGTGGTCTGCTTCAGCGGCGACAAGCTGCTGGGAGGCCCTCAGGCAGGGATCATCATTGGAAAGAAGAAATACATCGATCAGATGAAGAAAAACCAGCTGACCCGGGCCCTGCGGATCGATAAGTTCACGGCGGCAGCACTGGAACTGGTGCTCCAGGAGTACCTTTCCGAGGAAAAAGCGGTGCAGAATATCCCGGTCCTTCAGATGATCACCAAAGATCATGAAGAGATCCGGCGGGAGGCCAGAAGCCTGTGCCAGATGTTGAGAAGAGCTTCTCTTCCGGCCAGGTTTGAGACGGTTGCCTGCCAGTCCCAGATCGGCGGTGGTTCGCTGCCCCTGGAGCGGCTTGCCAGCGTGGCGGTAGGAATCCGGCCGGAGAAGGTCAGCGTGGCCCAGGTGGAGGAGCGGATGCGCCATCTCCCGGTGCCCATCATCCCCAGGACGGCCAACGACACCATCCTTCTGGATGTAAGGACCATCGGGAGAGAGAATTTCAAGCGGATCGTAGAGCAGCTTGCCAAATACCGGATCCTGGAGGAAGACTGCCGGATCCTGACAGAGTAGGAGCGAAGAGGAAATGAAGAATATCATCATCGGAACAGCAGGCCATATCGATCACGGCAAGACGACGCTGATCAAGGCGCTGACCGGAAGAAATACAGACCGCTGGGAGGAAGAGCAGAGAAGAGGGATCACCATTGATCTTGGATTTACGTATTTTGACCTTCCAGGCGGAGATCGTGCCGGGATCATCGACGTGCCGGGACATGAGAAATTTATCAACAATATGGTGGCCGGCGTGGTGGGCATGGATCTGGTGCTCCTGGTGATCGCGGCGGATGAAGGGATCATGCCCCAGACCCGGGAACACGTGGATATTCTTCATCTTCTGGGCATTGAGAAAAGTATCATTGTTTTGAATAAATGTGACCTGGTGGACGAAGAGTGGCTGGAACTGGTGGAAGAGGAGGTCCGGGAAGAGCTTGCGGGCACATTCCTGGAGCACGCCCCGGTGGCGAAGGTATCCGCTGCCACCGGCCAGGGGCTGGAAGAGCTGATCCAGATCATCGAGAAGATGACGGAAGACGATCTTACGCCCAAAGACATCCACACCATCCCCAGACTGCCGGTGGACCGGGTGTTCACCCTGTCCGGGTTTGGGACCATCATCACCGGGACGCTGGTGTCCGGAACCATCCATAAGGAGGACACCCTGGAAATGTACCCGGTGGGCAAGGAGTGCAAGATCCGCAGCATCCAGGTGCACGGGACAGACCGGGATGTGTGCTATGCAGGACAGCGGGTGGCCATCAATCTTTCCAATGTGAAGAAGAAAGAGATCGCCCGGGGCTGTGTGCTGGCGCCTAAGAACAGTATGAAGAATACGGATCTTTTGGATGTGAAGCTTAACGTACTGGATTCTTCCATGCGGGTGCTGACCAATCACAGTCGGCTTCATTTCTTCACCGGGACCAGCGAGATCCTCTGCCGGGCGGTGCTCCTTGACAAGGAGGAGATCGGGCCGGGGGAGAGCGGCTATGTGCAGCTGCGGCTTGAGGAAGAGATCGCGGTGCGCCGGGGAGACAAGTTCGTGGTCCGGTTCTACTCCCCTATGGAGACCATCGGGGGCGGCGTGATCCTGGAGCCCAATCCGGGAGTGAAGAAGCGGTTCCATCAGGATGTGATCGATGAGCTGAAGCGCAAGGAGTCCGGATCGGTGGCAGATGTGATCGAGCTTCATATCCGGGAGCACGGGAAGACCCTGATCACCCTGGCGGAGCTGGCCAAGATGACGGCCCTTTCGGAGCAGGAGATCCAGGAAGCGGCAGAGGAGCTGAAGAGCCAGGGGCAGATCCAGGAATTCCAGCTGAAGAAGGATACCTGGTTCTGGCACGCGGATTCCAGGCGGGCGGCCACAGAGGAGATCCTGGCGGCGCTGACGGCCTATGAGACGAAGTATCCCTACCGCTACGGCATGAAGAAGGCGGAGGTGCAGGGGATCTATTTCCAGAAGATCAGGCCCAATCTGTTTGACCGGATCATTGAATTTCTGGAAGAAGAAGGGTGTGTGAAGCGAGAGGGAGAATTCCTTTGCACACCGGATTATCAGGTCAGAAAGGATGGGGTGTTCGATCAGGTTTCCTCCGTCCTTCTGGATACATTTAAGAAAGCACGGTTTGATTTCGTCCGGTATTCGGAGATCTCCCTGCCAAAAGTGGAGCGGGAGACGGGGGACGATATCCTGAACATTCTCCTGGTGGAGGGGAGCGTGGTCAAGGTGACGGAAGACATGTACACGCTGAAGGATTACATGGAAGAGGCCAGGCAGGCTATCAGCGCCCATCTGGCGAATGATCCGGTCATCACCATCGCCCAGGTGCGGGATATGTTCCAGACCAGCAGGAAGAGCGCCAAGCCCATCCTGGAGTATATGGACAGCATCAAAGTGACGAAGAAGACCGGTGCGGAAAGTGAGAGGGTGGCATACTAATGAATCTGAAACAGTTGGAAGCATTCGTGCAGGTGGCGGAGGGGAAGAGCTTCTCCAAAGCGGCGAAAGAGCTGTTCCTGACCCAGCCTACCATCAGCGCCCATATCGCTTCGCTGGAGCGGGAGCTGAACGCGCGGCTGTTTGTCAGGAATACCAAGGAGGTAAGCCTTTCCGAGGACGGGAAGGATCTCTACCGGTACGCGAAGCAGATCATTGACCTGCAGAAGCAGATCGAGGAGCGTTTTGAGACGGAAGAGGAGGGCAGCAGGCACTGTATCACCATCGCGGCTTCTACCATCCCGGCCCAATATCTGCTCCCCAGGGTGCTGAAGCGGTTCAATGAAAAATACCCGGACGAGCAGATCAAGATCATGGAGTCGGACAGCAGCAAGGTAGTGTCCCAGATCGTAGATCATATTGTGGATGTGGGATTTACAGGGACAGTGCTGGAGAAGAAGCACTGCAGATACCTTCCCTTCTACAAGGACAAGCTTGCGGTGATCACCCCCAATACGGAGCGGTACCGCCGACTGAAGGAAGAGTCCCCGGAGGGGATCGACTGGATCCTGGAAGAACATCTTATTATGCGTGAAGAAGGTTCCGGTACCCGCAAGGAGGCGGAAGAGCAGCTGAAGGCGGCGGGGATCCCGGCGGAGAAGCTGGATGTGATCGCCAGCATCGGCAATCAGGAGACCATCAAGAAATCCGTCCGTCAGGGAATGGGCATCACCATCCTGTCAGAGCTGGCGGCAGTGGACGAGGAGGCGGACGGAGAGCTTCTCACCTTCCCGATCCCGGGAGCAGACGCAGGGCGGGATATCAACCTGGTTTACAACAAGAATTACCAGTTGTCCCGGTCGGCAGAGCGGTTTATCAAGGTGGTCAAAGAGGTTTATCTGCGGGAAAGCGTTAACTGAAAACAAGGATGGACCCGGGCACGGTTCAAGTGGGCTGTATTTATAGAAAAAATCTATAAATACAGCCTTTTATTTATCATTTCAATTAGACGAACCAGCGGGAAAGTCCTATACTAAAGAGGTGGAAAATAAGTTTTTCTGTGTCGAAAGGAAAGGAAACTGTCATGATATATCTGGATAACGCGGCAACGACCATGCATAAGCCAAAAGAAGTGATCGACGCGGTGGTGGAGGCTATGACCTCTCTGGGGAACGCAGGCCGGGGGGCCAATGAAGCCTCCCTTAGCGCTGCCAGGATCATCTATGACGCCAGGGAGAAGCTCTGCCGTTTCTTTAATGGAGAAGATCCCCGTCAGATCGTATTTACCAGCAACTCCACAGAGAGCCTGAACATTGCTATCAAGGGGCTTCTGGAGCCTGGGGATCACGTGATCACTACCATGCTGGAGCACAACTCGGTGCTGCGCCCCTTGTATGAGATGGAGAAAAAGGGTGTGGCCCTTACCATTATAAAAGCAGACAAAAGGGGAAGATTTTCCCTGGAAGAGATGGAGGCGGCGATCCGTCCGGAGACGAAGATGATCGTGTGCACCAACGGATCCAACCTTACCGGGAATTATGTGGACATCGGCAAGGTGGGCGAGATGGCTCACCGGCACGATGTATTGTTTGTGGTGGATGCCTCCCAGACGGCAGGCGTCTTCCCCATCGACGTCCGGAACATGCAGGTGGACGTGCTGTGCTTTACCGGGCATAAAGGGCTTCTTGGTCCCCAGGGGACCGGCGGCATGTACGTCCGGGAAGGACTTGCCATCCGTCCGCTGAAAAGCGGAGGCAGCGGCGTCCAGACATACAGTAAGACCCATCCCAGGGAAATGCCTACCGCGCTGGAGGCAGGAACCCTGAACGGACACGGCATCGCAGGATTGCGAGCAGGGGTGGAGTATATTAAAAATACAGGCCTTGATACTATCCGGGCCAGGGAACAGGAACTGATGTGGCGGTTCTACGAAGGGGTGAAAGAGATCCCGGGAGTGACCGTGTACGGGGATTATGACAGCCGGGAACGCTGCGCTATCGTATCTCTGAACATTGGTGATTATGATTCTTCTGAAGTGAGTGATGCGCTTCTTACTGAATATGGCATTTCTACCAGACCGGGAGGGCATTGTGCCCCCCTCATGCACGAAGCTCTCGGGACGGTGGAACAGGGGGCAGTCCGATTCAGTTTTGCCCATTCCAACACGGAGGAAGAAGTGGATATCGCGATAAACGCGGTCCGGGAACTGGCCACAGAGGAATAGGCCGGTTCCAGAAAAATCCTGAAGAAAAGACAGGAATGAGAGTTAGGAGGAACAAGAGATGAATTTATCTGATTCAAAGAAAAAACTGGCTCTGGCCGGCGTGGTCTGCGGTCTGATCGCAGCCTGCCTTGCCTGGTTTGGCAACCCGGCCAACATGGCGTTCTGTATCGCCTGCTTTATCCGTGATACCGCAGGCGCCCTGGGCATGCACCAGGCGGAAGTGGTACAGTACGCAAGACCGGAGATCATCGGCCTGGTACTGGGCGCGTTCATTATCTCCGTAGCGACGAAGGAATATCGTTCTACCGCGGGATCATCCCCCATGATCCGTTTTGTGCTTGGTATGATCATCATGATCGGCTCCCTGGTATTCTTAGGCTGTCCGCTCCGTATGATCATCCGTATGTCCGCAGGCGATCTGAACGCCTGGGTAGCGCTGATCGGTTTCGTGCTTGGCGTAGGAACCGGTGTATTCGCCCTGAAGAAGGGCTTCAGCCTGGGACGTGCCCACACCACCCACAGAGAGAGCGGCGCGGTGCTTCCGGTACTGATGCTGGGCATCCTGGTACTGGCTCTTTGCACTTCTCTTCTGAAGGCAAGCCAGAGCGGCCCGGGAAGCATGCATGCACCGATCATCATGTCCCTGGTGGGCGGCCTCCTCTTCGGCGCTTTTGCCCAGAAGTCCAGAATGTGCTTCGCAGGAAGCATCCGGGACATCATCCTGATGAAGAACTTCGATCTGTTTACCGTGATCGGAAGCCTGTTTGTAGTTATGCTGATCTTCAACGTGGCAACCGGACGTTTTGTCCTTGCCTTTGACACGCCGGGGATCATCGCTCACTCTGAGCATCTGTGGAACATCCTTGGCATGTATGCCGTAGGCTTTGCCGCAGTGCTGGCAGGCGGCTGCCCGCTGCGTCAGCTGATCCTGGCAGGTCAGGGATCTTCTGATTCCGCGGTTACAGTGCTTGGTATGTTTGTAGGCGCGGCTCTGTGCCACAACTTTGGTCTTGCTGCCAGCGGAACCGCTCTGGACGCTGAGACTCAGGAAGTGGTTGCCGGGGCGGTGCCCATGAACGGCAAGGTGGCCTGCATCATCTGCATCATCGTATGCTTTGTGATCGCGTTCACCAACAACCGCAAAGAAGAGAAATAAGATTGCAAATCTGGAAAAATCATAGTATGCTAAGAAAGGAAGTATCGAGATGAAAGAAGTAGATGCAAGAGGTCTTTCCTGTCCGGAGCCTTTGATGCTCACGGCAGAAGCTCTCAAGGGAGCAACAGAGCCGGTGAAGGTGCTGGTGACAGAGCCCCATCAGAAGATGAATGTGGAGAAGTTTGCGAAAGACCACGGGAAAACCCCGACTTCCGAGGAAAAAGACGGATATTTTGAAGTGGTGATCGAGTAAACATGAGAAAAAAAGAATTAAAACTGGTTGTGACTTTTCATACGACGGCAGATGCTATGGCCATGGAGAAGGCCTGTAAGGAAAGCGGGACTCCGGGCCGGGTGATCCCGGTGCCAAGAGCCATCTCGGCGGGCTGCGGCCTGGCCTGGTGCGCGGAGTTGTCCGCCCGGGAGGAGATCACGGCCATGATGCAGGAGGCCGGCATTGAGCCCGAAGACCTGCATGAATGTATGGTGTAAACCATTGCAGACAAAGAAAGCGGACGCACAGGGAAGAGATCCCGGGGCGTCCGCTTTTTGTCGTCATTTTTTATATCCCGTCTACAAAAGTGTCCAGCACATGGGGGAGCAGCCGGTCGCTGTATTCAGAGAGAGAATATTTCCCCTTGAACAACGCCCAGTCATAGAGCACGGCCCGTTCGTACATGGCGTAAATGTCCATCAACTCTTCTGCGGTGCTGGTATTCTTGAATTCTCCGTTTTTGAGCCCTTCGGCCAGGATCTCGGTGACCCACTTGAAGTAGAAGCGCTTCTGGTCGGAGAGGGATTTCTTGTCTTTGGTAATGAGCTGGGAAGAATAGAGATAGGCCAGCAACTTGATGTCGATGCTGGTCTCGATCATATAGAACAGCTCATGGTTTAAAAACAATAGTTTGTCGTAGGCAGACAGATGTGGGTCGATCACAGCCGCCAGCTCCTCGTACTTCTCGTCAAAGAGATAGGACAGAGAATTAAGGAGCGCCTCTTTCCCTTTGAAATAGTGGTAGAACGTTCCCTTGGATGTCTTGGAGGCGGCGATGATATCGTCTACCGTGGTGCGGTCATAGCCGTTTTTGAAGAACAGGTTCCAGGCCGCCTTGACAATGCGGCTCTTGGTGGATCTTCGTTTGCGCGGCATGGGCATCATTCCCTTCAGATGCTGCGCGGCGCACGTAGGCGCCATGCAGGATGATACAAATAGAAGCGGATCGTGAAGATCCGCTTCTATCTTCTTTCAAGTGATCACAAGTGTTGATTAGCCAACCTGGAAACCATATTTCAATGGATCGGTAGGATCGATCAGGTATGTAGCCACACCTGTCAGGTAAGCGCTTCCGGTGATCATCGGGATAACTGCGTCGTAGTCAGCAACCTTGGTGGTCTCTTTGATCACGCCCTTGAACAGGCTGCCCATGAAGCTCTCGTAACGGAACTCTTCACCGACTTTGATCTCTCCCCAGTGATGCAGGGTAGCAAGCTTCGCGCTGGTACCAGTTCCGCACGGAGAACGGTCAGCCATTGCGTCGCCGAAGATAACAACGTTTCTAAGATCAGCCTTGTCCGGATTCGGGGTCGGTCCGTAGAACTCAACCAGGTCAACGCTGTCGATGTCAAGCAGCGGGTGCTTAACCGGGATCTCTTTGTTGATGACATCCAGCATCTTCATTCCAAGAGCGGTGTAAGCCGGAACGGTCTTGGCGTTGATCTCGCCGATGTCAAGCTGTGTGGTATCTACCAGAGCGAAGAAGCTTCCGCCGAAGGAGATGGTGAACTTGATCTCTTTGCCGTCGATGGTTACGGTCTGGTTCTCTTTGTAAACGAATGCCGGAACGTTGGTCAGAGTTACGCTCTCAACCTTGCCGTCTTTTACCATAGCCTTGGTGCGGATCAGTCCTGCAGGAGCGTCAAGAACAACTTCGTTCTCGCCCTCGTGGGACTCAACAAGACCAGCCTCAACAGCAACGGTAACAGCGCCGATGGTGCAGTGTCCGCACATGTTCAGGTATCCGCCTGTATCCATGAACATTACGCCGAAATCAGCTTCTTTGTTCACTGGCTCGCACAGGAAAGCACCAAACATGTCGTGGTGTCCTCTTGGCTCGAACATCAGAGCGGTACGAACATTGTCGTAGTTCTCTTCCATCCATTTCTTCTTCTCGATCATGGTGTTGCCCTGCGGCTCCGGGAATCCGCCGATGACCATACGGCAGAACTCGCCTTCGGTATGAGCGTCTACAACCTGAAGAGCGGCCTCAAACCGATTGAAGTTAACATTCGCTTTTAACTCCATAACAAATACCTCCTTGAAATTGAATACTTATAGATAGAATCTATAAATTTTGTGTTGGAACACTGAAAACCCCCACGTTTTCAGAGTGCCATTTCCCTGACAGATATACCAGAACGACAGAAATTTAACAAATAGACTGTATTCTAGTACCTCGTTCAGTTCGTTATCTCTATTATGGACGAAAAGCCTTGAAAAGTCAACGCCTTTTTGTTATTATAAAAATAGTCAAAAACGGTTGAAATCACGGGGAAGATGTGCTATTGTAATTAGGCGTGGGAGAAACCATATGGGGGTAGATGGGTGACTGGTGTGCCTCCTAGTCTTCAAAACTAGTGTGGGGCGTTAAGAGCGTCCTGGGTGGGTTCGATTCCCACATGCCCTCGCCAGAGAATACTCACAGCATGTTAAAAAAATGGCATGCGTGATTTATAGAAAAATATTATAAGAAAATAAGTAAGGGAACCGCAGGGTTCCGGCTTACTTATAATAAAGAAAAGGAGATATGTGTCATGGGAAATGTACAGTTATTATTGCGTCAGCATGTGGGCGCTCCGTGCGCACCATGTGTAAAGGTTGGGGATGACGTAAAAAAAGGTACCCTCATCGCAACACCTACGGGACTGGGAGCAAATATCTTCTCCAGTGTCTATGGTAAGGTTGTGGACATCACAGACGACAGGATCATCATCGAGCCTGCGGCTGAGCAGCCGGATGAGTTTGTACCGATCGACGTACCTGCAGATGCCACCAAGCTGGATATGATCAAGGCGGCAGGAATCGTTGGAATGGGCGGAGCCGGATTCCCCACAGGCGTAAAGCTGAATATCAATCTGGCGGAGACACCGCTGGCAGAGCTGGATCCGGAGATCAACCCGGAGCTTCCGGCAGACTTTAAGCTGGATCACAGCTATATCCTGATCAACGCTGCAGAGTGCGAGCCGGGACTGGAGCACAACATCAAGCAGCTGGTAGAGCAGACGGATAAAGTGATCCGCGGCGTGAAATACTGTATGGAGATCACTCATGCAGACAAGGCGATCTTCGCAATTAAGAAGAAACATCACGACGCCATCAAGCATCTGGATGCGGCGCTCAAAGACGAGGCGGACATCTCCATGCACTTCCTGGCAGACATCTACCCGATGGGCGAGGAGCGTGCAGTAGTAAGAGAGTGTCTGGGGATCAACCTTCTTCCCACCCAGCTTCCTTCTGCGGCAAGATCCGTAGTTGTGAACCTGGAGACTGTTGCCAAGATCGCAGAAGCGATCGAGGAGAAGAAGCCCTGCATCACCAAGAACCTGACCGTGCGCGGCAAGCTTAACGGCGGCAATCAGGCCCATGTATTCATGGATGTTCCGGTTGGCGTAAGCGTCGGCGAACTGATCGAGAAGGCCGGCGGCATCGATGGAGCTTACGGCGAGATCGTAATGGGCGGAGCATTCACAGGCAAGTCCACAACAGTAGACGAGCCTATCACCAAGACCACAGGAGGAATCCTGGTGAGCGTAGAGTTCCCGGATCTTCACGGAGCTAACGTAGGTCTTCTGGTCTGTGCCTGCGGCGGAAGCGAAGACCGCATGCGCGAACTGGCCGAGAAGATGAACGGCAAGGTGGTATCTGTATGCAGATGTAAACAGGCCATCGAGAGCAAACCGGGCGCACCGCTTAAGTGTCTGCGTCCTGGCAACTGTCCTGGACAGGTTAAGAACAACCTGCAGTTCAAGAAGGACAAGTGTGAGTACATCATTATCGGAAACTGTTCCGACTGCTCCAATACGGTAATGGCTTCCGGACCGAAGATGGGACTGAAAGTATTCCATCAGACAGACCATGTAATGAGGGCGGTTGGTCATCCTCTTTACAGAACCCTGAAGATCTCCAAAGAGGTCAGCCAGGATATTGATTTTTAATCAAATCATAAGACCATAGGTATTACTACTGTCTGCGGCAGGGCGGGGGACCCCCGATTCCTCTGCTGGGGAGGATCGAGAGGTGACTCCCCCGCCGTGAACAGTCGTATATATACTACCCAAATCCCGGTTACGGGAAGGTAACCAAACAAAACAAGGAGGGAAAACAATATGTCAATCACAGCTGAAACAGCGAAAGAACATGCTCATGATCCTGCGGTATTGTGTTGCAGAGCCGAAGCTGGAATTACAATTGAGCCGGCGAACCTGGAGGATCCGGCAATCTTTGACGATCTGGTAGATTCCGGATTGTTAAGCCTGGATGGCTGCCTGACCATCGAAGAAGTTTTGGGAGCAAAGCTTACCAAGACTTGTGATTCTCTTTGCCCGCTGACTCCAGACGTTCTGGACGGCGTTAAGGCTCCAAGCGCACCGGCAGCAGAAGCAGAAGAGGAAGAGGCACCTGCGGCAGAGGCAGCGGCTCCTGTAGCGGCAGCTCCTGTAGCGGCAGGCGGAACACTGAAGATCCACATCGGCGAGGGTAAGGACATTGACCTTGAGATCCCGGTTGGAGCTCTTGGAGCAGGCGGAGCAGCAGCAGTTGCTGTACCGGCAGGCGCTGAGAGCACTGTAGCAGGAGCAGCACCGGCAGAAGCTGAAGAAGAAAAAGTTGTAAGAACTCTGACAAGAAAACACTTTAACATTACAGAGGTTAAGAGAGGACCTGAGACAAAGATCGAAGGAACGACCCTTTACATCCGTGAAGGAATCGAGCAGGAAGTTATCGACAATCAGGAACTTGTAAAAGATTTCCACCTGGAGATCATTACTCCTGAGAACTATCACACCTACTCCGAGACTATCATGGACGTACAGCCGATCGCTACAAAAGAAGGCGATGCTGACCTTGGTACAGGTGTAACAAGAGTACTGGACGGCGTTGTAATGATGCTGACAGGAACTGATGAGGATGGAGTTCAGATCGGTGAGTTCGGATCTTCCGAAGGATATCTGGATGAGAACATCATGTGGAACCGTCCTGGATGCCCGGATAAGGGAGAAATCTTTATCAAAGGTAACATCGTGATCCAGGAGAAGACAAACATGGAGCGTCGTGGACCTATGGCTGCCCACACTGCTTTTGACGTAATCACTCAGGAAATCCGTGAAGTGATGAAAGAACTGGATGAGAGCCTTGTTTCTGATACAGAGGAACTGAAACAGGTTCGCCGTCCTGGAAAGAAGAAAGTCGTTATCGTTAAGGAAATCATGGGACAGGGAGCTATGCATGATAACTTCATCCTTCCTGTAGAGCCTGTTGGAATCCTTGGCGCAAGAGCAAACGTAGACTTAGGAAACGTTCCGGTATGCGTATCTCCGCTGGAGGTTCTGGATGGATGTATCCACGCTCTTACCTGTATCGGACCTGCTTCCAAGGAAATGTCCAGACATTACTGGAGAGAGCCACTGGTTCTGGAAGCCCTGCATGATCCGGAAGTTGACCTTTGCGGCGTTGTATTCGTAGGAAGCCCGCAGATCAACGCTGAGAAATTCTATGTATCCAAACGTGTTGGACACACCGTAGAGATGATGGACGTAGACGGAGCTTTCGTTACAACAGAAGGTTTCGGAAATAACCACATCGACTTCGCAAGCCACATCGAGCAGATCGGTATGAGAG
>OLQU01000904.1_pt1 | contig 22841 bp, 19 predicted proteins | sample 1672271 | NCBI WGS metagenome assembly OLQU01 (sample SAMEA3136666, study PRJEB25190) | human gut metagenome | biome: human gut; feature: human-associated habitat; material: faeces | place: Austria | collected 2013 | reverse complement strand
ACCTTAATTGCCAGGATAGAAAGAAATCTACCCGGCCTTTGCCGCAGCCGTAATCTAAAAGCGTATTTCCTTTCCGGATATATCCGCTATTCGCCAGCCTCTCCAGTACAGGATAAGGCGTGGGCTCGTAAGGATACCGGTACTGGTCTGCGCCGGTATCATCTCTTCCCGTCGTCCGAATCTGCAGGAGCCGGTCCCATTTATCTTCGTTTTTATTCATGCTTCCTATCTCTCCGCTCTTCCCAGCTCCCAGAAGGCCACCGCACTGGCTGCCGCCACATTCAGTGAATCCACTCCATGAGCCATGGGAATCTTAATCGTATAATCAGAAGCCATGATCGTCTCATCCATAAGCCCGTCACCCTCTGTTCCCAGGATGACTGCCAGCTTCTCTTCATTTCTCAAGCGACCGTCATCTATGTCCACCGACTCATCATGCAACGCCATAGAAGCAATGGAAAATCCCAGGCTTTTCAGGTAACGCATCCCCTCTTTCGGCCAGCCGCCTGTTTCCTCTTCTGACATAAACGTCCAGGGGATCTGGAACACCGTCCCCATACTGACCCGGATAGCTCTGCGATACAAAGGATTACTGCATCCGGGTGTCAGAAGAACCGCATCCATATTTAATGCTGCCGCTGAACGAATGACAGCTCCTACGTTAGTAGGATTCATGACATTTTCCAGGACAGCCACGCATCTTGTACCCTTACAGACGTCCTGCACCTGCGGCAGTGGTCTCCGGCGCATTGCACACAGAAGACCTCTGGTCAGATGATAACCAGTGAGCTGCGTCAAAACTTCAAAAGGAGCCGTATAAACCGGAATCTCCGGACACCTTTCGATCACCTCCCGGGTTGCTGTACTCTCCCGTGACTCTCCGCAAATATGCCCTTCTTCTGCCAGGATGGAAACAGGCTCATAGCCCGCATCCAGAGCTCGCAGGACTACCTTGGGACTTTCAGCAATGAATAGCCCGTCCTGCGGACAGTCTTTATTTAAAAGCTGAGCTTCCGTCAGCCTGGCATAGATATCCAGCTCTTTTGCTGAAAAGTCTGTGATTCCTATAATATTTTCCATGTTTGCTATCTCCCTTTTCACTAAAAGAAAATAAGAAGCACCGCCTGCGCCGCAAATAGCACCGGAACCGCTCGGAACAAAAGCTTTTTTGTCTTATGGTGAAAGAAATACATTCCTGCCAGAGCCCCGGCCGCCCCGCCGATCAGGGCCAGTCCCAGAAGCGCCTCCTCGCTGATCCGGTACTGATGCTTTCTGGCTCTTCGCTTATCAATGCCAAAGGCCGCAAACGCCGCCAGATTTACAAAGATAAGATAATACGCAGTCCATTCAAGTCCCATGCCCCGTCATCTGCTCCTTCCTCCGGTTCTTCCATATCATACAGCCAGATCACTTCTCTAGCCCAGCAGCGCTTTCACCATGTCTGCGTCAAATACGACCGCCTGCACATGGTCTACCTCGATCTGATATAAAGCGTTGGCGGCCAGATGCTCCGCGGCCTGCTCCAGATCCCGGATTCCACTGGTGTGTTTATGCAATTCGATCACCGCATCCAGCCCGTCCTTCGTAAGCGTACATTCGTTTTCCTGCATACCGATCCTTTTCAGGACTTTAGGAAGCGCATACTGCGAGAAGATCACCTTCTTTTCCTCCGGTGTATAGTCCGGAATCTCAATCACAGCAAACCGTGACATCAAAGGCGCACTGATCTGATCCTTATCATTTGCAGTCGCAATGGGATACACACCTACGGTGGGAATCATGCACTCGATATAATTGTCTGTAAATCCCAGGTTATCAAGCAGGGTTAAGAGAACGTCCGCCGGGTTCCCGTTGCCTTTTCCGGCCGCCGCCTTGTCCAGCTCATTGATAATAAATACCAGATTCGATTCTCCTGCCATGGAAAAGGCATCCATAATGATTCCCGGTTTCGCATTGGCATAGATCCTGGAACTTCCCGTCAGCTGCTCCGGATCGTTGATGGAGCTCATATCCAGCGTGGTCCATGGCAGTTTCAGGATCCTGGCTACCGCATAGGCAATCTGAGACTTTCCGGTTCCCGCCGGCCCCACCAAAAGAAGACCATAAGCCGGCAGCGTATGGGTCCGGTTGATCTGGATGATGGTCTCGATAATCCTTTGTTTCACCTGTTCCATGCCATAGAGTTCTTCATCCAGGATCCTTCGTGCTTCTTTCGGATCAATGGACTGGAAATAGTCACTCTTCCAGTGGATATTCATCATGATAGAGAGGGCCCGCTGCGCATGCCGCCTCTCTTCCTGGGACACCTCATTCGACCGGGCCACCGCAAGGTTTCTCCTGGCCCAGAGGCGGATGTTATCCGGCAATGTCCTTCCCGCACAGTTCATGAAGTCCGTAATGCTCTGGATGCTGGTCAGCTTCATGCTGTCGCCGCTTTCTTCCTCATCCTCATCCGGCAGTTCCTCTGACGGAGCGTCGCTGGACAGCAGACGTTCAATCATAAACTGCAAAAATCCATCCTCTGCCGAGAGCTTAGAACCGCCTCCAAACGCAATCTCCCGGATCTTATAAACAGCGTATCCATCCTCCCGGGATGCCCCTGAGAGGCGCACATTGATATGATTTTCTCCCAGCCATTTCAGAAGGCTGACGAATCTGGCGTCGATCTTCAGGATATCTGCACTGACGGTTCCCGCCTCGCCTTTAAATTCAAAGGCTGTCTTCCGGATAGGATTGGTAAAGGTCCCGTTGGAATGATGTTTAAGCTGTCCTTCCCTGTTATCCAGCACCAGCATGGGATGATCTGCGGAGGCCTCCGGATTGCTGGAATAAAATATTTCATACGTACATTCTGGAGCCTGCGACTCCTCTGGTGAATTATTAAAATCAAAAACTGGCATACGCTCTGTTCCTTTCCCTACTCATCTATGATGTATTTTCCATAAAATATCTTCTATGGAACATTCTATCTGATTCGGGCAGGACAGGCAATCCGTTTTTTCCGCTGATATCCATCTTTTTTCATCCAGTCCGCCGCCAGCAAAAAAACTGCTATGGCTGTAACCGCCAGTCCGGCCGTTTTCCCCTGCGCATGGTACTGGATCTCTACCTCATGTTTACCCGCATCTACCGGAACACCTAAGAATCCTCCGTTCACCTTCTCTGTTTTTCCCTCTTGCCCGTCCACCAGCACAGTGAAGCTGTCGTCGTAGGGAATGGAAGTGATGAGATATCCGTCTGTGTCTGTAGTAAAGCTGCCCGCAAGGCTATCTCCATCCGCACGCAAAGAAAGATTTGCGTCTCCAATCTGCTCCCTGCTATCCGCAGCTGTGCTGTTTTTCCCTTCACATCCCGCGCTTCCATACCAGGCTTTCACATGAGAAATTTCATAGGATCCTTCTCCGAAGGTGATCTCCAGTTCATCTGCGTTTTCCAGGCTGCATACATAATAAAAGGTCTTGTTTCCATTTGGATAGGCGTAACCCCTGGTAGCGCTCTGCTTGTTGGTCTCGCCGTTCACCGTAATAGATACGTCCGAAGACTTGTGATGATTTTCCACATCAAAGCACAGGAAGAGATACTGATCGCCGTCCTGCCGGTCTTCCAGTGTGATCGTCTGTGTTTCCCCGCCTTTCGAAATGTCGTATGTCTGCTCCAGAGATGTCAGATCTGTTTCCCGTATATCAGAGGACAAAGACACGTTGTCACGGTCCCCGGCCACAGAAAAACTTGACAGAGCCAGCTGCCTTTCCGGCCAGGAGAGGCTCTCAAAAGTCTGATCTGAGATGATCTGATCTGTCACATAACCCACCGGGGTTGTGCTTTCATTTTTATAAATGTCTATATTCCCCTTTTCTCCAATCTTTTCATATCCTTCCGGCGCTGCTTCCCCACTGTCTTCCCTGACCAGAAGGTATTTTACACCCATCAGATCCAGAAAGATCGGATTATCTGAGGATTCCTGCATCAGACTATTCCTGGCTGGACGATTCAGGTGGAAGATTTCTTCCCGAAATGTCTCATAATCCGCATTGCTGATAGAGGAATAGACCGTAGTCACGTTCTGGCCTGATACCAGCGACTGATTATCCGCCGCCTTTTCCTGGGCTCTGGTTCCCCGAACCTCCATCCGGTACAGTCCCGTATCCTCCTTTCGGATCTGCTGCATGGCTTCCTTCAGGTCACTGTCCTGAAACTCCTCCATCCAGTCCGCTTCTACCAGATACTCTCTCGCCATCCGGACCTGGCATACCGAAGAAACGGCCATACAGGCCAGAAGTCCTGCACACACAGCCCTTTTCCACAGGCGGACACCGATCAGGATAAACAATCCGCACAAAACCAGATCCGCATACACAACATACCGCTCCAGATCCGTGATCCCTTCATCCTTGCTTCCATAGACCAGGACAATAGCCGCCAATAAGTAACCTGCCAAAAGTCTCCGGTTTTCCAGGCTCTTTTCCCGTATTCTTTTCAGGAACGCCGCTGCCAGCCAGGCAATCAGGGGCAGGAAGGGAATATATGCCTTTGCCCGCAGATAAAGCCCTCCGTTCAACAGAAATTCTGCTGCCGGGAACACCAACAGGAGCAAGATACAGACCGCCAGATATTTTTCCTTACCCCGGCGGTAAAACAGGCTGACCGCAAGGATCACCACTGCCATAGCCGTAAGCCCCATGCCATAGGAAGTATAAAGAACATTCCACAGGCTGATCTGAGGCATCAGAAGCTCCTTCAGGCCATAACTGCTTCCTTCGCTTCTTCCGCCCAACATAGCAAAGAACACAGGAACCAGGTAAAAAAAGGACAACAGGCCGCCAAAAAAGGCCGGATAAAACTGCTTCCAAAGAGAGCGTATCAATACTGCCGGGGACGATGCCCATTCCTTTTTCCATCCGCACAGTCCATAGATCAGAAGAGCGGCCACCCCGCCCACCGCAAAATAAAAGCTGGTCAGCACCATACAAAACACACCCAGAGTCAACAGGGCATATTTGCCGGTGCGGCAGTACCGGTCATATCCGATCAGCGTCAGCAGGAGGAATGGCAGATAGCTGACAAACATAATCTGCATGGATGTATGGAATACGACCGGCCCCGCCATGATCATGATGAGAGACGCAAAAAAGCTTTCTTCCTCCCGAAAATCTTCCCTGAGAAGCCACAGATAACAAAGCAGGCTGTCTGCGATCCATGTCGCAAGCATCATACCTTGCACATAAACTGCCATATCCACGAAAGGGAGCAGATAAGAAAGAAGATACAATGGATTATAGAGTCCATAGTATCCAAAATTGTAGATATTCTGCCCTCCGCCGATCTCCATGGCAAAATCCGGGAAAAGATTTCCCGTTTCATAAAAGCGCTGCCGGAAATATTCCGGAAATACAATATGCTGGGACAGCCAGTCTGTCTCAGAACCCGCCAGATATCCTCCGCTTATCTTCATCAGAAAAAACAGTATCGGTATCACCATGAGAATGAACGGAAACAAATGTTTCCTGCTGAATCTGATCTTCTTCATCACTGGAACTCCTCAAAATATAGATTGGCCTGTCTTTGATCTCGGTATAAGCCCTGGCAAGATACTGGCCCATAATGCCAAGACACAAAAGCTGGATACCGCCGATAAAAAAGATGACGCACATCATGGACGGCCAGCCTGCCACCGGATCGTGCCAGAAGATGTTTTTGATCACCAAAAACAGCATCATAACAAATGCCGCGCCGCAGAAAAAGATTCCGCCATAGGACGCAACGGACAGAGGGATCGTGGAAAAGCCCAGAATCCCGTCCAGGGAATACCGGAACAGCTTTCCGATCGACCACTTGGTGTCGCCTGCCGCTCTCTCTACATTATGGTAGGGCAGCCATTTTGTTTTAAATCCTACCCACCCAAACAAGCCTTTGGAAAACCGGTTGCGTTCTCCCAAAGATAAAATGGCGTCCGTCATCTTCCGGTTCATCATCCGGAAGTCTCTTGCTCCTTCTTCAATCTTCACCTTCGAAAGCCGGTTGATACATTTATAAAAAGCGCCGGAAAGGAATGAACGGATCCTCGCCTCTCCGTCCCGGTCTTCCCGCCGGGTAGCCACGCAGTCATACTCCCCTTTCTTCAATGTCTGCAGCATCAGCGGAATATATTCCGGCGGATCCTGGAGATCTGCGTCCATCACGGCCACATACTCTCCTCTGGCCGCCTGCATCCCTGCATACATAGCCGCCTCTTTCCCAAAATTCCGCGAAAACGACAGGTAACGATAGCTGTTCCTCTTTTTATGGAACTGGCCGAGGATCTCCGCCGTCCGATCCGTGGAGCCATCATCCACAAAAATAATCTCCACCTCCGCAGTTTTCATCTCTTTGATAATTTTCTCCATTGCATGGATATAGATCGGAAGTACTTCCTCTTCATTAAAGCAGGGGACGACGATGCTCACCAGTGTTTTCCTATCCCTGTTCATATCATAACTCCTTTCCATTATCAAACTGTCCATTACTCTACACCTCAATTGTTATATTTTTGTGAAAAACAATCTTAAAGATTTCTAAAGATTCTATTGGGAATTATTATGGAGCCTGAGTTTAAATAAATATTCAGGAAAAGATAAACAAACCTTAAACAAAACAGTCCGCCGCAAGGCTATGCCTTTTTTGTTGAAATATTTTTCACTGCTCAGAATGATTGACTATATTCAAAAGAAAATCTATACTATTTGTCAGGAGTTCAACCAGAACACATATCATACAATTTTGGAGGTTTATCATGAAAGACAAGCAGTACAGCAAGGTGCCGGTATTTGAAAACGGACTGGCACAGCCTGTTTTCCCATTTACAGACGGAAAAACAGGCGAAAACTATGATCCGTCCACATCAGATATCGTAAGATACTGTGTGTACGTGGAATCAGACTATGACATGGATGGGGACGGCAAGCGCGACCTGATCAAGGTGCTCGTGCAGGTTCCCAGAAGCGCAGTCGAAGGGAACTATAAAGCAGCATCCTTATTCGAGGCCAGACCGTATTGTGCCGGTGTTCAGGACGATGGCTATGATCATATGAAAGAAGTAGCGGATAAGGAATACCGCAAATTTGATTTTGCCGACCTGGATCACAAGGTAGCGCCACGTGTTCCCACCGGCTCCATCAGCCCGATGGAGCTTGCACTGAAGGCAGATCCTTCCGACTGGTATTATCCGGATAGGGGAAATCATAACAGCATGGTTTACGAAAACCTTGATAATTTTAACTATTATCTCGTACGCGGCTTTGCCGTGATCGTAAGCGCCGGCTTCGGAGCCCTGGGCTCTGACGGTTTCAATTTTGTGGGATCCGATTACGAGAGAGACGCTTTCAAATTTGTCGTAGAATGGCTGCACGGCGACCGTACAGCCTACGCAGACAGAGAAGGTACGATCGCCACGAAGGCAGACTGGTCAAACGGCAATGTCGCCATGACTGGAAGATCTTACGCAGGAACCATGCCTTTTGCCGTGGCAACAACCGGTGTCGAGGGCCTGAAGACCATCGTTCCTGTTGCAGGGATTTCTGACTGGTACAGCCAGCAGAACATGCAGGGCGCACAGCGCTACTGGCCGAAAGAAATGCTGAACAGCTATCTTGCATACTACTGTTCCAGCCGCTACAACGATGAGACATTATCAGAAAAACAGCTGGATGATATTGCTGCATTTCATCATGAGCTGAGCCTTCAGCAGCTGAAATGCGGATTCGATTATGATGCTGACTTCTGGGGAAGCGGAAACTATCGTTTACATGCAGACAGGATCAAATGCAGCGCTTTGATCGTCCAGGGATTAAATGATGAAAATGTATCCACCAAACAGTTCGAAATGATGCTGAAAGCATTCCAGCAGTCCGGACAGACCTTTAAGGCAATCCTTCACCAGGGACCGCATATCACGCCTACCATGCCAAACAAAAACTATGGAATTCTGATCAATGGCAGATTCTATGATGATATCGTCAACGAATGGATCTCCCATTATCTGTACGGCGTAGAAAATAGCGCAGAGGCGATGCCGGAAGTTCTCGTACAGACAAACTATGATCAGAAAAAATGGGAAACATCCGATTCCTGGGATACCGATTACAGCATGAAACTGGAAAGCGCCGGAACCGGCACATCTGTCATCGATACAGACTGGGAGGCAGCAGGCGTCAGCGCCGAAAACTTCGACGATGTCATGGGCGTAAAGTCCACCAATATGGCGCAACGGTATGTGACAGCTCCATTTGAAGAAGCTGTAACGATCCAGGGAACCGTATGCCTGAATCTGAAAGCAGCGTTAAAGGACGGCGATATCGAAAATGATTTCAACCCGGAAAACAGAAATGATGTAGATACCCTGACCATGCAGCTTGGTTCTTCTAAAGTTTCCGGAAGAATGGATGACGTGGAGATTGCAGTTCTTCTCTGCGATGTATGCGATGAAGAATTTGACAGTATCCAGACGGTGGATCCTGAGAGAAATATCATCCCGGTGGAAACGGTAAAAGAAGGCGGCATCATAAACGGCGGGGATCTTCCGGCATTTAATGAGGCTGAATTCTCTACAGTCCACAAAAAGTACCGTGTCATCACACGTGCTTTCGCAGATCTTTGCAATCCGGAAGCAGGCTATGAGCCGGAAACAGCTGCAAACAGTATTGAACTGAAAAAAGGCGAGTATCACGATTATCACGTATACTTATGCGCGACAAGATATACCGTAGAGCCAGGCCACAGCCTTGCCCTGGTGATTGCTACGGAAGATCCTGTCAACTGTATGATCCATAAAACATATTCGATCGAGATCGACAACGCTTCTGTAAATGCGGTTGTTCCTGTAACAAAGGAAACAAAAGACTGCTTTGTAAAACCAGACAGCTCTATCGGTTAATGTAAGCAAAAGGAGAACGGCAATGACAACCGTTCTCCTTTTTGTTAAGCAACGCTTTCTGCCTATTCTTGTTTTCCGGCCAGATCCTGATATGCCGGATATCCGTATGCACTGTCTGCACTGGTGACTGCCCGGACAATGGCCTCGCTCATCACCTCTGCCGCCAGAGTTCCCACCAGATCCTGGTCTGCCTGCACTGTTCCCAGAGAAACCGCATAGATACTGTCTCCGTCTGCCGTCGTATGTACAGGACGAATAGATCTGGCATATCCGTCCTGAGCCATGCCTGCGATCTTACATAAAGAAGCCTTGCCAAATTCCGCATTGGTCAGGATCACACCGATCGTAGTATTCCCTGTAAACTTATTCTCCACCACCTGCGTACTCGCATACAGCAGTTCTTCCGTCTGCCGGAAAGACTTCTTGTCTTCAGAAAGGAGTCCGGCAATCTTCCTTCCTGTTTTCCAGTCATATATATCTCCCAGGGCATTAACTGCCACTACAGCACCCACCTGAAGGGCGCCAATCTCCACGGCATAGCTTCCGATCCCGGACTTCATGCAAAAGTCCATGCCGGCAAACTTTCCTACAGTGGCGCCGCAGCCCGCACCAAAGTTCCCGTCTCTATAATTGCCTTTTTCGGCGTTTTTGCAGGCCTCATAGCCCATCGCCCCATCCGGCCTTGTAAAGGGATCTCCAACGGTCAGATCAAAAAGATCCGACTGGCATACCAGCGGCACCCTGGTTACGCCTACGTCAAAGCCAATCCCTTTTTCTTCCAGATACTTCATAACACCGTCTGCCGCTCCAAGGCCAAACGCACTTCCGCCTGCCAGTACAATCCCATGAATCTCCTGGGCTGCCGCCATCGGCTTTAACAGCTCTGATTCCCGGGATGCCGGTCCGCCTCCCCGCACGTCTAAACCTGCCTTCATCCCGTTCCTGGCAAGAAATACCGTGCAGCCTGTACCTGCCGCCGCGTTCTCTGCCTGTCCGATCTGAACCCCTTTGATCTTGCTGATACTGATCTCCTGTTTCATATCCTTTCGCTTCTTCTCCCTTCGCCTTTATCACTCGATACTCGCCATAAACAGCTCATAAAAATCATCTTCCCCTGCAAGCTTAGGCGAATTCTCCCCGCCGCCGTTGGTGCTGCGCTTCATAGCCGCATGAAACTCTTCTCCCGCACACACCAGTTCCATCTCATAGATCTCATATCCCAGTTCTCTGCATGCGCGGCAGAAAGCTCCCAGAGAATCACTTTCCTCTCTGGTCGCCAGCAGCTTTTCTCTGATATCCTCTTCATGCAGGGCTCTGGTCTGCAGTTCATCTAGCATCTCCACAATATTTGCCATAGGGGTCTCCTTTCTTTTGAATCCTTTTTAGTTATCAAGTGCTTTTCCATAAACCTGCCAGGTATGGTCATCAAACAACACCCATTCGATCAGTTCCAGTTCTCCCGGATGTTCCTGTACAAATCGCTTTGCTGTACGGACCGCGATCCCGGCAGCCTCTTCCACCGGGAAATAATAGACTCCCGTGGAAATCGATGGAAATGCAATCCTGCGTGCGCCGTGCTGTATGGCAAGCTCCAGGCAGGACTGATAACAGGACGCCAGAAGTTCCCGTTCTTTTTTATGTCCGCCCTGCCAGATAGGCCCTGGCGTATGGATCACATAGCTGCAGGGAAGCTCATAAGCTCCTGTGATCTTTGCTTTCCCAGTCTCACAGCCGTGAAGTGTGCGGCACTCTTCCAAAAGCTTCGGCCCTGCCGCCCGGTGGATTGCCCCGTCCACACCGCCTCCGCCAAGGAGGCTGGTATTGGCCGCATTAACAATAGCATCTACATCTGTAACCTTCGTAATATCTCCGCGGATGGTGCGGAACATCGTTTCATTCATTACTAAAAGCCTCCTTTTCTGTTTTACAGGTATCTCAACTGAAAAGTCCCTTTTATTCTATCATATTTCCGTAAAAATGAAAATCGACCCCATTGTGTCTCTCCTTACAACTGGTTATAATAGTGAGTGTTGAAAAAAATATACGAGGATGATGAGTCTATGCAATATACAATTCCACATTATTTTAAAAGCTTTCACTGCATCGGCGGCAAGTGTCCGGATACCTGCTGCGCCGGCTGGCAGATCCAGATTGATCCGGCTTCTCTGAAAAAATACCGCAAAGCAAAAGGCGCGCTGGGTGCACGCCTTCACAATGAGATTGACTGGAAGGAAAGATGTTTCCGCCAATATGAGGGCCGCTGTGCCTTTTTAAATGACGAAAACCTATGTGACCTTTATCTGGAAGGCGGCGGAGAGCAGGCATTTTGCAAAACCTGCCGGACCTATCCGCGCCACATCGAGGAATTTGAGGGCCTGCGGGAAATTTCCCTGTCCCTCTCCTGCCCGGCTGCTGCCAGACTGATCTTGGAATCAGAAGCGCCGGTTAAGTTTCTTCACGGAGAAACCGACAAAGAAGAGACCTATCCGGATTTTGATTTCTTCTTGTTTACCAAGCTGATGGACGCCCGTAACTTATGCTTCCGGATCCTCCAGGACCGGTCCCGTCCTATGAAGCTGCGGCTTGCCATTGTTCTGGCCCTGGCTCACGACCTGCAGGTCCATATCGCCCGCGGTACCCTTTTTAAGACCGATGCTCTTCTGGCCCGCTACGAAGCCTCCACCGTCTGGGAATGGTTCGACCGAAAGCTCTCTGGCATGGAGTTTACAAAGGATTCCGCAGAGCGTACACTGCAGAACCTATTCGACATCCTGGATCAGCTGGAGGTCCTGCGCCCGGACTGGCCTCCTTACCGCAAGCAGGCTGAATCCATCCTTCGCTTTGCCATGCAGAAAAACACGAAAAGCATTTCGTCCTATGCGACGGCGGGCGCTCCTGTTTTCCAGGAGGTATTCTCTGATGTGGTCACAGAGCAGCTGATGGTCTATTTTCTCTTTACTTACTTTGCCGGAGCAGTCTACGACCAGGATGCCTGGGGAAAGATGAAGTTTTCCTTTGCATCTGTGATCCTGATCCGGGAACTGTTCCGCGCCGAATGTCTGATGAACCCGGCGGAAGCAGATCACGAAAGACTTCTTCAGACCGCCTGGCGGTTTGCCCGGGAGCTGGAACACTCGGATCCGAATAAAGAGCTGATGGAAAAGCGGCTGGGGAATGAGCGTCTCTTTCATCTGAGGCACATGCTTTCTCTTCTCTTTTAGGGGAAAGCATACCGCCAGACGCGATCGTTACCTCATATTTAACCGGCCTGCATCCAGATATGTACAGCAAGCATGACCCACAGCAGCACAGCTGTTCCACGGTGTAGAAAAAGCCATCCTCTTTCCAGCCGTTTTCTCAAAAACCAGGTCAGTACGGTCACCAGCATAAGTCCCAGACACAGAAAACCGGCCACTGCATTTTCGTCAAACTTGCTTCAATCGGACAGAAAAAAAGTACCGCCCATTCAGGCGGTACACTGCTCTATGCTCTCTTCTACGCAGTCACTTTGCTGTCTGCGGTATATGATTTTTCTGATTCCTCTTCTTTCCAGCCTTCCTTCTGCACATTCATCACCAGCATCTGCAGCCTGTTTTCCAGGTTTGCGAAACTGACGTCCGGATCATAGTCCAGAGACAAAAGCTGTGCGTCCGGATACATCTCTTTCAGCCGTTTGACAATACCTCTGCCCACAACATGATTGGGCAGGCAGCCAAAGGGCTGCAGAATGATGAAGGCCCGGCAGCCCTGCGCTGCATGGTGCAGGATCTCGCCGGGGATCAGGACTCCTTCTCCCGCGTCAAACGTATGAGGAATGATGGCATCACTTTTCTTCACCAGCTCCGGAAGACGGCAGGCTCTCTGATACAGCGGATGTATCTTTGCAATCCGGTCTGTCAAAGCATGGGCAGCCTCAAACACCCTGTTTGCCGTGGCATACCATAGCTTTTCCCGGAGCGGTTTCTTTACATGGTATTCTTTTACCTGGGAATCTTTATTAAAGTAAATCTTCCGGATCACGTCCGTCATCCTTGCCTCGATGATCTCAAAGCCGTTTTTCTCCAGATAAGCTTCAATATCATGATTTGCACCCGGATGGAAATTCAGAAGATATTCTCCAACGATCAGCACCCCCGGTTTCTTCCGGGACCGGTCATACCCGACGGCATCCATCACATGCATCGCTTCCCGGAAGCCCTTGGCTGCTCCACGGATCCCGTGCTCCTCAAGGCCGTGGATCACCAGATCCATTGCCTTCTCAAATGCTTCGTCGGCGCTTCCTTCCACGGTCTCATAGGGGCGGATTTTCCGGAGCAGTTCCTCCAGCACATCGATCATCGGCATCGCAAAGGCAATCCTGAGCGACGCCTTAAGATTCATCTTATAACCCGGATGAAGGTTGTGGCTGTCCTGATCGTCATTGGTCAGGATCGGCACCTGCGGAAATCCGGCGTCATCCAGTGCTTTCCGAAGCAGAGCGCTGTAGTGGGTCAGACGGCAGTCACCTACATATTTAGCCATGGCGATAGCCGTGTTGTCCACATCGTATTTTCCGCTCTTCAATGCGGCAAGCGCCTCTCCGATCACCACCTGAGCCGGGAAACAGATATCGTTGTGCACATACTGCTTGCCGAGCCGGATGGCTGTCTCCCTGCCGATTTCCAGCGGCTCTGTTCTAAGCCCCTGCCCCTTCATCGCAGCAGACATAACCCGCGAAAATGCATGGGAAGTATTTGGCACCAATACCACTTTTTCTTTTCGGTCCCGATCCGTAAATTTCACCGGATAAGGCTCCCCAAGCTCTTTTGTCTGAAGCGTTTCTCCCTGCTTCTTCTTAAGCTCCCGCTTCATATTCAGAGTTTCCACAAAGGAACGCACACGGATCCTAAGCGGTCCCTGCACATCACTTTCATCCACCTTCAGCACCAGCGGCGTCTTCCCGGATATTTCCTTCATGACCCGGATGATCTCATCTGACAGGTACGCATCGTGGCCGCAGCCGAAGCTTACGAGCTGCACGTACTCAAGCCTTGGATCCCTGGTTGCAAGGATGGCTGACGAAAGCATCCTTGCGTGATAATTATTCACGATATCCAGCGTACTCTTCGAAAGATCGGTCTTTCCGGCTTCCGGAAGCGAATCTGCCGTCAGCACGGAAATTCCAAGGCTGGTAAAGAGGCTTGGCAGATCATGGTTTACCAGTGAATCGGTCTGGTAGGGCCTGGCCGCAAGAACCACCGCATACTTCCCGGTTTCCTCCATCCTGCGCAAGACCTCTTCTCCCGCCTCTACCATCTGTTTCCGGAAGCTTTCCTGCGCCGCGTCCGCGGCTTCTATTGCCGCCCGGGTCTCTGCTTCCGGTATCTGAAAGGTCTCTTCCATGTATTGGGTCAGCTGTCTTGTGCGGTCCTCTTTTGTGTACCAGAAGAACAGTGGAGCATCAAATGGTATGCCAAAGCGTCTCTTCGGATCGTCAGAGTTTTGTATGATCAAGGGATAGCCTTTGACTACCGCGCACATGGACTCACTAGTCTTTTCCATATTTTCCGGCGGCACGGTGCTGATGGACGGCATGAAGATCCGGTCTACTTTCTGTTTTGCCAGATCACGTAGATGTCCGTGCACCAGTTTTCCTGGAAAACATACCGTGTCCGAAGTCACTGCTGACAGCCCGTTTTCATACATTTTCCTTGTACTTGGACGTGACAGCTTGACACGGAAACCTAACCCTTTGAAAAAGGTCGTCCAGAAGGGCATCGTATCCCAGAAGAACAGCACCCGCGGAATACCGATAGTTACGTTTTTCGATGCTTTCGGCGTCGCGGCCGGGTACTCTTGAAACAAGAGCTGTTCTCTTAACTGAAAGAGATTTGCCGTCTTCGCCTTTTCCTCTGTCTTTGCACGCAGCCTTGTCTGCACGCTCTCATCCTTCGGATCTCCCAGGATTTCTCCACGCTCACACCGGTTATTGGTGACCCAGGAGCTGCCATTTGAAAAGCGGATAATGGTACGCTTGCAGTGGTTGGCGCAGAACGGGCAGGGCATATCTGCCTGCTGGGTATATGAAAAATCTTCCAGTGCGGAAAGGCCGATAAAGGTCCTTTCGCCCTCCCTCACCCGTTCCTTCGTAAGAAGCGCGGCGCCAATGGCTCCCATGATTCCCGGATAAGGCGCGCGGATCACCTGTCTGCCGGTATATTGCTCCAGGGCGCGCAGCACTGCATCGTTCTGGAATGTTCCGCCCTGTACCACGATCACATCTCCCAGGCTGTCCATATTAGAGATACGGATCACCTTGGTAAACACATTTTCAATGATAGATCTGCACAGCCCTGCCATAATGTCTCCCGGCAGCTTTCCGTTCCGCTGTTCGGTCACGATACTGCTGTTCATAAATACGGTACACCGGCTGCCAAGCTTTGCCGGACTTTTGGAATCAAAGGCTGTTTTTGCAATCTCTTCCACCGGTATCTTGAGCGAAGCCGCAAAATTTTCCAGGAAGGACCCACAGCCGGAGGAGCAGGCCTCATTCACCACGATGTTGGTAATGATCCCGTCCTTCAGCCAGATCGCTTTCATATCCTGTCCGCCGATATCCAGGATAAAGGAAGCGCCCGGCACATATTTGGCCGCGGCCCTGGCATGAGCCACCGTTTCCACCGCATGGCACTCTGCGGAAAATGCATTGGCAAAGAGCTGCTCACCGTAACCGGTCGTGCCTACTCCTAATATTTCCAAAGACGCCCCCGCTTTTTCATAGCGGCGTTTCATATTTAAAAGCGCCTCTTTTGCCACGGCAAGCGGCGCCCCCTTATTTGATGCATAGAAGGAGTCCAGGATTTCTTCCCTTTCATCCATCAGTACAAACTTCGTGGTCGTGCTTCCGGAATCAATTCCCAGGTAGGCACGGACAATCTCTCCCTTCTCCGGCTGATAAGGCGTCCATTCCGGCAGAGCATGCTGCCTCTCAAATTCCTGCCGTTCTTCCACAGAAGCAAAAAACGGTTTCTGCCCGTCCTCTTCTTTTTCACTTTCCTTTAACCTGGTCAGACGCTCTGCCAAATGCTCCGGCCGTTCTGCCTTTGGAACTTCTCCTGCCAGACGCTCCAGGGAGAGAGCCGCGCCATATGCCATCATAAGCTCCGGATGCTCCGGAATCAGCACATCTTTTTTTGACAGTCCAAGCCTCCCTGCAAACACACGGATCAGCGTCGGGTTAAAGGTCAGAGGACCGCCTTCAAAAACTACAGGACTTTTGATCTCCAGGCCCTGTGCCAGTCCGCCGATGGTCTGCTTTGCAATCGCGTGGAAGGCGGAAAGCGCAAGGTTTTCCTTGGAGACCCCCTGGTTTAAAAGAGGCTGGATATCTGTCTTTGCATAGACGCCGCACCGTCCGGACACATCATAAACACAGTCTCCCTTTGCCGCCATCTGATCAAATTCTTCGATAGACAGGTTTAAGACAGATGCGATCTCATCAATAAAAGCACCAGTCCCTCCCGCACAGCTTCCGTTCATCCGCATATCATAAACTTCCAGCTGTCCGTTATTTTCATTCTTACGGAAGAAGATGATCTTGGCATCCTGGCCTCCCAGCTCGATCGCCGTCCCCACCTTCTCGTACTTCTCGCACAGTGCCACAGAATTGGCTACGACCTCCTGTATGTAAGACATTCCCAGCGCCTCCGAAAGAGGCTTGGCTCCAGATCCTGTCAGCACCAGCTGCACTTTGGCTCCCGGAAAATTTTTCTGCATTTTTAAGAGTGCATCTGACACACTCTTCACCTGATCGGCATGGTGACGCTGATAATCAGAATATAAGACCTTCCGTGAATACGGATCCAATACTACGATTTTGGTCGTCGTGGACCCAACGTCAATCCCTGCCTGTAAGATCTCTTTTTCTCTCTTCATACAATGACTTCAGCTTTCTTTCGTAGAAATAGATTCAACAACATCTGGTTTTCAAAACCTAGTATTATACTATAGTACAAATTTGATAAAAAGTAAATTTATGCATTGACATTTTCCTTTGCTAAATTATAATTACTATTAGTAATTACTATTGATAATCATAAAAAACGGAGGAAATGCAAGATGGAAATAAAAGACGTTAAACTGTTTCTGGATTCCTGTCATGCCGCTAAACGAATTGTAGAGCTTATGCCCAAACTTCCTAAAGGACTGACTCCCAGACATATTCATGTTATCGAAGCAATCTGGCAGATCAGCCAGGAATATGGAACGGTAAAAGTCAGTGATGTCAGCCTGTTTCTTCGGGTTACACGCCCCAGTGTAACAAAACTGATCAACGAGCTTGCCTCCTTGGACGTCGTACGAAAGCTGCCCGATCCTGTAGATCACCGCAGTACCCTGGTGGAACTGACCAACCTTGGCCAGAAATACTACGACTTTTATGTAGACCAATACCATAACTGGCTGGCCGGACAATGTTCGGACATTGATCCAGAACACTTCCGCATCACAGCCGATACGTTGTTTCATGTATTTGAGATCTTAAGTATGCAGAAAATGGAGGTGCCTGAAAATGAATGAAGATAAAAAAATAGATCTGAAACTAATCCTGTCAATTGTAGCCACCGGCATTATGTCCTTTTCCGGCGTTGTAGTAGAGACTGCCATGAATGTCACCTTTCCTTCTTTAATGGAAGAATTCCAGATTGGAACTTCTTCGGTACAGTGGATCACAACCGGACATCTTCTGGTCCTGGCAGTCATCATCCCTACTTCTTCTTATCTAAAAAAACGTTTCCGTATGAAATCACTATTTATGACAGCAATCATCCTGTTCATCATTGGAACAGTCCTGGCAGCTGTAACACCTGTATTCTCTTTGCTGCTTCTGGGCCGTCTGATCCAGGGTGTTGGTACCGGTATTGCCCTTCCGCTGATGTTTAACATCACAATGGAGCAGGTGCCGGAGGAAAAGCTGGGGGTTATGATGGGAACAGCATCTCTCATCACTGCCATGGCGCCGGCAGTCGGCCCTTCTCTTGGCGGATTTATCGTTAATCATTTTGGCTGGAGAATAGTCTTCATTTTACTCTGTTTACACGCAGGCTCGAACTGTTTCCCTGTATCGGCTTTTACATCTTCTTTGCACTGGGACAAGGATGTTCCGTAGGCAATACCATGACTAACGGTCTGCGCCAGCTTCCCCAGGAACTGAATGCAGATGGAAATGCCGTGATCAACACCCTGCAGCAGCTGGCCGGAGCCATCGGCACTTCTGTAGTCACCACCATCGTAGCGGTTTCCCAGGCCTCTCTTCCGGGCGACACGGCACTTGCCACACAACAGGGAAGCCAAGATGCCTTCTGTCTTTTGGCTGCTATCACTATCTTGATACTCATCTGCTCCTGCGGCGTCTTTCTCTCTATACGCAGCAGCGAGAAAATTGACATAGCCCATGTGCAATAAATTAAATAGGCATTATCTTCTAGTTCTCTGCAGCCTTATTAATGCAGGCAATGGCATTCAGGCTGCGGGGATAGCCAATATACGGCAGGCACTGGGATACTACCTTTGTCAGGAAAGCCGCGTCATTTCCCATATTCATATTGCCTTTTGCGTGAGAGGTAAGCTGAGGCTCGCAGCCTCCCTGAGCCGCCAGGAAACAGAATGTGATCATCTCTCTTTGAGCTAAGTCAAGTCCGGTCCTGGTATAGTAGTCTCCAAAACAGTTAGCTGCCAGCCACCGGTTGATATGCCCCTTTTTCCAGGCGTCTCTCATACCTTCCCCGAACATCTCAAGCTGAAGTGCAGCGCCCTTTTCCAGACGGTTTTCCATGGTAGTGGTTGCCTGTCCTTCAAGAGGGAGCTGCACTCCTCTTTCCTCCAGCACTTCATTTACCGCGCCAAGGAAGGGGTACATCCTCCCGATCCCCAGGTAGTCTACTGCCTGGTAGACAGTCTCTTTGATCATCACCGGAGAAAGACCTGCATCCAACGCCTCCGGCAGTGTAGCCTTAAATACATCCAGGCCCTGACATCCAAGAAGCGTTGCCAGGATAGCCAGATATCTGGTCTTCTCATCCAGGGTCTGCCCCTCTTCCTTCACCACTTCCTCATATGCAAAATGTTCAAACCTCTCCATAAACTCCGGATCGGTCTCATAAAGCTTCTGTTCTGCTTTCATAAAAGATTCCTCCTCTTTATTCCAGAAAAAATGTAGATGTTCTTTTTAACACCTACATTTTATAAGGAATCAGACCCATTGTCTAATACTTGTTTCCAATAGTGAAAAATGCCTAAATAGAATGTTTCAGCGTTTCAATAAAACGGGTGGCTGCACTGGAAAAAATCTGGTTTTTCTTCCAGGCCAGCACCGCCCCCGTCTCAAGGCGGGGTGCAAGCGGTACAAAACGAAGGCCGTCATACTCCATGTCAAGATGGAAGCAGAATGCCGCCCCAACACCGTTTTTTACCATATTGGCAGCGTTGAGCAGCAAGTTAAAGGATGCCGCCACCTCCACTTCCTCGTAATCATCACCAAACCAATTCGTCAGTACATTTTTTACATTCTCGCGGCTTGCCATGATCAGAGGCGTCCCCTTCAGGTCTGCCGGAGTCACCGCATCCAGGCGGGCCAGCGGGGAATCCTCTCTCACCAGCAGCTCCCAGTGCTCTTTCTTTGGCATCCGGATAAATTCATACCGTCCAATGTCCACAGGCTCCATCAAAAGGCCCAGATCCAGAAGCCCTTTCTCCATCCTCTCTTTGATGTCGTCCGCATTGGCGCTGTATATCTGAAACTGCACCAGTGGATGGATTTCCCGAAATTCTGCCATTTTCTTGGAAAGACAGGTCATATTCCAGGTTTCTCCACAGCCAATAGCTATCTCACCAGCCAGTTCTTCATCCCTATTTTGAAATTCCTTCTGTGTTTTTTCCGTCAAAGCCACAATCTCCTGTGCCCGCCGCTTCAAAAGCATGCCGTCATTTGTCAGCGTCACATGGTATTTTCCCCGGTGAAAAAGCTGAACTCCCAGTTCTTCCTCCAACTGGATCAGCTGCCGGGAAAGCGTGGGCTGTGTGATGTGAAGGAGCCTGGCTGCCTTCGTAATATTTTCTTCCCTCGCCACCATCAGAAAATACTTTAAAACCCGAAGTTCCATTTCCTTACTCCTCCTCTCCTTATCCTTGCTTTTTATATTCCAGATAGCATCCTGCTTCATGAGAATATATTACGCCTACCGCCTGAAGATAGGCATAAATAATAGTCGTTCCCACAAACTTCATACCTCTTTTCTTCAGATCCTCGGATATCGTATCTGAAAGCTCTGACCGGGAACATCCTTTTTCATAAATAACAGCTCCATCTGTCCAGTGCCACAGATAGTTCGAAAAGCTTCCATACTCTTCCTGAATTTTCCGGAAGATCCGGGCATTTTCCACTGCTGCCTGGATCTTTCGTCCATTTCGTATAATTCCAGAATTCCGTTTCAGCTCTTCCATCTTCCCCTTCCCATAGCCGCATACAATTTCAAGATCGAATCCATCGAAGGCCTTTCGGAACGCCTCCTGTTTGTTCAGCACACATTCCCAGGAAAGTCCGGCCTGAAAGGACTCCAGCACCAGCATTTCAAACAGCTTCTGATCCTCATAGACCGGAACGCCCCATTCCTCATCATGATACTGAAGATAACGCTCATTTTTGGGATTTGCCCATCGGCACCGATGACTCCAAAGCTCCGGAAGCTCTGCCCCCTCCAGTTTAAGAAGTCTGGCCTTTACATGGGTTCCCCCCGCATAGCCTGTCAGGCTTCCATCGCTCCCAATGACCCGGTGGCAGGGAATGATGATAGAGATCGGATTGTGGCCGACCGCCCCGCCTACTGCCTGGCCGGACATGGAAGGTTTTCCCAGTACTTCTGCCGCCTGACGCGCCAGCGCTCCGTAAGTAGTCACCTGTCCGTACGGAATCCGGCACAACAATTTCCAGATTGTCTGTTGGAAAGCTGTTCCTGCGGGAGCAAGCTCAAGCTCACAGATTGCCGGCTTCTCCCCTGCAAAATACCGGCCCAGCCAGTCCTTTGTCTCCGTAAACACAGAAAGGCCGTCCCTTTCCGTCATTTTGCCGGAAAGGGAACCGCCGTAATATTTCTGTCCGGAAATCCAAAGACCCGCCAGTGCTTCTCCGTCACTGGCAAGGGTAAGTATCCCTACCGGCGACCGGTAAGTCGTAGAATAATACATAGTATCCTCCTTTTATTTTCGATTCAATGGCTCTCCATTCTCCCCCTCGTATTGTCTTCCCCAGCCTGTGACTACTGAAAATAACAGAACCAGGAACAACATCATACTATAGAACATACTGCCGCCCACCTGTGTCACCGTAAGCGGTTCGGCCATATCATAGCCTTCCGTCAGAGATGTTCCTATAAATACAAAGACACTCAGGAAAGGCATCACCAGCACGATAGCATTCGCAAACCCATCCAGCAGATTTGCACGTCTGTACGGGTGAAGTCCTACCCTTTTTCCGATTTCATTCTGTATCTTACCAAAAGTAGCCATGGAAGCGCTTGTCACACCCCCAAAGATCAATGTTGTCAGGGATATCCCAAGCATCATCGCGATCTCCGCACCCCTGACCGTCTTTCCAAGGCGGCTTCTCAAAATGCCGTCTGCAATCCGGTCCATAACTCCTGCTGCTGTCAGGACTCCCATGATTCCATATACCGAAAGTACCAGCACTACCGTTGCCATCATACCGCTGATTCCCGAAGTCAAAAAGCCGGCCGGTGCTCCGTCCGAAATAGACAGAATATCTGAAAACTTCAGTATTCCGGACGCCACGCCAAGCACACTTCCAAGGACAAGGCCAACCGTAATAGCCTTATAAATATTCCGGCTTTTCACTGCCACTGCCAGCATGACTACAACCGGGATCAACATGATCAGCGTAGAAGGATCCATATTTTCCGCCAGCAGCTTTTCGCCTCCGTTTCCTCCCGTGCCGCCGCCTCCGAACACCCAGAACAAAACAAAGGAAATAGAGCCCGCAGTCAGAGAATATTTGAGCCTTGTAGCCACGCAGCCTCCCACATCCGCAGTCCCGGGTTTCTTTGTGTACTCCTGGGTCCCTGCCGAAATAATGGTAGTATCAGAAATCGGCGCCAGGTTATCTCCAAAAATCGCCCCGCCTACAATTGCTCCCGCCAGTACCGGCGCACTGCTTCCCAACAGGATCCCTGCCGGATAAAAAATCGGAAAACAGGTAAACATCGTGCCAAGAGACGACCCCGTAGCGGTAGCGATAACACAGACAGCAAAGAAGGTAAATGCTGTAAACAGGCCGCCTTTTACATGAAATGAGTCTGCAAGCCATACAAACCCGGAAGACAGGTTCGCCGTCTTGATCATTTCCGCAAACATGCCGATGATTAAAAGCAGGATACCGATCGGAACCGCCTCGTCAGCCCCTTTATGGACAGCATCCCAGAACCTGTCATAGTGCCCCTTCTTTACAAAGAGCCCGCCGGCCAGCAGCCCCACAAATGCTCCCATTGCCAATGCATACATCTCAAAGGCCTTAAAAATAACAAAGTACAAGACACAAAAAAACAAGAAAATCACAGCCGGCAGAAAGGACATTCCCCAGCCGCCACGAAACTCCAGTCTTTCTTTTTGTTCTGTTCTGCGCTGCTCATCCATATGCGTTTCCTCCTTTTTATCTGTGCTGCTTTTTTATGTTTATCTCTATTCTTCTTCGTTCAGATTCATCCACATAATATTTCTGTATTTTGACCCGATCGTCCGTTCCTGTTCAAAAGGCTCTCCTTCTACCGTTGGATATGCCTCCAGAAACCTGCGGATTTCCATGATTTCTTCCTGTTCAAGCTCGAAAGAGAAAATCTTCAGATTATCTTCCACATGACGGCTGTTTCGTATGCCGATGATCGCAGCA
>OLQU01000887.1_pt1 | contig 23313 bp, 20 predicted proteins | sample 1672271 | NCBI WGS metagenome assembly OLQU01 (sample SAMEA3136666, study PRJEB25190) | human gut metagenome | biome: human gut; feature: human-associated habitat; material: faeces | place: Austria | collected 2013 | reverse complement strand
ATCTCCCACAAATTGTGACGCACATCTTGCAGAAAGCCTTTTTCAAACATGCTCTAATTCAAATAATAATAAACCATCGCAGAAATCCTTTGAATATTGGAAACAGCATCTGCTTCCTTTCCTGCATTCTCAGACATTACGCACAGAATATAATCCGTTCTGGCTCCATAGACAATTCCAATATCGTGCTGGCTTTTATCATTTTCACCAGTTTTATTCGCTACCTGAACAGATTCCTTAAGCCCGCCAGGAATCTTTGTTCTGGTATCCTGATTCAGAAGCAAAGACAGCATCTGGTCAGAATCCTCCGGACTTACACATTCTCTTCGGTAAATCTTCTCCAGCAGAGTGCCACAATCCTCCACAGAGGTCATATTACTGCTGCCAATCCCTTCCGGATCTGTATTCGAAGGCGCAAGCGTATGAAGCACAGCTGTCTCTTTATAACCCTGTTCCCTAAGATACCTGTTAATTACACGTGCACCTGCATTGAATTGATTGGAAGCAGTCTGAAGCCTTACCATTTCATTAAAAGACTCATTGTCACTGTAGGTTACCATATTCTCCATAAGCCGAAACAGCTTGTCTGTCACAGTCTGACTAGCTGAATCTGCTTTCAGAAGCATCCCCTCAGCTATCCTGATTTTTTCCATATTTTCATAACTTGCAGCCATTGTAAATGCTTTTATCAGACTTGCAGAAGATATGGCTTTATCATTGATGGAGAACTTCTCTCCGCTCTTCAGATCTTTCACATAGACGCTCCAGTCCCCTTCCAAATTTTCCGTAAATTCCTTCACAGCTTTCTTCAGATTTTTGATCCCCGGATCCGTCAGTTCTTTGATGCTGCCATCTTTTTGGATTGTCAAGCCCTCTGGTGTAGTACCAGCTTCTTCCGCTAATACGCCGCTTGATTCATCAAAATAATAATACCCGGAAAATCTCTTTTCTCCCACATTCATTTCCTGGATATAATAAATGCCACCTTCCTGACACACTCTTCCATTTCTGTCAACGTAATACCCGCCATCTAGTTTTATCTGTCCAATCTCTTCTTTTAGAATACAAACTCTTCCAGTACCAGAAAGCCTTCCAAGGTTATTTACCACATAAATCCCCGAAGTCCATCCTGCTTCCACAGTTCCATCTTCTGCTTTCGGGAGTGCTTCCTGTGAAATGGCTGTAAGATGTGCTTCAGAAGCTTTAAATTTTCCTGTCTCGTCGTGATAATAATATCCATTAAACACTGTTCCATCTACAACAAAATGGTCGAAATAATGTATAGCCTGAACGCAGTCTCCTGAACCATCTTCATTCAGACAGTAAAAGCCGTCACTTTTCAACATATATTTGCCATCACTATTAGGAATAGGAAGTATCTTAGCTTCCTCTGTAACAGATGACAGGCTGCCGCCACTTTCTGATTCCGCCAATACAGTCAGAACTTCAGGCTTCCATAACAGGAGCCCGCTGTTGCTGCACCAAAATGCTGCCCCCAAAAGGACTGCCATTCCAGCTGCTTTATACAGCCATCTGGTTTTTTTGCCTTTTTTCATGTTATTCTCCTTTTAATAAGGGCAGTATAACCTGTTTCAGCTTTGTATGCAACCTCTTTGTTTGCCATGATATTTTTACAGACTCTGTAATGAGTTTGAAGAAGACTTTCTGCAAAATGTACGTCACAATTTGTGAGAGATTTTGTCCGGAATACTCTCCCAAAATTTTTGCAGCTGTGCTTCCACATTTGACAATGTACACGTTTTCCTGTCATTCCACTCCACCGGAAAAAGATTGCTGTATTCTCTCTGCCGGAACCGTTCATCCAAAAGGAGAATAACACCATGATCCTCCCTTGTGCGGATTACTCTTCCAGCAGCCTGCAGAACCTTATTCATGCCAGGATACCTATAGGCGTAATCAAATCCATTTTCCCCATTTTCTGTGTAAAAAGAACGAAGAATTTCCCTCTCATTTCCCAACTGGGGCAATCCGGTTCCCACTAAAATGGCTCCAATCAGTTTTTCTCCCAGCAGATCAATTCCCTCTGAAAAAATACCACCCATAATGCAAAAAGCTACCAGTGATTCCTGATTCTGTTCAAATTCCTGAAGAAACTCTTCTCTTTCCTGTTCCTTCATAGAGCTGTTCTGACAGATACACTTCACCCAGTTTACAGAAAATTCTTCTTCGTAGACTGCATAAACCTCTTCCAACATTTTGTAAGAAGGAAAAAATACCATATAATTTCCCTTGCGCTGCCATACAGTCTTTGCTATATATTCCGCAATTTTGTGATATTCCTCATATCCCCTGCGGCTATATAAGGAACTTACATCGCCGGCATTTAAAATACAGCGGTTCTTCTGTGAAAACGGTGATTCCACGTAGATTCCATAATCGTCCTGCCTGTTGCTGAGCAATTTCCTGTAGTAGTTCATGGGCAGCAATGTGGCAGAAAAGAATACGGCACTGCGGCCTTTCTTCAGATATTCCCCCAGGTTCACTGCCGGATTTACACAGAACAGTTTCAGGCGAAACAGACCATCTTCTCCATTCTCAGCATAAACTACATAGTTCTCGTCTATCAGTTCTGCAATATTCAGAAAATTGCGAATATCAAAATAAAACTTCCTTACTTCATCTTCCAGTTCCACATCCTTATGTGCTTCCAGAAAAGCATCAAATTCTCCCTGAACCTTTAAAATCGTCATAATTATGGAACCCGTGCCTGGGAGAACGAGGTAATTTCCACAGTCCACCTGTAGTTCTTTCAGCTGTTTATCCAGCTTTCCAAGGGAGCGGTAAAGCCGGGGTGCTCTTTCTTTCATAACTTTTCGAACCCGAACAGCATCTTCCCTGCAAATAGAAGCGCTGTACATCTCTCTTCCCCGTTCTGCCAGATTATGAGCTTCATCAATGAGAAAGATATAATCTCCACCTGCACCTTCCCCGAAAAAACGTTTCAAATGAACCGTAGGGTCAAACACATAATTATAATCACAAATTACAGCATCCACCCACACAGACAGATCCAGACACATTTCAAAAGGACATACCTGCCATTTCTCTGCCTGCTCCCGGATAGTCTCCCTGTCATATCTGCTCTTCGTCGTCCACAGCTCATAGACAGCGTCATTGACCCTGTCGAAATGTCCCCTGGCGTAAGGACAATGTACCGGATCACATTTGGTTTCGTCCATAAAACACAGCTTCTCCTTGGCTGTAATGGTCACCACTTTGTATTTCATTCCCTTTTCCCGCAGCACCTCAAAAGCTTCCTGAGCCACTGTTCTTGTAATAGTCTTGGCTGTAAGATAAAAGATCGTCTCCCCTTTCCCTTCGCCAACAGCGCGAACTGCCGGAAAAATGGTAGACATGGTTTTTCCTACGCCGGTAGGTGCCTGAATAAAAATCTGACGACTGGCTCCAATTGTATGGTAAACACTGCTCACCATCTTTCTCTGACCTTCTCTGTAGGAAAATGGAAATTCCAGGCTCTGAAGAGAATGATTTCTCTCTTCCTTCCATTTTTTCTGATAACTGAGCCATTTATGATATTCATCCAGAAGTTTCTGGTACCATTCTTTCAGTTCCTCTATGGAGATCACCTCCCGGAACCTTTTCACCACTTCTGTCTCCAGATTGGCATATGTCATCTGGATTCCAATCTTCGACAAGCCTTCCTGAACACCGTAAATATAGCCATAACACATAGCCTGAGCCTTATGAACCTTCACAGGCTCTTCCATCTGTTCCACATTTCCATATATTCCTTTAATCTCATCGATCCAGACAACTTCATCTTCTGTAAAAATTCCATCTGCACGACCTTCTAACCGAATGTCCAGATCCTCATAGCTGCAATTCATCCGCAAAGCAACCTCTGCTCTGTAGTCTCCGCCCATTTGTTTCTGAATCTTCCGATGCAGTCTGCTGCCCTTTAACATAGCATCTTTGTCTATAGTACCTCTTCGGTTATCAAGATCACCGCTTTGCAATATAAACTCCACAAGATTTCTTACTGATATTCGTGTTACCGGATTGTCCATTTCCAATTTACCGCCTTTTACTGGTCTGCTGCCTTCCAAACAAAGATACCTTATCTGTAAGCATTATAACACGAATTTTACTTATCGGCCTATCCTTTCACAGAAAACTCCGGCATATTACTCCGAAAATGCAAAGCAAGCATCTGCTTCTGAAGTTTCTCATTCCTCCTTGCTTCAATGGATATGCTATCACAAAATGTCTGCCACAGTTCCTCGTACTCTCCCATATCCCCTACGGCGCTCCCTGGCACCTGTATACGCACTTCTTTTCTCATGACGCACTCCTTCCCTTTCTCATGGCACAACGCCTTCTGCCTCTTCTCATCATAGATTACCCAGTTCTCATTGGGAAAGCGATTGGAAAAATGAAGAGCCATAAGAGACAGGATATCATTCCCCGGCTGGATCTTTGCCAACAGAAACCTTCCGCCAATCTCCCTGAAACGGACAAACCCAAAATAATGGTGATATTCCCGCTTCACACAGAGTGCCAGTTTCGCAACCCTGGATACATATGGATCTGCCAGTGCCTCCATTACACGTTTTTCGCATCTGCCTCCCCCAAAAGCCCGGTGCAGCACATAATAAATGGCAGTTCCCCTGTCTTCATCTGCTGAAGCTGCCGCCAGACAGATCTGTTCGTAAACCTCGCTTCCCAGTCTCATAAGAATCGTCCTCATAACCTTACCAGCCTTACTCTGATCTGTAGCAATCTCCCGATAAGAAGTGAACAATTCCATGCTTACAGGAAAACTGGTCTGAATGCTCACTTTACAGCCGCCTGCACACTCTTTCCATCCATCATAGACAGCAGAAAAAATTCCCTCCATAGAGTCCTCACATACCAGGATTCTTTTCTCTTGATTCATATAGCTCCCACCTTTCTGTCCACATGATTCTTTGTATTTTCTGTATACAGTCTTCTGCTCCCCATCTCATCTCCAAAGAGGGATAATTGCTGAAATGCAGCTTCATTCCCATGCTTCCGGCAGTTCTCTTCATCCAGAAGATTACGGGTAATATAAGATTCCTCCAACCTGGTATTGTACATCATGCGGCCATTACAGGTGATAAAATATAAGGCACGCTTCAGAACCACACCAATCCTCTTCAAATCTGCAAATTCCAGGGAATGGGTTCTCCTGGCCCCAATGATTCTTCTGGCAGAGGTATAACCGATTCCCGGTACACGAAGAAGTTCATAATAATCTGCCTGGTTGATCTCTACCGGAAAAAACTCCAGATGTGACACTGCCCAGTCTGCCTTGGGATCCAGAAGAAGGTTAAAATCCGGATGCTTCTCTGAAAGCAGTTCTGAAGCCCGAAAACCATAAAACCGCATAAGCCAGTCTGCCTGATAAAGCCGGTGTTCCCGCAAAAGAGGCGGACCTGATAAGGACATGGGCAGATCCTTATCTTCATTTACGGCGACAAAAGCCGAATAAAAAACTCTTTTTAATGCAAAGTTCTTATACAAAGATTCTGCTACTGACACGATCTGATAATCGCTCTCCCCCATAGCTCCAATAATCATCTGGGTACTTTGACCGGCTGGTACAAACTTAGGGGCATGACGGTACAGAACCAATTCCTCCTTATTCTGATCTCGCTGCTGCTGAATCTGCTTCATAGGGCGAAGAATGGTTTGCCTGCTCTTATGCGGTGCCAGTTTCCTAAGCCCGTCTGCAGTAGGAAGTTCCAGGTTCACGCTCATGCGATCTGCCAGATACCCCGCCCTGGCGATCAGTTCAGGAGCAGCACCTGGAATGGCTTTCAAATGAATATATCCCTGAAAATGATATTTATTACGAAGAAGATTTACTGTACAAAGCAGTTCTTCCATAGTCCTGTCTGGACTTTCCTTTACTCCGGAACTTAAAAACAGTCCTTCAATATAGTTCCTCCTGTAAAATTCCATAGTCAGACGACACACTTCTTCTGGGGTAAAACTGGTACGCACCACATCATTGGAGGCTCTGTTTATACAGTATTTACAGTCAAATACACATTCATTTGTATAAAGGATCTTCAAAAGACTGATACATCTGCCATCCTGAGCAAAACTATGACAGATTCCGGCAGCAATGCTGTTTCCCATGCCCTTTCCATCTCCCTTTCGATCCACACCACTGGATGTGCAAGCCACATCATATTTCGCGGCATCCGATAAAATCTCCAGCTTCCGCTTCAATGTCATTGATTCCTGAATAATCATCCCGTAACAAAGCTCCTTTTATGTAATCTGTGTTTCGCATTCTTTATTATTCTCAATTTCAGAACGTTTGTTCTTGTTTTATTTTAGAACGCACGTTCTGTTTTGTCAATATCATAAAACGGCACGAAATTTTTTCTATACAAAAGAGCCATAAATCAAAGATTAATTCTAACACTACCTTTGATTTACGGCTCTTATCTCATTCTTTTACTATTAAAGCTCCCGGACGACAGCCAGAAATGGTACATGCTTACATCAGCAAATTCCTGAATACCAGACGTTCTGAACGTATGAGCAGATTTTCATATATGTGAATGCTGCCGACAGGTGACCTATCCACTCAATTTCAAATCTGTGTCAGTACAAAAATATCATAAATTGCTTTCACTGCATTTTCAAAATCACGGTTCTCCACGCCGATAATAATATTCAGCTCACTGGAGCCCTGGTCAATCATCTTGACGTTTACATTTGCATGTGCGAGGGCAGAGAAAATTCTTCCGGCTGTACCGCGGGTGGATTTCATTCCACGTCCTACAACTGCGATCAGGGCAAGGTCAGATTCCATTTCCACAAAATCCGGCTGAACCAGGCGATGGATTCCCGCAATTACCTGCTGCTCCTTTTCTTCAAACTCATCCTGGTGAACATATACTGTCATGGTATCGATACCAGATGGAACATGCTCAAAACTGATTCCCTGGTCTTCAAATACCTGAAGCACTTTTCTGCCAAATCCGATTTCACTGTTCATCATGGACTTCTCAATGTTGATAGAACAGAAACCTTTCTTTCCTGCAATACCGGTTATGGTATATTTCGGCTTACGGCAGGTACTCTCCACAATAAAAGTTCCCTTATCCTCCGGACGGTTGGTGTTGCGGATATTAATCGGAATTCCCTCTTTTCTTACAGGGAAAATAGCATCTTCATGAAGAACAGTAGCTCCCATATAGGAAAGCTCACGAAGTTCACGGTATGTGATGGTCTCAATCACAGCCGGATTCTTTACAATTCTCGGGTCTGTTACAAGGAAACCGGATACATCAGTCCAGTTTTCATACATATCAGCCTTAATTGCCTTGGCAACCAGAGAACCAGTCACATCAGAACCACCTCTGGAAAAAGTGGTCACAGTTCCATCGTCCTTTGCACCATAAAAGCCCGGCACAACTGCATTCTCACATTTGGAAAGACGCTTGTTCAGAAGTTTGTCTGTCTTCTCTGAATCCAGATTTCCGTTTTTATCAAAACGGATTACTTCTGCTGCATCCACAAATTCATAACCAAGATAAGCAGCCATCACTTTGCCGTTCAGATATTCTCCACGGGAAGCGGCGTAATCCCTGCCAATCTGTGCTTTAAAATTCTCTTTGATCAACTGGAAATCCTCTTCCATGGAAAGAGCAAGGCCAAGCCCTTTAATAATCTCATAATAACGAGATTTGATTTCTTCTAAAACCTTTTCAAAATCACCGCCATTTGCAGCTGCGTCATAACAGCTGTAAAGAAGATCTGTTACCTTCGTGTCCCCGTCAAATCTCTTACCTGGTGCAGAAGGAACAACAAAACGTCTGCTCTCTTCACTTCTGATAATATCTCCGACTTTTTCAAACTGCTCCGCATTTGCAAGGGAGCTTCCGCCAAACTTTACAACTTTTCTCATAATCCTTATGCTCCTCAAAAACTTTTTCTCCATTTTATGAAAAAATTCGACTTTTTGCAAGGGTTTTTTCGATTTAATTCGTGAAAGTGTTAAATACCTCCAATACCTGCAGCTGTTCTCCATCTACTTTAAAATGAATATCCCAGGATCCAAAAGACATTCCGTATTTTCTTTCAGGGTCTTTCTGATACCCAGGTCTTGGATCGTTTGCAAGGACAGCCAGAAGTGCTTCTCTTTTTTCCTCTGGAATCTTCTTCAAAAGCTTTTCCGGAAACTCTACTTTCAGCTTATGATCCTGAATCTGGTCGGTAAATCCGCCTGCTGCTTCCGGATGGCTGTCCACGTAAGCCAGATAGGGCTTTATATCATAAATAGGTGTTCCGTCCATAAGATCCGCTCCTGATACATGAAGCACCGGTCCATACTTTTCAGAAAACTCTACGCTCTCCAGCCTTACACTGGAAAGTCCTATGGGATTTGGACGAAAAGGAGACCTTGTAGCAAAAACGCCCATTCTGACGTTTCCCCCAAGTCTTGGAGGACGCACTGTAGGAGACCACTCCTTGCGGACAGCCTGTGAAAATTCCCAGATCAGCCAGATATGGGTATACTCTTCCAGCCCTCGAAATGCCTCATGGTTCCGATATTCCGGTTCAAAAATAATATCCGCCTTTAGTTCCTGTATTCTGCCGCTCTGATGGGGAATTCCAAATTTCGTTGGAAAATCACTTCTGATATGAGCAATTACTTTCATTTCCATTGTTTGTTATACCTTTATCAACCTTTATATGTGCTCTTCTAAACCCACAGATATCATCTATAAACAGCGAATCTTTATTCCTTATGTCCGCCGCTTTTTTCTTCCTCCTTGATTTCCCAGTGAAGCAGGAACGTAAGGGCTGCTCGAAGAGCAATAATTCCGGCTACAATTCCGATTTCTTTCCACTCACGTACCACTACAGTACGAAGAATCTCACTTCCCATTTTAAATTCCAGTCCCATGGCAAGTCCCCTCGCCAGATAGACACCAGTATCTCCGGCATGTTTCAGCCATTTGATAAATCCGGTAATTCCACTCCAGATAATAATGGCAACTCCAATAAACTCAAAAATTACAATGGCGAAACCAGCAATATTCTCCAGAACCCACTCCATAATTCCAGTTATGGTCGTCATCATAGGTACCTCCTTTTTCCTGCTGACAGGATACCTTTTCTTACAGAATGTATTTTCATTGCTGCACAGCCTGCAAACAGCAACAGTTTCTTATTTTTGCTCCAGCCAGGTCACCACTTCTGTGTGATCTGTAAAACAGAACATTTCCACAGGCTGGATTTCTTTAACTATATAGTTTTTTCTCGTAAGGAAATTAAGGTCTCTTGCAAGTGTTTCCGGGTTACAGGAAATGTAAACAATTTTCTTCGGAGAGAGTTTTATTACGGAATTCAGGAATTTCTCGCTGCTGCCTGAGCGGGGAGGATCCATAAATACCACATCTGCCTTTTCACCAGCTTCTGCCATTGCCTCCATAAATTCACCGGCATCACCCTGGCGGAAAGATATGTTTACCACCTTATTCTCTCTTGCATTGATCCTTGCATCCCTGACTGCATCTTTATTCAGTTCCACTCCGACCACTTCTCTTGCCTTACCAGAAGCTACCAGACCGATGGTACCAATTCCACAATATGCATCAATGACTTTTTCTTTCCCTGTCAGCCCTGCAAATTCCACAGCTTTTCCATAAAGAATTTCGGTCTGCACTGAATTTACCTGATAGAAGGATTTCGGTGAAATACGGAAGGATTTTCCACAAAGGGTATCACGGATAAATCCCTTACCATAAAGTACGATTTCCCGCTCGCCAAGAACCATGCTTGTATTTTTGTCATTAATATTTAATACCACAGTACTGATCTCTGGATGAACTTTTCTTAATGCCTTCACAAAGTTATTTTTGGATGGAAAAATAGGAGAGGCGACCACCAGTACTACCATTACCTCACCTGTGGAAAAGCCACGGCGCACCAGTACATGGCGCAGAAGTCCATATCCGGTATCCTCATCATATGTTTTGATCTTAAAAGACTTCAGCATTCCCCGGATAGTACGGATGATTTCCTGACTCTTCTCATCCTCAATCAGACACTGTTCAATAGAAACCACTCTGTGGGTACCAGCCTCATAAATTCCAGAAATAATATTTCCCTTCCGGTCACGGTCAAATACAGCATGAACTTTATTCCGGTAAAAATAAGGATCTTTCATTCCAATTACCGGCTTCACATTCCCAAACTTCTTCAAAAGCCCCTGTACCTGATTTTGTTTCTTTTTAAGCTGTGCGGAATAAGGCACACCCTGATACTGGCACCCACCGCACTTTTTTGCGTATGGACAGACTGTCTGTGTTTTTTTCTCTTCCATAAATTCTCCCTTATCTTTATTTTGCTTTTCGTTCTTCATAATATCTGACAAGCTTCAGCGCCGCCAACGCACTAAAAGTGCCTACAAGGGCTCCAGCCAGCACATCTGTAGGATAGTGTACTCCCACGTACAATCGGGACAAAGCGATCAGTACTGCCAGGACCATGGCTGCTTTTCCCCATTTTCCAGGAAAGGCTTTATAATATACGCCTGCACAGGCAAAAGATGCGCAGGTATGACCTGATGGAAAAGAATAGTCCTTCAGCCTGGCAACCAGAGGCACAAGTCCCTCCACAGAATCATAAGGTCTTATACGCGCTACCAGATCCTTAAGGCATAAATTCGTAACCACTGCCCCTATAGTCAGTGCCAGAAGTGCGGTTACACCTGCCTTTCTTGTCTTCTTTGGAAAAAGAAAGAGCAGCCCCAAAACAATCCAGAACCAGCCTCCGTCTCCTAGAAAGGTAATTCCCTTCCACAGCCAGGTAAACAGATCACTTCTTAAATACTGCTGTATAAAAAGCAGAATCTGTGCATCAATATTATGTATCCATTCAAGCAATTCCACTTATCCTCCACCCGCTTTCAATTCTGATTGCTATCTATATACTTCTGTAATTTATTTTTATAATGGTTCAGCAGACAGTGTGTAACTGCAAAGTAACTCAACAGCTGCTTTTATTTTGTTATTATAGCATAAAAGACGGTTCGTGTGGTGCGAACCGTCTTAATTCTTTTTAATTCTTATTCACCTGCGTGATACAGGATCTGCTGAAGATATTGCCGATTCTGCTCAAGATCAGGAACCAGAACCTGCATGCCGTCAATCGTCTGAGGTGTGTAAGCTCCATCCTCCGGAATCCGGTATGATGCAATTTCATCTGTACCGATGTTCATTACATCCATGGCATATCCTGTTATATCCCACAAAGAAAGATCCGTAGTAACCATTGGAAGAACATCCTTAACCAGACCTGCAATATCAAAAACTCCCAGATCTTTTATCTTGGCAAAAGCAGCCATAAGTACTTCCTGCTGCCGCTCTGTTCTCCGATAATCGGAATTTCCAATAGAACGGTTGCGTGCATGGATAAGTGCCTGTTCTCCATCCAGATGGTTCATGCCTTCCTGAAGATTCCAGTCGCTTCGAAGAGGCTGAGGGTAAAGAACACTCTGATCTCGTCCGCAGATATAATCTGCTTCCGCCTGAGTCAACTCCAGATCTATTCCTCCAACCTTGTCAACCAGAACCTGGAAAACTTCAAAATCCACTTCCACATTTCCATCTATCTTTACTCCGAAATTTTCTTCCAGAGTCTGGTCCAAAAGATCCATTCCTCCATATGCGTAAGCCGCATTAATACGAGTAGTCGAATATCCAGGAATGGCAACATAAAGATCTCTCATAAAAGAGGTCAGGCTTACAGTACCCTGATCCTTGTCCAATGTAGCAAGAATCATGGAATCGGAACGCTGACGGGACTCTCCCTCTCTTTTGTCCTGTCCGATCAGCAAAATACTCTTGATATTGCTGGTGGCCGCTTCAGCATCCGTATTCTCTGCCTTTACTGTATATGCAAACGCCGTACTCACAGCCGGGCTTTCCAGAAACAGCACCGCGCCAAGGCAGATAAGGGTCTTCTTCCATATGGTAGATCTCATATATTTGCTCCTATGTACATGTGCATGGTCAAAAAGGAATCTTTCTGCCGGTTCTTTCATAACCAGCAGTCGCTATTGATTACTGTTCACTCCGTTCACAGTAATCATTATTTTACTACAATTGTCAGAACAGCTCCGTTTGAAGCATTGCCATTGGAGTCAACAACATAATAAGTCAGTTCATAAGTACCCGGAGTATTCACATCAACGGTTCCAGTGATCTGAATCTTACGATAAAGATCACTTGTTGAATCTTTATCGTCTTGAATGTCTTTTACATAACTCAGTCTGTCAATCTGTGTTCCCTTAGCAATTTCAACGTAGTAAGTATTCAGATAAAAACGCGGATCCTGAGGATTCAGCTGGTCAATCTTTTCTTCTTCCCTTTCCTGCGCTTTTTCTTCTTCTGTCATTTCTGGTTCTTCTTCATCTTCTGAATCAGTCTCATTTTCATCCTGCAGGGCTTCATCCGTTTCTGCATCTGCATCTGTATCTGTATCTGTATCTGTATTGTCAGAAGAAGTTCTGGCTCCTGAAGTAAATCCCATAAGATTTTCCTCGGAAGTCATATGATAGGTTACCTTTGTTACATTGTTGCTGTTATCTTTTGCAACATAAACAACTGTAACTTCATCCCCTTTTTCATTTGGATAAACATTCTCAACTGTCAGGCTGGCTGAAACATCTCCATCTCTCTTGTCAACAGCTTTTACTCCTTCCAGAAGATCTTCCGTTGTCATATCCGAAGTGTAGCTGTTTTTCTTGCTCTCTGCAATGGTAATTTCCGGTCCCTTGCGATCCTGTCTCATATACAGCCATCCCAGGATTCCGGTCGCTCCTATTGCCACTGCCGCCATTAAAACAATCAACCATTTACGCATATCTGCAGCTCCTTATACTCAATTTCATCAGCGACGTTTTCTTGATTTCTGTTTCTTGGATCTGCTTTCTTTCTCTGAATATGGAATGCTTCCCAGAACAGAAAGTCCAAGATAACGCTCTACATCTTCCTCAACCTTGATCGTATCATTTGTAAGATAAATGATGATCACAATCGCCATTGCAATGATAACACCTAAAAGTCCACCGATCACACCATTCTTCGCAAGGCTTGGGCTGGCTTTTTCACTTGGGATGTTTGCGCTGTCAACTACGTTAACCGCCTCAATATCCATAACTGACTGAATGTGCTCTGCTGCCATATCACGGATAGCATTGGCCATCTCGCTTGCTGTATATGGATCTTCATCAGATACTATGATCGTTACAATACGGCTGTCTGTAGAAGTATCTACCGTCAGTTTGCCAAGCAGCTGCTGATAGGTAATATTAAGATTCAGCTGTGCAATTACACCTTCAAGAACTGTACGGCTCTTAATAAGTTCCGCATAGTCCTTAGTCAGCTGTGTACTGGTCTGCATATCAGCACTGGTCAGTGTATTGCTGTCCTGTTTATTCAGCACCATGATCTTCGTGGTAGATTCATACTGTGGAGTGATAAAAAGCATTGTTCCGATAATGGAAATCACACCCAGAATGATACCGGAAAGAATAATCACTCCCAGCCTGCTAAGAATCAGGTGAAAAATCTCACCTAAATCGATTTCAATTTCATCGTTATTATTTGTAACCTGATTTTCCATTCTTCTTCTCCGTTACCCTGTAATTTTCTTTACTTTTTCTAAACAGATACATCGTTTCCAACGACATCCCATATATAAAAGTCAAAATCTCTCGTTATTTATAATGCACTCCGGATTGCTGATAAAAATCATATCCGCGTAATCCGTACCCATCATTTTTTCAATTTTGTCGTAACATTTGCCAATGTGAGGCGTTCGTCTGGCCAGATCATGACCGTCAGACCCCACAAAATCCAACATTTCTTCTTTAATTACTTTCTTGCAGAAACGCTTGATCATAAAGCCATCCTCACCAATAATACTGTCCGCATTCATCTGAATATAGGCACCCATATCCCTGAGTTCATCAATAAAATCCAGACCGTTTTTTACTACCGAATGATAGCGTTCTACATGTGCGATAATAGGATAATACCCTTTCCGGATCAATGCCTGCACCCGTTCCCTGATATAGGACTTTTCGTCTGAAGTCCGAAACTCCGTTAACACATAACGGGAACCTGACATGGTAAGTCTTTCCCCTTTTTTCAGACAGTCTGTCATATCCATACTGGAATGAAGCTCGCAGCCCAGATACATCTGAATACCGTCTTCTCCAATCTCAGCGGCAGCCTTCCTCACACGAAGGAACTGCTTCTTAACCTGTTCCAGAGACGGCTCAAACATATCATATCGAAAATGCGGAGTGGCAATAATGTTGCGGACACCATCATCATATTCCTTCTGGAGCATGCGTACAGATGTCTTGAGATCCTTCGCTCCATCATCAACTCCCGGAACAATATGACAGTGAATATCATAAATACCTTTCATTCGCTTCGCCCATTTCCAATCTTTTCATATAACAATCTCGAATAATGACGGATCAATATTTTCCGTATTCTCCGTACTTGCCATATTTGCCATATTTACCATACTTACCGTATTTACCATATTCCTTAGTATCTACCTTGTTCAAAATCGCACCGATGATCGGACAGTTGGTCTTCTCCAGCTGCCCCTTGATCTCCTGTACAAAATGGTAGCTGATACTGCCGGATTCGATTACAATGACAGTTCCATCGCAGGAATCCGCCACAACTGCACAGTCGATTACTCGTCCAAGAGGCGGTGTATCTATGATAATGTAATCATATACATCTCTTACAACACGGATCATGTCTTTAAACTGTCTGCTTCCTAAAAGCTCTGCCGGGTTCGGCGGTACAACACCGGAAAAAATAATGTGAAACTTGGGAAGATTGGTTGCGCAGATAACGTCCTGCAGTTTCGCCTGCTTGGACAGGTAGTGGGTCAGTCCCTTCACTTCTTCCTCAACCTGTACACGTCCCATAAGTACGGATTTACGAAGGTCTGCATCAATCAAAAGTACAGATTTACCACTCTCTGCAAGGGAAGCTGCAAGATGGAAAGTTACATTACTCTTTCCTTCATTCGGGGTACAGCTTGTAAATGCAATCACCTTTTTGTCGGCACCGCAAAATTGAATGTTTGTACGAAGTGCCTTATAAGCCTCATCCATGGATGAATCAGCTTTCCAGTCGCTAATTTTTACTTTTACCATAATTTTGTTTTCACCTTATCTATTTGTTATCCTGTAAATCTGCCATATTTTCCTTCTGATTTCCCATAATTCACGTCATGGCAGTATCTGCCTAAACATTATACACTAGAAGTACCGCATTGGCTAGTACATTTTCGAACTAAATATGCACAATTTTTCACAAAATTTTCATATTATTCTTGATTCCCTTCCTGAATCCCTTCTATACCCTGAACGGATGATCCCTCTTCCAAAAGATAAACTTCTACATCAAATACACCGCTGTTCAATGCTTCCGCATGGCTTCCCATATAAATATCAATGCGGTTGTTCTTAATGGCGCCGCCGCAGTCTTCTGCCACATAGACCTGTCCATTGATAACTACTTTAGAACCGTAAGGAATTACAGTTGGATCTACTGCAATAGTACGGTTCGTGGTAGCTGTCACACCTGTGGATGTGATTCCGTTTGCCCACGGACCGCAGCAAATGCTGCACTGGCAGTAATGGGTAATATGGAAAACACCAAGTGGACGAAGGCTGCTGTCTGCGGAAACCATAATCGGCTGTCCTTCAAGAACACCTGCATTTCCCCCTGTCTGGGTAACACCTTCTACTGCTTCTGCAAATACGCCCTCTCCTGTACTTTTATGTATAATTCCTGCTTCTACAGTTCCATCTGAGGTTGCATCTGAAGCTACCTGATTCTTATCTTCATACCCCTCCAAAACAGAGGTTGGGATATATCCCACCTGTTCTTCTCCATTATCATCCTCAAATAGAATCCTGCTCCAGATATCATCAATAGTACCTGTACGGCTGATTTCATCTTCTTCCAGCACTTCACCGATCACAGAACCCTCTTTTCTGCCAGGATAATCTAATACATCTGTATCTGCCGCTACTGTGACAGTATCCTGGACTTCCGTGATCTCGTCCTCGATTTTCCCGGAATCCTTTTTTTCGATAGCTTCTTCTGAAACTGTTTCTTCTTTATTATCAGTATTTTCCTGTGCTGTACCTGAAATGGCCGGACCGGCTATTTCCGCTCCAAGCGCAGAAACAGGCATACATGCGGAAACACATACTGCCATAACCAGAAATCTTTTTTTCATAAATTTATATCTCCTGATCTGTTCAATTTTCCCCTCTACTCTTTGTTTATCATAGCACAGCTATTTTCTTATTTCAAATCCCATCAGGCTTTTTAGAAATTTTTCACATTTATTATTGTAGCTTTTTTGTTTTTTCATTAAAAAAAACATTATTTCATTTTTTTCAAAAAAACATTTGACAAAATAGATTTTATACTGTATTATATGTTTTGTCGCTGAGGAAAACAGTTGACAGCAATAAATGCGATAGTGGCGTAGTTGGTAACGCGCGACCTTGCCAAGGTCGAGACCGCGGGTTCGAGCCCCGTCTATCGCTCTGAAGCTCCGATTTAGTCGGAGCTTTTTTGTGTCTGAATCCGCCTTACAAAGCGGTCACTGTCTTTTGTATACTTCATAAGAAAATCCCGCTTATTTTTTCGGAAATAATTTATAAAGGACATCTTATTTTAAACAAAAAAGCCTTGTACAATTTGCTTTTCTATCTGAAGATTCTCTATTGACTCATCTTTCAATAAGAATTTTCAGTTCTTTGCACTTTGTACAAGACCTTTTATTACTTCATTTTATTATTCTGTCCAGAATCCAATATTTTTCTTAAAACGTGTTAAAAAAACTTTCCGCAAGATGTGCGTCTCAATTGCAGGAATGATTTTTCAGCCACGATTTAATGATGGAATAATCTAATTCCGGTAAATGCCATTGCTATATTGTATTTATTGCAGGTATCGATTACGTCTGCATCTCTCACAGAACCGCCTGGCTGTGCAATATATTTCACGCCACTTTTGTAAGCTCGCTCAATATTGTCGCTGAATGGAAAGAACGCATCAGATCCTAATGTTACATCTGTCATCTGATCCAGCCATGCTCTCTTCTCTTCCTTTGTGAAAACTGCAGGTTTCTCTGTGAATGTCTTTTCCCAGTTTCCATCCGCCAGAACATCCATATACTCATCACCAATGTAAACGTCGATAGCATTGTCGCGCTCAGCTCTTGAAATACTTTCCTTAAATGGAAGATTCAATACTTTCGGGCTTTGGCGAAGGAACCAGTTATCTGCTTTCTGTCCTGCAAGACGTGTACAGTGAACTCTTGACTGCTGTCCTGCACCAACGCCGATTGCCTGTCCGTCTTTTACATAGCATACGGAATTGGACTGGGTGTATTTCAGAATGATCAGGGAAACTTTCATATCACGCTTTGCTTCCTCAGATAATTCTTTATTCTCAGTTACGATGTTGGAAATCAGCTCATCATCAATTGCAAGCTCCTGTCTTCCCTGCTCAAAAGTAACGCCGAACACCTGCTTATGCTCTAATGGAGCCGGTACATATTCCGGATCGATCTGAATTACATTGTAGTTGCCTTTTTTCTTCTGTTTCAGAACCTCAAGTGCCTCCTCTGTATAACCAGGAGCGATCACACCGTCGGAAACTTCTCTCTTGATCAGAAGTGCTGTGTCTTTGTCACATACATCAGAAAGGGAAATAAAATCACCGAAGGAAGACATTCTGTCTGCGCCTCTTGCACGGGCATATGCACAGGCAAGTGGCGAAAAATTCTGCCAGTCCATATCCTCTACCCAGTAGATTTTTGCAAGCGTCTCTGTGAGCGGAAGACCAATGGAAGCACCTGCCGGGGAAACATGTTTAAATGAAGTAGCTGCAGGAAGTCCGGTTGCCTTTTTCAGATCACGCACCAGCTGCCAGCCGTTAAAGGCATCCAGAAAATTAATATATCCAGGTTTTCCGGAAAGTACTTTAATTGGCAGTTCACTTCCATCTTCCATGTATATTTTAGATGGTTTCTGATTTGGGTTACAGCCGTATTTTAATTCTAACTCTTTCATGGTTATCTCCTCCATTTTATCTTTTAAGGTAACGATTCAGTAGGTACTATTCCGTGAGGCATTCCGTTTTGTGAATATAATTTACCAAAAACGGAAAGCTTTATTTTCAGTGATTCTTGTTGATAATTTTTGATTCATATTTACCAGTCTCGATATCAATGTATCTCACAAAAAGTGAAACCTTATTGTCTTCATTCAGGCTCTCCCACAACATATCTGCAAACTCATCCATGTTATCCGGAATCTGAACAAGCTTCGGCTCACCCTCAAAGCTTGGCAGCGGGTTTCCATCACATTTATAAGTATGGATAAAATGTCCCTCACCGGCCTTTGCATTCTGATATGCAAAAGTGTAACGGTTGCAGGAGGAAGGATCTCCATTATTGCTTTTCAAAATGGACATTGCATAACTGTAAGAGCCGTTTTCCACATGCATAATTCCGGAAATACGTGGTGTATAGTTTGGTGCATCTGGCTCAAACTCTCTGGAACGTAAAGACTGCTCGAAAGTGAGCTGATGATCCATTCCTTCGTAAATAGTGTCTGTCTGGTCACCGTTTGTCACGATTGTTTTATTTCCAAGTACGCGGACAGGTGCATAAATGATCAGGCTTGGATCTACCAGTTTGGAAGGGTCAAATGCCTGTGTGCGGATTCCCTCGCCATCCTCCACAAATACACGGTTGCGGCTGTTTTCACTTCTTCCCATAATAAAGTAAGCAGTAACTGCCTTCGTTCCATCAGCGCTGCGGCCAATGATGATTCCTCGTCCCGGATAAGAATTTTCCTTCAGTTCTTTGTCCAATGCTATCATTTCCATGCAGATGTTCTCCTTTCGAAATTTACATGAGTATATTACCGCAGCCACCAGATTTTCATCAATAGTGTAAATGTTGACTGCGTGTATAAAAAAACGCCTGGGAAGCCTCTCTTCCAGGCTGCCCAGGCGGTCGACACAATGATATTACTGCACTCCCTGTGGGTATTCCCACGATCCGCCAGTCATGCAGTTCTTTTTTATATTACAATATTTTTTTCGTTATTTCAAGATGGGAAATCTTTTTCTTTTATGTACAATTTTTTTGTGGTTACTGGTCACGGAGTGACCAGTAACACGCTTCGCGATGCACAGAAATCATGCATTCGCATGATTTCGCGCTGAGATTCTCGGGTTTTCTGTGAACTTTGTTCACAAAAAACACCTCGCGGAACGTTACCAATGACCAGTAACTTTTTGTGGTTACTGGTCGCAATGCCTGCATGAGCGAATTTATGGATATAATCCGTACTCTCTTCTCAGGAAATCCCCATCAGGCCCTGATCTATTGTGATCTGTGCACTGATATCCGCCTTCATCTGCTCCCAGGCATCCGGATGATCCACATAATACTTGGGGCATTCCTTGCCTGTCACATCATAATGCCGGATCACCTGCTCTGAGGTCAGCCCAAATCGGGCGCACAGCCATGCAGCCAGCTTTACCACAGAATCATAAGTTTCCTGTTCAAAAACGCCGGTATCATCTTTATGACAGCACTCAATGGAAATACTGTCCACATTCCTTGAGTTAGTCGCATAAGACATCTCCGAGGTAGGAATACACTGGATCACTTCACCCTCCAGTCCTACTACAAAATGGCTGCTTACTTTCGCCTCATGAGAAATGGAAAGATTCTCAAAATAATCCCTGTTATTCTGGGCTGTGGCACCGGGATTGGCTGTATAATGGATCGCTATGTAATCAGCTCCATTCAGGGGCAGCTGAGGCCTGGAATACTCATTTGGTGTCAATAATTGTACATCTATGTAGGGAGCACCCTGGGACATCCATTCTTCCGGTCCATAATTCGTATGATCATTCGTTTCCTGGAATGTCTCTGCACTTTCCTCCTGCTTCTGTCCTTTCCTTACCATCAGAATAACCACTCCTGTCACAACCAGAAGCAAAAGAAGCACCAGTAATGCCAGACGCTGATTTCTCTGACGGATTCTGCCGCCCTTATCTGTTTTTTCTCTTTTGTTAAAAGAAGGCCGCCTTGAAAAAGACGGCCTTGCAGATTTTCTTTTCATTATTTGTCATCCACACTGTAGTTCGGTGCTTCTTTTGTAATGTGAATGTCATGTGGGTGAGACTCTTTCAGGGAAGCAGCAGAAATCTTCACGAATTTACCATTCTGTTTCAGTGCTTCAATATTCTCAGCTCCACAGTATCCCATACCGGAGCGAAGTCCTCCGATCAGCTGGAATACAGTGTCCTCAAGGTGTCCCTTGTATGCAACACGTCCTTCCACACCTTCCGGAACAAGCTTCTTGGCATTCTCCTGGAAGTAACGGTCCTTGCTGCCATTCTCCATAGCTGCAATGGATCCCATTCCACGGTATACTTTATATTTTCTTCCCTGATATAACTCGAAAGTTCCCGGGCTCTCATCGCATCCGGCGAACATGCTTCCCATCATACAAACGTTTGCACCAGCTGCGATTGCCTTGGTAACATCGCCTGAATACTTGATACCACCGTCTGCAATAATCGGAATACCATATCTCTTGGCAACCTCATAGCAATCCATGACTGCTGTGATCTGCGGTACACCAATACCAGCAACTACACGGGTGGTACAGATAGAACCAGGTCCGATTCCGACCTTAACTGCATCTACACCAGCATCAATCAGAGCCTTGGTAGCGGCTCCTGTGGCAACGTTTCCTGCGATAACCTGAAGCTCCGGATATGCAGCCTTGATCTCTCGTACAGCACGGAGGATATTCTCAGAATGACCATGAGCAGAATCAACAACGATGACATCAACATTTGCCTTCACAAGTGCATCTACACGGGCAAGCACGTTGGCGGTAATACCAACAGCAGCTCCACAGAGAAGACGTCCCTGTTCATCTTTGGCAGCCAGAGGATATTTAATCTGTTTCTCAATATCCTTGATGGTGATAAGTCCTTTTAAGTTAAAATCATCATCTACAATGGGTAATTTCTCTTTACGGGATTTCGCAAGGATCTCTTTCGCCTCTTCCAGTGTAATACCTTCTTTGGCTGTGATCAGTCCCTCAGATGTCATGGACTCTTTGATCTTCTTGCTGAAATCTGTCTCAAACTTCAGATCACGGTTGGTAATAATACCTACCAGCTTCTTGCCTTCTGTGATCGGGACACCGGAAATACGGAATTTCGCCATTAAGTCATTGGCATCCTTCAATGTATGTTCCGGAGATAAGAAAAACGGATCTGTGATAACACCATTCTCAGAACGCTTAACCTTGTCCACCTCTTCTGCCTGCGCCTCGATAGACATGTTCTTGTGAATGATACCGATACCTCCCTGACGTGCCATGGCAATCGCCATATTGTACTCAGTAACGGTGTCCATTCCTGCACTCATCATGGGAATGTTCAGTTTAATCTTCTTTGTAAGGTAAGTTGAAACGTCAACTTGATTCGGGATTACTTTGGAGTACGCCGGAACTAAAAGGACGTCGTCGAAAGTAATGCCTTCACCAATGATAGTACCCATTGCTTTTCCTCCCTTGTCTTATTGTGTCTTTGGTTTGTAGATTAGTGTAGCAAAAAACTAAAAGTGTGTCAATCTAGTAAATTAATCTAAAAATACTTTGCTCGGAGCAGTATTTCTCATGGTTTTTGCCAATATTTCATCTGGCTCGATAATTACTTTGCAGGTATCTGCGCCATCGCGGCAGACAATTGCAAAACGCTTATGTTCCGGATTTCCGGAGGAAAAATCCTGTACTTTCAGCTTCTGGTTGCTGTTGTAATAGTCCATTCTGTGTGAATTAAGGGGTGCCATAATATCACATTCTGTAATATTCAGGCTTTTTACTCTTTTTCGCTTGGACTTTGCCATGATCTTGTCAATGTCAAGTTCTCCGTTTACAAACAGGTACTCAAATTCCAGATCAGTGCCTGGAAAGATAAAAAGATAGGCACAGACTCCCAGTACAATTGCCGCGATCAGAAGCGGGGGCATAATAAACAGTCCTGCGAGTACCAGAAGCACGATCAGTGCAATGATACTGCCTTTTACCAGCCTGTCCTTTGCGGTCCGCTCTTTTTTTACAAGCAGCTCGGAATACAAATCGCTCATATTACAATTCTCCTTTGTTTTTTTGCCAGCCGGCATGTTGTTTTAAGTATAACACACAAAAGTTTTCCTGTGAACATTGTTCCTGATAAAACACGGAATATTGCCAATACACAGTAACAGTAAAAAATGACTTTTATTGAATGCAAAAGGGCCAGCGTCTTTGACACCGACCCTTATGAGTTCTGAATTATACCTTCAAAAATCCATTCATGGATTTTCCGTTCTGTTTTCCGCTGCCGGAAATTACATCATTCCCATACCCTGACCGCCAGCTGGCATTGCCGGAGTATCTTCTTTGATATTTGCAACAACAGACTCAGTTGTAAGCAGAGTAGAAGCAACACTTGTTGCGTTCTGAAGAGCACTTCTTGTAACCTTTGCAGGATCAAGGATTCCCTCGTCTACCATGTTTACATATTTCTCGTTCAGAGCATCAAAACCAACACCTGGCTCAGACTCTCTTACTTTGTTGATGATAACTGCACCTTCAAGACCTGCATTAGCAGCAATACGGAACAGCGGAGCTTCCAGTGCTTTCAGGATGATGTTTGCACCAGTCTTCTCATCTCCCTCAAGATCTGCCGCAAGTTTTGCAACCTCTTTGGAAGCGTGGATATATGCAGAACCGCCTCCTGCAATGATTCCTTCTTCAACAGCTGCTCTGGTAGCTGCAAGAGCATCTTCCATACGAAGTTTTGCTTCTTTCATCTCAGTCTCAGTAGCTGCACCAACACGAACCACTGCTACACCACCAGCAAGTTTTGCAAGTCTTTCCTGAAGTTTCTCTCTGTCGAAATCAGATTTTGTCTCCTCAATCTGAGCACGGATCTGGGCAACACGATTGGCAATTGCTTCTTTATCTCCCATACCATCGACAATAACAGTATTCTCTTTTGCAACTTTAACAGATTTTGCACGTCCTAACTGAGCCATTGTAGCATCTTTCAGTTCAAGACCTACCTCGTCAGAAATTACAGTACCACCTGTCAGAATTGCGATATCCTGAAGCATTTCTTTTCTTCTGTCACCATA